>Ga0207813_100084_pt1 | contig 72728 bp, 80 predicted proteins | sample A23E3SouthBayCA_2_FD_187730 | JGI IMG/M metagenome (GOLD analysis project Ga0207813, IMG submission 187730) | Aerobic enrichment media microbial communities from Eden Landing Ponds, California, USA - A23 E3 (4) (SPAdes) | ecosystem: Environmental > Aquatic > Marine > Unclassified | place... | reverse complement strand
CCTCAAGGTCGACCCCGACAAGGACCTCGTCGCGGGCGAGACGTTCGAGGACGTCTGTGCCACCGGAACCGACGCCATCGAGATCGGCGGGACGACGGGCATGACCAAAGAGAAGATGGAGACGGTCGTCGACGCCTGTGCAAAGTACGGCGTGCCGCTCTATCAGGAGCCGTCGAACCCCGCGGTCGTCATCGACGACGACGCACTGGACGGCTATCTGATTCCGACGGTGTTCAACGCCGGCGACAGCTTCTGGGTCACCGGCGCGCACAAGGAGTGGGTTCGGATCGAGAACGGCCTCGACTGGAGTCGTACCCACACCGAGGCGTACATCGTCCTCAACCCCGACTCCTCCGTCGCCGAGTACACCGACGCCGACTGCGACCAGTCGCCGGACGACGTGGCCGCGTACGCCGCCGTCGCGGAGAAACTGTTCGGCCAAGAGATCGTCTATATCGAGTATTCGGGCACGTTCGGCGATCCCGAGACGGTCGAGGCCGCGAACGACGCACTCGACGACACCACCCTGTTTTACGGCGGCGGCATCGGTGACTACGACGCCGCCAAGGAGATGAGCCAGTACGCCGACGTCGTCGTCGTCGGTGACCTCCTCCACGACGAGGGCTGTGACGCCGTTCGCGAGACGGTCGAGGGCGCGAAGGCGGCCGAAGACGCGGACCCGACGTGACTCAGCGCCGACGACGTCGGTAGGCACCGCTTCAGTTTAGGGGTCGGCGGTCGCGCCGCCCGCTTCGATCCAAGACGGGGGGCCCCGGGACCGATACGGAACCTTCGCTAGGGGCCCTTGGTTTTACCGGCCGTCCCCCCGACCGACGACACATGGAGATCACCGACGTACGGGTCGAACGGATCGAGGTGCTACTGGATCGGCCGCTTGGCGTCTCGCGTGACCGGTCGATATCGGCCCGCGGGGCGGCCTTCGTCGTCGTCGAGACGGACGCGGGGATCACGGGGATCGGCGAGGGCGTCGGGCCGGAGTCGTACATCGTCGAGCGCATCGTCGAGGAGAAGTACGCCCCACGGCTGATCGGCGAGAACCCCCTCGATATCGAGCGTCACTGGGAGTCGATGGTGACCGACACGCTGTACAAGGATCTGAAGGGGCAGGGGTTGTCGGCGGCGAGTGGCGTCGACGTCGCACTCTGGGATATCGCGGGCAAACACCACGGCGTCCCCGTCTATCGCCTTCTAGGCGGCCCCGTCGGCGGCGCCCTCAAACCGTACGCGAGCGACCTGTTCTGGCAGGACCCCGAGACGATGGCCGAGCGGGCGGCGTCGTACGTCGACCGCGGGTTCGCGGGCGTCAAGACCCACTTAGGGCGGGGGATCGACGCCGACGAGGAGCGGGTCGCGGCGATGCGGGACGTCATCGGCGATGCCGCACTGATGGTCGACATGAACTGCGGGTACGACCGGCCGGACGCCCGGCGCGTGGGGCGGATGCTCGAAGATTACGACGTCTACTGGTACGAGGAGCCGCTCACGCCGTACGACGTGGACGGGCTGGCGGCCCTGCGCGAGGAACTCGCCGTCCCCGTCGCGGCCGGCGAGAACGAGTACACCAAGTGGGGGTTCCGGGAACTGTTCGAGGCAGACGCCGTCGACTACGCGATGCCCGACGTGATGCGCTGTGGCGGCATCACCGAGGCGAAGAAGGTCTGTGCGCTCGCGGCAGCCCACGGAACGGTCGTCAGCCCTCACTGTTTCACCACGGGTGTCGGCCTCGCGGCGACGATGCACGTGATGGCGGCCTCGCCGGCCTGCGAGTGGTTGGAGTTCGACCCGACCGACTTCCCCGTCTACGAAGCCGTCTTCGAGACGCCGCCGGCGCTCGAAGACGGCCGGATCGCCCTCCCCGAGGAGCCGGGACTCGGCGTCTCGCTCGACGAGGCGGTGATCGGCGAGTACCGCGTCGACTGAGGTCGCGTGACAGGAAACGGCCGCGTTTAAGGTACGGGGACCGATACAGGTGGGTATGGAAGACCGAACGCACGCGGCCGACGTGGCCGCCGGCGAGACGGCGACCGTCGCCGGCTGGGTCCACGAGATCCGCGACCTAGGCGGCATCGCCTTTCTGATCCTCCGGGACCGCACCGGCAAACTCCAGATCAAATTCGAGAAAGACGAGATGGACGAGGACCTCGTCGAGACGGGGCTGGGCGTCCACCGCGAGAGCGTCGTGACCGTCACCGGCGCCGTCGAGGAGGAACCCCGAGCGCCGACGGGCCTAGAGATGGTCCCCGAGTCCCTCGACGTGCTGGCCGACGCCGACCCCGAGCTTCCGCTCGACCCCTCGGGGAAGGTCGACGCCGAACTCCCGACCCGGCTGGACAACCGCACCCTCGACCTCCGCAAGCCCGAGGTGAAAGCCATCTTCGAGATCCGGAGCGAGATCCTGCGGTCGGTCCGCGAGTACTTCCGCTCGGTCGGGAGCACGGAGATCAACACTCCGAAAATCGTCGCCACGGGGACGGAGGGCGGCACGGAGCTGTTCCCGATCACCTACTTCGGGCAGGAGGCCTTCATGAACCAGTCGCCACAGCTGTTCAAGCAGCTGATGATCGGCAGTGGCCTCGAACGCGTCTTCGAGGTCGGTCCCATCTTCCGCGCCGAGGAACATAACACCCCCCGCCACCTCAACGAGGCGACGATGATCGACTTCGAGTCGGCCTTCGTCGACCACCACGAGGCGATGGACGTCTGCGAGGGGACGCTCAAGGCCGCCTACGAGGGCGTCGCCGAGAACTGTGCCGACGAACTCGAACTGCTGGGCTACGACGACTTCGCGGTCCCCGACGACGACTTCCCGCGGCTCACCTACGAGGAGGCCATCGAGCGGGTCAACGCCACGGGCGAACTCGACGAACAGCTCGTCTGGGGCGACGATCTGTCGACCGAGGCCGAGAAGGCCCTCGGCGTGGACGTGGGCGGTCACTACTTCGTCACCGACTGGCCCTCCGAGATCAAGCCGTTCTACATCCAAGATTACGACGACGACCCACAGCTTTCGAAGGGGTTCGACCTGATGCACCCGCGGATGGAACTCGTCTCGGGTGGGCAGCGCGAACACCGCTACGACGAACTCGTCGCCGGCTTCGAACAGCAGGGGCTCGACCCCGAGCAGTTCGACTACTACACCCGGATGTTCAAATACGGAATGCCACCCCACGCCGGGTGGGCCTACGGCGTCGAGCGGCTGGTGATGACGATGCTGGATCTGGACAACATCCGCGAAGCCGTCCTCTTCCCGCGTGACCGCCAGCGTCTGAGTCCGTAGACCGGGACTGGACCACCGCGTCGGCCGGTCGACGGGCACCGAGTCGTCTCGTTCCGTTCCGACAGGGCTTAACGACCCCAGGCCCCTCCTCGGAGACATGAGCGAGCAGTCGCGGGGGTCCGGCGCGACGGCGTTCGTCCCCGGTCACGTCACCGGCTTTTTTAGCCCGTATCCGGACGACGACCCCGGGCGTGCGGGGTCGCGCGGGGCAGGGTTGACCCTCTCGGACGGCGTCCGCGTCACGGTACGACCGGCCGGCGGCGACCCTCCGCGGATCACCCTCGACGGAGATCACCTCCCGATGGACGCCGTGACGACGGTGCTCTCCGCGCTCGACGTCGCCGACCGGGCGCAGGTGGTCGCCGAGAGCGACCCGCCGCTCGGGACGGGATTCGGCGTCTCGGGGGCGATGGCCCTCGGGGCGGCGCTCGCGGCCAACCACGCGTTCGGCTGCGAGCGGTCGGCGAACGCCCTCGTGACCCTCGCCCACCGCGCGGAAGTGGTCGCGGGGACCGGTCTCGGTGACGTGGTGGCGCAAGCCTGCGGCGGGGTGCCGATCCGTCTCGATCCGGGCGCGCCCACACACGGCCGTCTCGACGCCGTCCCCGAACAGACGCGGGTTGAGTATCTCACGCTTGGCGACCTCTCGACGGCGGAGGTCCTCGCCGGCGACACCGACCGACTGGTGACCGCCGGCGAGGACGCACTCTCGCGGTTGGTGGAGCGGCCGACCCTGCCGACGCTGGTCGACGAATCGCGTCGATTCGCCGACGAGACGGGACTGGTGACCGACCGCTTGGCCGACGTGCTCTCGGCCGTCGACGACGCCGGCGGGCGGGCGTCCATGGCGATGCTCGGGGAGACGGTGTTCGCGCTCGGATCGGGGCTCTCCGACGCGGGCTACGACGCGTCGGTGTGTCGGACCTACGACGCGGGTGCACACCTCGTCGCGGACTGATCGGGGCGCTTTTGTTCGGGCCGGCGTATCGGTCGCGCATGGTCGAGGCCGAGATTCCGGCGGACCACCCGCGTCACGACTCGCTGGTGACCCGCCACCGTGTCGAGGCGGGCGTCGAGAAAGGGATCACCAGCCGACAGGGCCTCATCGCACAGGGTCGTGGCGAGGCCTTCGACTACCTGCTCGGCGAGCGGACCATCCCCTCGGCGGACGCGGCGGCGCGGGCGGCCGCCGCTCACCTCCTCCTAGCCGATCACCCCGTCGTCTCCGTGAACGGCAACGCGGCGGCGCTCGTCCCCGCGGAACTGGTCACCCTTGCCGACGCCGTCGGGGCCGACCTCGAGGTGAACCTGTTCAACCGCACGGAAGAGCGGATGCGGGCCATCGCCGGGCACCTCCGCGATCACGGGGCGACCGGGGTGAAAGGGCTGGCCGCCGACGCCCGCATCCCGAATCTGGCTCACGAGCGCGCGAAGGTGGACGCGGACGGCATCGCCGACGCCGACGTGGTGTTGGTGCCACTGGAAGACGGCGACCGCGCGGCGGCGCTGTCGGATCTCGGGAAAGTCGAAATCGTGATCGACCTGAATCCGATGTCGCGGTCGGCCAAGGTCGCGGACGTTCCGGTCGTCGACAACATTCTGCGGGCCATCCCGAAGATTACGATGCACGCACGCGAGTTGGCCGACGCCGACCGGGCCACCCTCGAACGGATCGTCGGCGAGTTCGATCCCGAGGCGACACTCGCGGCCGCCGAACGCGCCATCCGAGAGGGCTAAAACCCGCTCACGAAGACGGCGAGCCACTGACGCGGGTCGGGCCGCCGCCGGAGTTCGACACGTTCGACCCACTTCACCCACTGGAAGCCGCGGCGATCCGGCGCGACGAGTCGAAGCGGGTAGCCGTGGCCGTGTTCGAGGCGCTCGCCGGAGAGCCGTGTCGCCAGCAGGGCGCCTCGCGCCTCCGACAGCGGGAGACTCCACCGGTAGCCCGTCACCGAGTGAATCGTCACCCACGCGGCGCCCGCGGTTGGCTCCGCGGCGTCGACGAGCGCCCCGAGGTCGAGCCCTTGCCACTCTCGCTCGGCGTACCACCCGCTCGTACAGTCGAGGACGGCTCGCCGTTCCGCCGCGGGCCGCAGGTCCTCGGCGCCGAGCGCCAGCGGCCGGTCGACCTCCCCGTCGACGGTCAGTGTCCACGCTCCGGGGTCGACCGGGTCGGGGTCGTCGGCCACCCAACTCGTGATCGGGAGGGCGTCGTCGTCGTCGAGTTCCCGCGAGCCGGTGAACCGCCGGGTCGCCGCGGGCGTCCATAGGAGAGTCGCGACCCCCCGCAACAGCCACACCGTCGCGCCGCCGGCAGCCACCAGCCCCGCGTACTGGAGCGCGACCCGCCGGCTGCGGACGTCTCGGCCGCGGAGCGGGCGAAAGCGCGACTGCAGGTGTGCCAGCAGGAGCGGTCCGATCAGCAGGCCGAACAGGATGTGGAGGTTGAGCAGCGTCCAGACTCCGAGCGGCGCGGTGGCACCGAGCGCCCAGCCGACACCCGTCGCGCCGGCGGCCACGGCGACGGCCGCGAGACAGACCGAAAGCGGGGTGGCACGGTCCCAAGCGCGCCGGTTGCGGAGACAGCCGGCGACCCGGCGGAACTTCGCCACTAGGAGCGGAAGAATCGACAGGCCGGCGACGGCGTGTACCCAGAAGACGGCGGCGTCGGAGGGATGGCCGATCCAGAACCCCGCGACGCCCGTCGCGACGGCGACGCCGGTGGTGACGAACAGCGACCAGTCGACGGTCCGCGGCGGCGGGACGAGGCGGTCGGGGACCGGTGCCATGTGGAACGATACCGTCCGCCGGGCAAAAGCCCGTCGCGCTACCGGGCGTCGGCGAGCGCGCGTTCGATGCGGTCGAGCCCCGTCTCCAAGCGGTCGAGGCTGTTGGCGAAACTCAGGCGGAGCCACCCGTCACCCGCGGCGCCGAAGCCGTCGCCGGGCGCGAGAACGACGCCGTGTTCCCGGAGGAGATGTTCGGCCATCTCTAGGCTCGTCCCCGGGAGATCCGGATCGAGGAAGGCGTAGAAGGCACCCTCGGGTCGCGGGCCGGTCAACCCCTCGATTTCGGCGACCCGCTCGACGACGTAGTCGCGGCGCTCGCGGAAGGCGTCGTACATCTCCTCGGCGTCGTCCTGCGGCCCGGTTAGCGCCGCGAGGGCGGCGTGTTGACTCACGCTCGACGCACAGGAGGTGGTCGACTCGTGGATCTTCGTCGCCTGATCGACGATTTCGGTCGTCCCCGCGAGCCACCCCACCCGCCATCCGGTCATGGCGTAGCGCTTCGAACAGGAGTTGACCGTGAGGACGTTCTCGGGGTGGCCGGTCATGGCGGCGACACCTTGCGGATCGCGCTCGTAGGAGAGCCCGAGATACACCTCGTCGGCGACGACGTAGGCGTCGTGTTCGGCGGCGGCGTCGACGACGGCACGGACGGCGTCGGCGTCGTACGTCCGCCCGGTGGGGTTGTTGGGCGAACAGAGAATGACCAGTCCCGTCTCGGGGCCGATGGCGTCGACGAGGCGGTCGGCGTCGAGGGCAAAGCCCGACTCGGTTGGCATCGGGACCGGCGCGGGCACGCCGTCGGCCATCCGAATCTGGACCCAGTAGTTGGGGAAGCCCGGCGTCGGGAAGACGACTTCGTCGCCGGGCGAGACGGTACAGAGGGCGGCGAGATGGAGCGCCTCCATCCCGCCGGCGGTGACGATCACCTCCTCGGGGTCGACTTGGACACCGTAGTCGCCGGCCATGTGGTCGGCGATGGCCGCCCTGAGTTCCGGGTTGCCGGCGTTGGTGGTGTAACTGGTGTGGCCGTCCCGCGCCGCCCGACAGGCGGCGTCGACGGCGTGTTCGGGCGTGTCGAAGTCGGGGATCCCGACCTCCAGACGCACGAGGTCCTCGTCCATCTCCTCCGCGGTGTCGAACATGTAGCGGATGCTGGACCGTTCGACGCCACGGACACGCTCAGTGGGGCCAAGTGTCATAGTCGGCGGTGGCCGGGCGCGTTCAAAAGCCGTTCGGTCCCCCGTCAGTTACATGCCGTCGCGGCGTCGACTCCACGCATGCTCCGGCCGTACTTCTTCGGCGTGTACCACTGGCGCGAGCGCCTCGGTCGGATCGTCGCCGCGGGCGTTCTACTCGCCGCCGCCGCCGTCGCCTACCGGCGCGGTGGGCGGACGCTCCGGGCGGTCGCCGCCGGCGTCGCGGCGGGTGCGCTCTACCGCGGCGGCGACGCGACCCGTCGCCTCTGCTCGCCGGCGCCGTGGGCGCTCGACCGCGGTAAGTACGACGCTCTCGGGTCGATTCTGTCGCTCGACGGTGCCGACCGCGTCCTCGACGTGGGGTGTGGCACCGGGCGGTCGGTCGTCGGCCTCGCGCCACACCTCTCCGACGACGCGACGGTGATCGGTCTCGATCCCTTCGACGACCGGGTGATCTTGGGCAACGGCCCGGCGCTGGCGCGACGGAACGGGGCGCTTGCACGCGTCGACGTCGCCCCGGTCGCGGGCGACGCCGGCCGTCTCCCCCTCGCGGACGGCTCGGTCGACGCCGTTACGGCCTGTCGGGTGCTCCACGACGTGCCCGAAGAGCGGCGGGCGGGGGCCTTCGCGGAACTCCGGCGCGTGTGTGCGGACGACGGCGTCGTCGGACTGCTGGAGTTGCCGATCACGCCCGACGGGGTCGACGACCACGAGGCGTACTGGCAGGGGTGTCTCGAAGACGCGGGGCTGACCGTCGAGCGTGTGGCGACCGTCCCGCGCCCGACCCGGGAGGGGACGTACGTCGCTATCGCGGCGACGCCGGCGTGACCGCGCGGGTCGCCGCGGACGCCCGAACCGGCGGGCTTTAGGGGTCCATCGCCCACTGGACAGGTATGAGCCACGAGGAGTTCCCCACGGATCGACCGGCGGTGGTGACCTGTGGGTTGCCCTACGCCAACGGCGACCTCCACATCGGCCACCTGCGAACGTACGTCGGCGGGGACGTCTACGCCCGCGCCCTGCGAACGCTGGGCCAAGAGACGGCCTTCGTCTCCGGATCGGACATGCACGGGACCCCCGTCGCGGTCAACGCCGAGGAGGCGGGCGTCTCCCCCGAAACGTTCGCCTTGGAGTGGCACGAGACCTACGCAGAGACGTTTCCGAAGTTCGGCGTCGAGTTCGACAACTACGGCCACACCCACGACACGACGAACGTCGAGTTGACGAGCGAAATCGTGCGGACGCTGGACGAGAACGGCCACGTCTACGAGAAGGAGATCATGGTGGCCTACGATCCCGCGGAGGAGCAGTCGCTCCCGGATCGCTACGTCGAGGGGACCTGTCCCTACTGTGGCGAACGCGCCCGTGGTGACGAGTGTGACGAGGGCTGTGGCCGCCACCTCGAACCCGGGGAGATCGAGGAGCCCCAGAGCACCATCACCGGCAATCCCGCCGAGTACAGGGAACAGACCCACAAGTTCTTCCGCGTCTCGGCGTTCCAAGATTATCTCGCCGAGTTCATCGACCGTCTCGAAGGGACGGCAAACGCCAAAAACCAGCCCCGGGAGTGGATCGAAGGGGAACTCCGCGACTGGTGTATCACCCGCGATATGGACTGGGGGATCGACTACCCCGACGGCGACAGCGAGGAGCCACGCTCCTCGGAGAACGACGCGGCGTCGAGTGACAAGAGCGACCTCGTGCTCTACGTCTGGGTCGACGCACCCATCGAGTACGCCGCCTCGACGAAGCAGTACACCGAGCGCGTCGGTGCCGACGTCTTCGACTGGGAGGAAGCTTGGAAGGGCTCGGCGGACGAGTCCGGCGGAGAGGTGGTGCACGTCATCGGTCGCGACATCATCCAGCACCACACCGTCTTCTGGCCCGCCATGTTGCGGGGCGCCGACTACGTCGAACCGCGTGCGGTGATGGCGAGCGGCTTCATCACGCTCAACGGACAGGGCTTCTCGACCTCGCGCAACCGCGCCGTCTGGGCCGACGAATATCTCGACGAGGGCTTCCATCCGGACCTCCTCCGATATTATCTCGCCACGAACGGCGGCTTCCAGCAGGACGTCGACTTTTCGTGGGAGCGGTTCCGCGAGCGTGTCAACAACGAACTCGTCGGGACGGTCGGCAACTTCGCCTACCGCGCTCTGCTCTTTGCCCACCGCGAGTTCGAGGGGACACCCGACGCCGACCTCTCGACCGAGGTGCGCGAACGCATCGAAGACGCCATCGACGAGTTCGCCGCCGCGGTCAACGACTACTCGGTGCGGGCCGCCGGCGACGCCGCCGTCTCGCTGGCTTCCTTCGGCAACGAGTACATCCAGCAGAACGAACCGTGGAACCTCGTCGACGAGGACCCCGAACGAGCGGCACAGGTGCTTCGGGACTGCGTCCAAGTCGCCAAGGCCGTCGCCGTCCTCTTTGCGCCGGTCGCCCCCGGCACCGCGGATCGCCTGTGGTCGCAGGTCGGCGGCGAGGGATCGGTTCACGACGTGACCGTCGACGCGGCGCTCGAACCGCCCGCCTCCGACTTCGGTGAGCCCGACGAACTCTACGAGAAGATCCCTGCAGAGCGCGTCGAGGAACTCAACGCGAAACTCGAAGCGCGGGTCGCGGAAGCCGAACGCGACGAGGAAGGTGACGCCGAGGCCGACGCGGACGACGACGCCGAACCCGACACCACCCTCGAACCTGTCGAAGCCGACCGGATCGGCTTCGAGGAGTTCCAAGATCTCGACATGCGAGTCGGCGAGATTCTGGAGGCCGAAGGGATCGAAGGAGCGGACGACCTCGCGCGTCTCGTCGTCGACATCGGCGTCGAGGAGCGCCAGATCGTCGCAGGCATCAAGCAACTCCACGACCTCGACAGCCTGCCCGGGACGCGGGTTGTGGTGCTGGCGAACCTCGAGTCGGCGGAGCTGTTCGGCGTCGAGTCCAACGGGATGGTCCTCGCGGCGGGCGAGGAGGCGGACCTCCTCACGACGCTCGCGGACGCCGACCCCGGCGAGCGGGTGCGGTAGGCCGACCGGCTTTTTCACCCGGCCCGTCGAAGGGGCCGTATGCGACGGGCAAAGATCGTCTGTACGCTGGGCCCCGCCTCCGACGACCGGGCGACGATCCGCGAACTCGCCGACGCGGGGATGTCCGTGGCCCGCCTCAACGCGAGCCACGGCACCCACGAAGACCGCGCGGCGCTGATCGAGCGGGTCCACGCGGTCGACGCCGCCACCGACGACCCGCTCTCGGTGATGCTCGATCTTCAGGGCCCAGAGGTCCGGACGGCCCCGCTCGACGAGCCGATCCACTTGGCGGCCGAGTCGACGGTGCGACTCGTCGAGGGCGACGCGGCGACGCCAGAGGAGATCGGCCTCTCGTATGCCCTCGGAGCGGTCGATCCGGACGACCGGGTTCTCCTCGACGACGGCCGGATCGAGACGCGTGTGACGGGCGTCGACGGCGACACCGTGACCGCTCGCGTCGTCTCCGGGGGCGAACTCGGGGGCCGAAAGGGGGTGAACGTCCCCGGCGTCGACCTCGATCTGGACGTGGTGACCGAGCGGGACCGCCGGGACATCGAGGTCGCCGTCGAAGAAGGGGCGGACTTCGTCGCGGCGAGTTTCGTCCGTGACGCCGCCGACGTCCTCGCGGTCACCGACGCCATCGAGAACGCGGGTGGGGACATTCCGGTCGTCTCGAAGATCGAACGGGCGGGCGCGGTCGACAACGTCGACGGCATCGTCGCGGCCTCCTACGGCGTGATGGTCGCCCGGGGCGACCTCGGGGTGGAGTGCCCACTGGAGGACGTCCCGATGATACAGAAGCGGATCATCGGGACCGCACAGGACGCGGGCGTCCCCGTCATCACGGCGACGGAGATGCTGGACTCGATGGTCTCGGCCCGGCGACCGACGCGGGCGGAGGCCTCCGACGTGGCGAACGCGGTGCTCGACGGGACGGACGCGGTGATGCTCTCGGGCGAGACGGCCATCGGTGACCACCCGGTTCGTGTCGTCGAGACGATGGACCGCATCGTCCGCGAGGTAGAGGAGAGCGCGGAGTACGGCGAGACGACCGAAGGGCGAGTGCCCGCGGCGGCCGAGGGGTCCCAGACCGAGGCGCTCGCGCGGGCGGCGCGGTATCTCGCCCGCGACCTCGGGGCGACGGCTATCGTCGCCGTCTCCGAGTCGGGCTATACCGCCCGCTCCACCGCGAAGTTCCGGCCGAGTGTCCCCGTCGTGGCGACGACGCCGCGGGACTGGGTCCGCCGGCAACTCGCACTCTCGTGGGGGGTCGACGCCCAGTACGCCGCCTACCGTGAGGACATCGAGGGGATGATCGACGCGGCGGTCGACGCCGCCATCGACGCCGGCGCCGCCGAGAGCGGCGACACCGTCGTCGTCCTCACGGGGATGATGACGGAACTCGAAGGGACCAACACGACGAACACGCTGAAGGTCCACGTCGCCTCGGAGACGGTCGCGACGGGCCGGAACGTCGTGAGCGGGCGGGTCGCCGGCCCCGTCTTCCGGAGTCCGGACGGCGACCTTTCGGACGCCCCCGACGGCGCCATCGTCGTCCTCCCGGCGACCTTCGACGGCCAGTTCGCGGGCGACACCGGCCGCATCGGTGGCATCGTCGACGCCCGGCCGGGGATGACGAGTTACGCCGCCGTGATCGCCCGGGAACGGGGTGTCCCGATGGTCAGCGGGGCCCCGCTTCCGGACGACGTCGTCGACGGCACGACGGTGACGATCAACGCCGACCGGGGCGTCGTCTACGAGGGCGACGTGACCCCGAGAGAACACAAGCGGTGACCCGCCGCCGCGGGTCGGTATCCCTTTCAGTGATCGGGCGTTATCGAAGTTCATGAGCGCAGTCCCGGAGGAGGACCGCGACGAGGGCGAGTCGCAGTGGCGGTTCGGCCTCGACGAGGTTGGCGAGGACGCCGAACCCGACGCGCCGGAGCCGATCGAACCGGAGACGCCGTCCGCCGAGAACGCCGCCTTCGTCATCCTCGGGGTGGCTCTCTCGCTGCTGATATTCTATGCGGCCCTCGCTGGCCTGTGAGGCCGCGCCGACCCACTCGCCGCCTCTCGCCTGCACTGACGCGTCGGCGAGGCCGACCGGGCGACCCCCGTTGACTGCGGCAGAAACACTGCGAAGGCTTCTTTTCGAATGACACGCGTCACGAGGTATGGTCTCCCGCAGACAAACCCTCCGCAGTATCGGTGCCTGCCTCGCCGGTGCCACCGCCGGTTGTGTCGGCCAGTCGGGCCCTTCCGCCGACCGAATCCGCTGGCGAGCGAGCATCCGCGGTCGGCCCGTCCTCGACGGGGACGACCTCTACGTGATGGGGCGACTGACGCTGCACGCCCTGTCGCCGGCCGACGGCAGCACGCGGTGGACGGTCGAATACGACGAGAGCGAGTTCGAGCAGCGCCTCTGTCTGGACAGCGACATCACCGTCGACGACCGGCGGATCTACCTGCCGGGCTGTGACGGTCTCCGAGCACTCGATCGATCTGGCGGTGAACGGGCTTGGGTCGTCGACGACCCGCTTCGCGGTGCCGTCGCCGTCGCCGACGGACGGGTGTACGCGAACGCGGCCGACCTGCTCGCAATCGACGCCGAAACGGGGACGGTCGACTGGCGCGTCTCGACCGGCGGCGAGCGTCTCACGCGGCCCGCGGCAACCCCGAACGGCGTCGTCTTCACCAACCGCGTCGACGGCGTCGTCACCGCCTTCGGGACCGACGGCGAGCAACGGTGGCAACACCGGACCGACACCGAGACGCGGGGCCCGACCGTCGCCGACGGCACGGTCTACGTCGCCACCTCGACCGAACCGGGGCGGTCGGGACGACTGCTCGCCCTGAATCTCGACGACGGATCCGTCCGGTGGGAGCGCGACACGCCGTCGCCGAAACGCGGGACGCGACCGGTCGTCGGCCCCGACGCGGTGTATCTCGGGTGTAGCGGACGCGACCACGGTACTCTCGTGGCGCTCGACCGTGCCGACGGGACCGAGCGGTGGTCGTTCACCGACCAGAACAGCACCGTGTACGAACCGGCCGTGACCGCCGAGACGGTGTACGCCGGATCGAACGACAACCGGCTCTATGCCCTCTCACACGACGGCGAACCCCGGTGGCAGATCGAAACCAACACCACCGTCGGCTCGGTCGTCGCCGGCCGGGACCTCATCTACGCGTCGAACAACGAGCGACTCCTAGCCGTCGAGCGTTCCTGACGCCACTCCATCGGCACGGAAACCGTACAGCGACAATTCCAGCCCGATAAGTAAAACAATCGTTCACTAATTCTTATCGAATATGGAGAAATAGTCTTTTAGGCCCAGATAACGAAACGTTCGACGAACGATGGAGTGGGCAGTCTGGATACTTCCGACGCTTGTCGCTGGCATCGGGACGTGGCTGACTGTGCGGGAGCGCGATGGTCGGCCGCCACAACGGCGGCACCTGTTCGAGACGGACGATGGTGACCGTGCCGCCCCGTTCGGGACGCTCGCGGACGGGGCGTCCGCCCGGTCGCCCACGTGTCGTCGCTGTAAGCGTGACGTCTCCGCGGCGACGTTCCGCTACTGTCGGGCGTGTCTCTCGGAGGGGTCTTGATGGGACCGATCCGGTGGTGCGATGGGTCGACCGCCGTGTCAGGCGGTCCCCGCGCGCTTCAGTATCTGTGGCGTAACGAGCAAGTCGAGTGCGGCGATCAGGTACGCGACGAGTTGCATCGTCCCGTCGAGGTAGGTGTACGCGACGAAGGCGATTACCAGCGCACCGCTCGCGCCGACGCCGTATCTGATCGCGGGGTTGGCAAACGGATTTCCCTGTGCCATGTGGGTATCGAGCAGTCAGAGAAGTGATATACATTGTGCCGTGTTTCCGAGGCGGAGACGCCGACCGAGCCGAGTGACGGGACGTGGCGTCGGCCGCTACTGGAGCGTCCGGAGGTTCGCGACGGCGAAGGGCACCAGCATCTCCGCGGGGGAGAGACCGCCGTGCATCCCGACCTCTGCCGGGGCGTCCCCGCCGAACCACACGCTCTCGCTTCGGGGGACACAGAGCAGGTCGGGTGCGCTCCGTTCGAACGCCGGGGTGGGGTCGCCGGGGCCGAACAGGTCCTCGGTCGCGTACTCCGACCGCGTGAAGGTCAGACAGTCGACCGTCCGTTCGAGGACGCGCCGTACGGCCTCGACCCGGCCGTCGCGCAGGTGAAACTGCAGTTGTCGGGGGCTTCCGAGCGGCGGAATCCTGGTTCCGTCGGCGGTCTCGGCGAGAGAACGCCGCACGACGTCGTTGCCCGTCAGATCGACGTGGCCGTCGGTCTCGATGTGGCCGTGATCGGCCGTCACGGCCACCAGCGTCTCACGGGCGCGTTCGGCGTCGACGCGACACAGTGCCCGATCCAGAGACGCCACGATGTCTTCGAGCCGCGACGCCGTCGCCTCGGCCCGAGGGCCTGCCTCGTGGGACAGGGCGTCGATCTGGGGGAGGTACGCGAACAGGTACTGTGGGCCCTCGTGTTCGAGTTCGCGTCGCACGGCGGCCGCCAGTTCGGGAACCGACTGGTATCCGACGTACGCGTCGGCACCGGCGTCGTACCCACCCGGGTCCGGGTCGTCGAACGCGGCGGGCCTGAACAGCACCGTTCGCACGCCCGCAGGCATCCGCTCGTAGAGCGACTCGGCGTCGTAGAGGGTCTCCGAGGCTGGCGGCGTTTCGGGAGCGACCGTCCGGACGGGCTCGCCCGCCTCGGTCAGGTACGGAAGCGACTGGACGCGCCCGACGCCGGCCAGATGCCGCCACCAGCCGAGCGATCCGTGTTCCACGGGGTAACGGCCGCTGTGGAGGGAGGGAAGCGCGGCCGCCGTCTCGGACGGGAACGGCGCCGTCAGGGGCGTGACGGTTCCGCGACGCTCGAACCGCTCCAACAGGTCCGTCCGGCGCTGGTCGTCGTCGACGACCCGACACCAGCCGTCGTAGCCAAGTCCATCGATCAGCACGACCAAGACGGTGGTCGTTCTCCCGTGATCGGCGTCGAGATAGGTGTCTGGCGGCAGCGTCGGGACGCCGGCCGGGGCCGCACCGAGGACCGAGAGACACGTTCCGGGGACGCCGACGACGCAGTATCCGCCGTACGCTGGGGCGAGATATCCGGGCCACTCGGCGCCGTCACGGAGCGAACGGGCGACGCGATCACGCCTCATCGTCGACCGATTCCGCTCCGCGATTGATAAACCCTCCACGACCGGTGTCGGCGGAGTCACGCCCCGGATCGGCGACAGTGAGGGGTCGCGCCGCCGGTTCGTGGGGCGTCGACGCCGCCGTTCGGCCGAAATGGACGCCCCATGCCGTACGGTTTTTTGGGCGAATTCGAAATATCATCCGCCACAAGTGGTGGTCCAGTAATATATTGTACACATGTACCGTGTGAGAGTAGCACTAGATTTAATACAATACCACAAAACGGGTCGGTATGCTCGAAGTTGAGAACCTGACGAAATTCTACGGGGATTTACGTGCTGTCAACGATCTCTCCTTCCGGATCGAGGAGGGAGAGTTTGGCACGTTGCTCGGTCCGAGTGGATGCGGAAAGAGTACCACGCTACGCACCATCGCCGGGCTCGTCGACCCGACCGAGGGCGGGATCTACCTCCGTGGCGACGACGTGACGGGACAAGCCCCGAACGAGCGAAACATCGGGCTGGTGTTCCAAGACTCCGCGACGTTCCCCCACATGACCGTCGAGGAGAACATCGAATACGGCCTCAAGATGAGCGGGTTCGATCCCGACGAGCGAGAGAAGCAGATCACGAAGTATCTCGACCTCGTCCAGATCTCCGAGTATCGGGATCACCGACCCACCGAACTCAGCGGCGGTCAGGAACGCCGCGTTTCCATCGCTCGGGCGCTCGCGTACGAACCCGACATCCTCCTCCTCGACGAACCGCTGACCGGTCTCGACCGCGTACTGCGCCAAGACCTCCGCAACGAGATCAAGCAGATCCAACGCGAGGTGGAGGTCACGACCCTGTATGTCACCCACGATCAAGAAGAGGCGCTCTCGATGTCCGATAAGATCCTCGTCCTCAACAACGGGGAGAAACAGCAGGAGGGCACGCCGACCGAAATCTACGACGATCCGTCGAACCGGTTCGTCGCGAACTTCGTCGGGAAGTCGACGCGGCTGCCGGGTACGGTGGCGTCCCACGACCCGCCGCAGATCGACACCCCGATCGGAACGGTTCCGACCGACACGGCGTCGCTCGACGGCTTCGACCCGGGTTCGGACGTCGAAGTGTTCCTTCGACCGGAGGACCTCAGCCTCGCCGACGCCGGTGACGGGGTGCTCCGGGGCTCTGTCACGAACGTCGAATATCTGGGCACGTACAGCGAGGTACTGATCGACGCCGGCGAGGGGATTCAGGCCGTGCTCCACACGAGCACCTCCGCCGACGTCGACATCGGCGACGAGGTCGCCCTGACGTTCGACCCGTCCAACGTGATCGTTCTCGAAGCATGATCGTCGAAGGCATCCCCGTCCCGAAGTTCGTCGAACGCCGCGTCTCGTCGCGCTCGCTGGCCGCCTTCGGGCTCGGGTTCCTCACCGTCTTCTACATCGTCCCCATCCTGTTTCTCTACTGGAACAGCCTGAACTTCGGGGGTGGCGGCCTCTTCAGCAACTACGAACGGGCGTTCAGCAACATCTACCTCGTGACGCTCGGGCGGTCGTTCTACTTCGGGGCGCTCACCACCGTCGTGACTCTCGCACTCGGATACGTGCTCGCGTACTACATCGCCTTCCGATCTTCGCGGGAGAAGTTCCTCCTCGGACTCGTCGTCCTCCCGCTCTGGATCGCGTACGTGATCCGCTATCTCGGGATTCAGCTCCTGCTGTTCCCGTCCAGCCCACTCGTCCAGTTGCTCGGCACCGACTTCGGCATCCTGTTTTCGACCAAGGGCGTCATCGTCGGCCTCACGACCGTCTTCCTGCCGTTCGCGATCCTTCCGATCTACCACGCGCTCAAGTCTATCGACGAGGACCTCATCGACGCGTCTCGTACCCTCGGGGCGACCCAACTGCGGACCGTGCGCTCGGTGATCCTCCCCTTGAGTCTGTCCGGCGTGGTCGCCGGCGGTATCATCGTGTTCATCCTCGCGACCGGGTCGTTCCTCGCTCCGGCGATGCTCGGCGGGCCGAGCGATACGATGATCGCGAACGTCATCGAGCAGTCCTACTCGCAGACCTTCGACCTCGGCCTCGCGTCGAGTTTGGCGGTTATCTACACGACCATCCTGCTCGTCTTGCTCATGGTGTTCAACAGCTACGTCAACCTCGGGGAGGTGTTGGGTGAACTATGAACCGGACCAGTCGATTCAGGTTCGGCTACCTGCCGGTCGCGGTGATCGTCTACGCGCTGTTGCTCGTGCCGGTGGCACTCGTCATCATCACGTCGCTGACGACGTCGTCGGTGCCGACCATCCCGACCGACGGCCTGAGTCTGCAGTGGTACGGCGAGCTGGCGGGGAGCAGCCAGATTCTCAGCGCCCTCGTCGTCAGCACCGTCGTCGCAGTCGCGTCGGCGGTCGTCTCCGGGCTCATCGGGACGATCACCGCCTTCGGGTTCGTCCGCAGTGACTTCCCGTACAAGCAGACGATCTCGACGGTGCTCCTGCTCCCGCTGATGATCTCGCCGGTCATCACGGGACTCGCCATCGTCCAGTACGCGGGGATGATCCGGCTCCCCGGTGACTACCCCGTGTTGATCCTCGGGCACGTGGTGCTCACGCTCCCGTACGTGTTCCTGATCATCCGCGCCAGACTCGTCACGTTCGACGAGACGCTCGAACAGGCCTCTCTAATCATGGGTGCCAACTGGCTGGAGACGGCGCTCAACGTGACGCTCCCGATCATCTCGCCGAGCGTCTTCACCGGCGCCCTGATCGCCTTCGTCGTCTCGTTCGGCGAGTTCACCGCGACTCAGTTCCTCATCTCACCGGGCACCACGACCGTTCCCGTCATCATCTACACGGAGTTGCGGACCGGCCTCACGCCGACGATCAGCGCCCTCGCGACGGTGCTCGCGGTGATCATGCTGGTCGCCGCGGTCATCGGCGAGGTCAGCGGCGGCGACGCCTGACGCCCCTTGGGTTTATATCCCACTCCGGCCGACTTCGCCGCGTCGACAATGCTCGAACGACGAATCCCCGAGAAGCGTGGCGCCGCGTTCGAAGTCACCGCGGGCGAGACGTTCGACGTGACCGACGTGGCCGGCCAGCAGGTCGCCGACTTGGTCGCGTTCGCCGCCGAAGACCCAACCGAACGACTCTCGACGAAGTACACGTACCGGCGGAGCGGGAGGGTCAGCGTGACCACCGACGACACCCTGTACACCACCGAGGGCGATCCGATCCTCACCATCACCGCCGACGACTGCGGTGACCACGACCTTCTGTATGGCCCGTGCAACGAGTGGATTCTCGCCGACTACTACGATCAGCCGGAAGCGAACGGCTGTCGTGAGAACCTCTCGGAGGCGATAGCGCCGCTCGGCGTCGATCCCGCCCTCGTCCTCGAAACGCTGAACGTCTTCATGCGGGCGACGGTCACCGACGGGCGGATCGACATCAGAGAACCACAGTCGGAGCCCGGCGACACCGTCCAATTCCGCGCGGACCGGGACTGCTACGTCGCGGTCTCTGCGTGTGCGGGCGAGTCGACGGTCAACGCCGGCGACACCGGCCCCATCGACGTCGCCGTCCCCGACGGCACGGACGTACACACGAACTGGTAGCGGCGCCACACCGGGGGTTCTGACGGCGGTCCGGCGTCACGCTGCCAGCGTAGGTTTATTACGAGATGACTGAAACACGTTCGCATGGTGGATCAGCCGGTCGAACATTATCGTTCGTCGACGCCGGAATCCGGGAGATTGTACGAACGCGCGGCGGCGGTGATGCCGGGCGGCGACACCCGGTCGGTCACCTACCACGATCCGTACCCGTCGTTTGTCGCGTCGGGGTCCGGCTGTCGGCTCCGCACCGAGGACGGCGAGACGCTGCTCGATTTCCTCAACAACTACACGCAGTCCGTGCTCGGTCACGCACCGCCAGCGGTCGTCGAAGCGGTCACCGAGCGGTTCGAGCGGGGCAACGGATTCGGCGCGCCGACGACGGAAGCCGTGGCGCTGGCAGAGCGTCTCGTCGACCGTGTTCCCTCGGTCGAGCAGGTCAGGTTCGCAAACTCCGGGACGGAGGCGACGATGAACGCCATCCGCGGCGCGATGGCCTACACCGGGAACGAGACGGTTCTGAAGGTCGAGGGTGGGTACCACGGCACCCACGACACGGTCGAAGTTGCCGTCGACGCTACGGGTCGCGAACACCAAGGCATCCCGCGGGACGTTGAGGAGCGCGTGCTGACGACGCCGTTCAACGACCCCGAGGCGCTCAAGGAGGCGTTCGCCACGGCCGGCGACGACCTCGCCTGTTTCATCCTCGAACCGCTCATGGGCGTTGCCGGCGGGCTTCCCGCCGACGAGACGTTTCTCCGCACCGCGCGGGACCTGACCGAGGATCACGGAGTCCCCCTCGTCTTCGACGAGGTGATGACGTTCCGACTCGGGTACGGCGGCGCCCAAGAGCGCTACGGCGTCACGCCCGACCTGACGGCACTGGGGAAGTTCATCGGCGGCGGCCTGCCAGTCGGGGCCTTCGGGGGGCGAGAAGATATCATGTCCGTCTTCCATCCACACGAGGGGGTGGCTGACCACTCCGGAACGTTCAACGCGAACCCGGCGACGATGGCGGGCGGCATCGCGACTCTCGACGCACTCGACGAGGCGGCGATCACGGAGTTGAACCGGCTCGGTGACCGGTTACGCGCCGGAGTCAGAGAGGTCGCCGCCGATCACGACCACCCGCTCCGGGTGACCGGCGACGGGTCGATGTTCCAACTCCACCTCACCGACGAGGCGGTGACCGACTGGGCGTCGTCCGCCGCCGGGACCGAAGCCTTCGAGGAGCTCTTTCTCGCCATGCGGAACCGCGGTGTCTTCATGGCCCCCCGCGGCATGGGGAACCTCTCGACGCCGATGACCGACGCCGAGGTCGATACGTTCCTCGAGACGCTCGACGCCGCCCTCGACACGCTCCCGGAGGCGTCGCCGTGATCGTTCGTCGCTCAGCCCGGCGACGGGACGCCGTCCCGCCGACCGTCCCCGTCGGGTGACCTCGATGGGAGAAGACGTCCATCGCCGGCGAGCCGCCGGCGTCCCGACGGGGCCACCGCCCGCCGAACGCGCCCGCCGTCTGCGAGCGGTTCGTGGCGCACTCCGGAACCGCGGGCTCGACGGAGCCGTCGTCTACGGGAGCGGGCCGACACATCCCGACGCAGTCAGGTATCTCTCGGGGTACGTCCACCCGTTCCCGCGGGCCCGGTCGCTGCTTTTCGTCCCCGCTTCGGGGCCGACGATCCTAGTGATCGACCGCGAGTGGCACCGCGAGGCCGCGCAGGCCATGACGTGGGTCGACGAAGTGCGGGCGGTCCCGGGACGCGACGCCGAGGCGTTGTCGACGGCGGTCGGGGGCGCACTCACGGACTGTGGCCTGACCGGCGGGCGGATCGGCGTCGTCGACGACGACCTCCCGGCGTCGGTGCTGGAGGCCGTCTCGGCCGCCGGATCGGGGGTCGAAACCACCTTCCTCTCGGAACTCTGGCCGACTCTCGTCGGCGCGCCGACCGATCACGACGTGCGCGGTGTCGAGCGTGCGGCCGCAGCCGCGGACGCGGGACTCGCGGCGCTCGCGTCGGCCTGTCGGCCGGGCCGGTCGGAACGCGAGGTGTGTTTCGACGTCCTCGCCGAACTGGCGGCCACGGGCGCCGAGTTCCGTCACGCCGGCGCCATCTCGACACACGTCGACGTGGGCGCGTACGCGCGCTCCGAGAGCAACCTCCAGCCGTTTTACTACACGGAGACGCCGCTCGAACGCGGGGAGCTGTTCTGGGTCGACCTCATCGTCTGTCGCGACGGCTACTACGTCGACTGTGACCGCACCGTCTCGATCGGCGAACCGAGCGCGGAGCAACGAACCATCTACGACGCGTGTGCGGCCATGTACGAGGCGATGGTCGAGACGGTCGAACCGGGGGTGACCGGACGGGCGGTCTGGCGCGCGGGCCACGACGTTGCCGCCGAGTACGGCTACGAGGACCGGCTCAATGGCGTGTATCTGGGCCATACGACCGGTGCGGCCATCTCGGCGCCGCCGTTCGTCTCGCCCACGGAAACCGGCGAGCTCGCGGCGGGACAGTTCCTCAACGTCGAACCCGCGATCCACGTCCCGGGAACCGGCTCGGCGTGTATCGAGAACACGCTGTTCGTCGGGAGCGAGGACACGGTCGTCCTCAACGACGCGCCGACGGATCTCATCGTCGCGTGATCGTTCATTATCGTCCGTTCATACACATGTCACCGAGATACTAATGCCTCCAAAGTTTTTTTACAATATCCGCTATGGGTAGGAGCATGTTCGGTGACAGCGCGCGACAGTCGACGAGATCAGTGAATCGACGATCAGTATTGAAGACCCTCGGGGGTGGCATCGCGGCCACGGGACTCGCGGGATGTCTCGGTGGCGGCGGCGGCAGCGCGGACACGATCCGCTATCTCGGATGGGGTGGAAACACCCAAGACTCCGCGCGGACGGCCTTCGAATACTGGACCGAGGAGAGTGGCGTGGAGGTCGAACACCAGTCGGCGGGCGGTGACTCTGAGTTCCTCTCGATCATCCGAGAGAACCCCGGCGAAATCGACCTCTTCATGCCTACCTCCTTCGGCGTCTACACCGCTCGACAGGAGGATCTGTTGGCGGACATCAACTACGACGACCTGCCGAACTACCAAGAAAACGTCAAACAGGACTGGGCCGACCGCCCGTACATCGAGGACGACGCCGTCTTCCGTGACGCGCTTACGCAGGGGTACGCGTACAACACCGAGGAGACCGACATCGAGATGTCGACGTGGGACGACATCAAGGCCGACGAGTTTCAGGATTCCTTGGGGCTGCGGGATCAGGCCACCTCACGCGTGACGAACGCCGCGGCCTCTCTCGGCATGAACATCAACGACGTGCCGGGCAACTCGGACGCGGTCGCGCAGGTCCGGGAGGAACTCGCCGCACAGAACGAGAACACGTTCGGCTACTGGGGCGCCGGCGCGGAGAGCATCCGATGGCTCCGCGAGGGCACCGCGACCGTCGCGGAGACGTGGGGGGGTCGCACCCGCGCACTTCAGGAAGAAGGGTTCGATGAGATCGAATACGTCATCCCCGAGGGTGGGACGTCGACCATCACCGAGGACTGGGCCATTCCGGCCTCCAGCGAGAATCAGGATCTCGTCCACGACCTCCTCAATCACGTCTTCCAGCGCGACATCATCGTCGAACTGTCCGACAACACCGGGTACCCGGTCCCCGTCCAAGATCCGCCGGAGGTCATCCGCAACCTCCCGGACTACACCGAGAGTCCCGACGACCTGATGTGGGTCGACTGGGGCACCGTCGATCCTGCCGTCTCGGACTGGCAGCAGATGTTCCAAGAAGTCAAGCAGGGCTGAGCGTCGGTCCGGTCGTTCTGTCTCCGACCGAACGATCCGAACCGCGTGTCCGCGCCGCTACTCTTCCATCGCAGCGTCGGAGATTTCGAGTGCGTCGTCGAGTGCGTCGATGGCCTCGTCGACGTGGGCTTCGGTGATCGTCAGCGGCGGGGTGACGACGATGGTGTTGACCGACGTGTAGAAGTAGACGTCGTTGTCGAGTGCGTGGGCGCCGACTTCGTCGAGGACGGTCGTGCGTCCGGACACCTTGTCGCTTCGTTTCTCGAAGGGGACGCGTTTCTCCTCGCTTCGCGTGAGTTCGAGTCCTTGATGGAGGCCGATCCCTCGGCGTTCCCCGACGCTCGGGTGGCGCTCGGCCAAGGATTCGAGTTCGGATTTCAGGTACGCACCCATTTCGCGTGCGTTTTCGAGCAGCCCTTCCTGTTCGTAGGTTTCGATGGCTGCAACCCCGGCCGCACAGGCGGTCGGGTGACCGGCGAACGTGTGGCCTTGGTTGAGGAGGGTGTCTTCGAGGTGGGTCGCGATCTCCTCGGTGACGGTCGTCGCAGCCAGAGGCTGGTAGGAGCCGGTGAGACCTTTGGCCATGGTGATGATGTCGGGTTCGGCGTCGTACAGCCCCGAGGCGAACCACTCGCCGGTGCGGCCGAAGCCAGTCATCACCTCGTCACAGATCAACAGTGCGCCGTGGTCGTGTGCAATCTCTTGGAGTCGCGGGAGGTAGTCGTCGGGTGGGGTGAGGACGCCGTTCGAGCCGACGAGGGGTTCGACCAAGACGCCAGCGACGGTATCCCCTTCGAGGGTGAGCATCTCGTCGATGTATTCGAGGCTCTGTTCGGGGTCGAGACTCGAGCCGTAGGCGTAGGGATCGGGGCCTTTGACCATGCCGGGGACTTCGGGCTGGATCTCGGGGCCCTGAGCGACGCGTCGGGGGTCACCGGAGGCCGACAGGGAGGCGGCGGTCGCACCGTGGTACGACCGGTATCGCGAGAGGATCTTGTGTTTGCCCGTATAGGAGCGGGCGATCTTGAAAGCCGCCTCGTTGGCCTCGGTGCCGCTGGTCGAGTAGAAGGTTTTCTTCAGGGAGCCGGGGGTGATTTCGGCGAGCTTTTCCGAGAGTCGTGCCCGGGGTTCGGTCGCCCAGCCGGGGTTGACGTAGGGCACCGACCGAATCTGTTCGTCGACGGCGTCGGCGATGCGTTCGGCGTCGTAGCCGAGACTCGTACAGACGTACTGACTGCTGAAATCGAGGATCGAATCGCCGTCGACGGTGACGATCCGTGGCCCCTCGGTGTCGACGATTTCGGTCGGGTCGAAGTCCCGCTGGCGGGTCCACGTTCCGAGCGTGTACTCGCGGTCGAGACGCTCGATCTCCGTTCGCTCTGATTCTTGACTTGCCATGGTCGGATGTCGTAAGCGTAGAACATGAATGTTTTGAACGATTTCCTAATTCGGATGCGTCCGGTGTGTTCTATTTTGATTTCGAAGCCATATCCGAAAAATCTTCACGCGCTACCGAGCCGTGGATCGGCCGGATCGGAGGTCGCGGCCGTTCGAAACGCCGAGGGAGGCTGTCACACACGTTCGACGCAGTCCGGCGGCGGAGCACACGACGCAGTCCGTCGGACGGATACAGGACCGCACCGACGGGGACGCAAACGTCGGTCGTCTCGGTGAAGGGCACGGCCTCGCCGACGTGTTGCGTGCACGACCCAACGCAGTAGGGTCGGTAGCACCGAGGCTACAACGTGAGAAGAACAGTCGAAGAGTGCTCCGACAGGGATTCGAACCCTGGTCATTGCCGTGAGAGGGCAATATGATTGGCCGGACTACACCATCGGAGCGCACCGCCTACCGGTCGTCGTCGCCGTCACGTCGTCTACACTGAGAGCGAGGGACCGGTCGGTTATAAACTCTGTTCTTTCCATCGACGGCGGCGAGGGCGGCCGGTTCGACCCGGCTCGAATCGGGGTCGACACCACGGCTTCGGTGGGGACCCGTCGGTCGGATCGCCGCGAGGCGGAGAGTAAAGGGTCTCCGCGACGAGGGGTCGGACGACTATGAGTCTCGAAGACAGCGCGACGGTCGTAACCGGCGCGAGTTCCGGCATCGGGGAGGCGACGGCCCACGAGTTCGCTAGCCGCGGCGCGCGCGTTGCCCTCGCCGCGCGGAGCGAGGACCGACTGAGCGCCATCGCGGACGACCTCGAACGGGAGTACGGCGCGGAGACGCTGGTCGTCCCGACCGACGTCCGCGACGAGGCAGCCGTCGAGAACCTGATCGAGGCGGTCGTCGACGCCTTCGGCGGGGTGGACGTTCTCGTGAACAACGCTGGACTGGGCCGGGGTGGCGAGGTGGCAGACCTCTCGACCGAGGATTACCGGGCGATGATGGACACGAACGTCGACGGCGTCTTCTTCGCGACGCGGGCGGCCCTGCCGCACTTGGCGGCCTCGGACGGCAACCTGATCTTCGTGGGTAGTTTCGCCGGACAGTACCCCCGCCCCGGTAACCCGGTGTACGCCGCGACGAAGTGGTGGGTCCGTGGGTTCGCCCACGGGGTCGAAGGACAGGCCGGACCGGACGGCGTCGGCGTCACCGTCGTCAACCCCACCGAGGTCCGGACGGAGTTCGGCGGCGACGATGGCGAGAGCTTCGCCGAGCGGTTCGAACCCGGCGAGGTAACCGAACCCACGGAGATCGCCGACGCCATCGGGTTCGCCGCCGCGCAGGATCACTCGACGGTTCACGAAATCGACGTCTTCCGCCGAGACAAGTTCGACGGCTGGTAGCGTGATCACGGGCTCTCGGCCGTCGCGACGCCCGCCTCGGGGACGACGCGCTTGAGCCGTTGTATCCGGCGGGCTGCCACCTGTCGCGTCGGATAGGTGTCACCACTCGTCGCGAGAACGGTGCCGTCGTCGTGGAGGGTCCAGCGAAACGCGCCTGCGTCGGTCTCGACGATCCGAAAGGTCGGGCCAGTCATGCGGGCGAAGAGGATCGCCACGGTGAAACGCCTTGTCCTGCCGCCCTACGAGAGCTGTCTAGACCACCAGCGGAGCCAGTCCGACAGCGGTCCTCGTCTCCCGTCGACGTGGACGCGGACGGTTCCATCGAGTTGCCAGCGGGCGAACTCCGACTCGGAGTCCATCCGAAGCGGCACGTCGACGGTCACGTCCTCGAAGGAACACTCCAGGTCCTCCTCGCGGTCGATGGCGGTGTCGAGTACCTCGTCGACGAGGTCGAGCCACGTCTGTTCGTCCGCCGTCTCGGTCGGGAGATTCCCGGACACATCCTTCGACATCACCTAGGCGTGGTGGCGGCGGTGGCTTGTATCTTCGCCTCGACTCGCGCCCGCCGGAGTCCGCACCGAGTCACTCCTCGCCGACGAGGGTCCCGCGCATCTCGTCGGAGAGGGTGGCGACCGTCCGGGGGGCGGTCTTGAGTTCGTCCATGACAAAGCGAGAGGAGGTTTCGTCGACGCCCTCGACGCTGACCATCTGCTCGATCAGCCGGTTCATCTGCGAGCGGTCCTGTACTCGGGAGATAGCGACGAAATCGACGTCGCCCATCGTGTAGTACAGCTGTTCGACGCCGTCGATGTCGGCCAGATCCGTGCCGACGTGTTCGGAGTATCCAGGTTCGTGGACTACGGACACCTCGGTGATCGCAATCATGCTGAGACCGAGCGACGTCGGATCGATGTCGGCTGTGATGCCGTCGATAACGCCCGCGTCCTTGAGCTTGTTCAGCCGGTAGTGAATTGCCGAGTTCGAAAGATCAAGTTTGTCGGACAGTTCCTTCAGACTCACGTCGAAGTCCTCGTCGACACACTCCAACAGTTGGAGGTCGGTCTCGTCAAGCTCGTCGGGCCCCACCCAGTCGTCCGAGTCCATCTCCGGCATGGTCCTCCCTAACTCCGCACGCACTAATATTTTATCGAATTTTCACCGATATCGGGAACAGATTCGAATAACGTCCGAAATATTGCCGGATCGTTGCTTGGTCTCTCCCCGATGGGATGGTCGGTGGCCGCTCCGTTCGTGGCGACCGTCACGCCTAACCGAGGGGACTGTGACCGGCCGGTATGCATCCGACCGTCGAATCCTTCGTCGAGCGGGCACACGAGCGGCACGGAATCGACGTCGACGTACACGAGTTTCCGGACGGGACGAAGACCGCGGCGGCAGCCGCGGAAGCCGTCGACTGTCGCGTCGGTCAGATCGTCAAAAGCATCGTCATGCTGGTCGGCGACCGGCCCGTTCTCGTCTTGACCAGCGGGGCCAACCGCGTCGACGAACGGGCCCTAGCCGCGGCGTTCGACGCCGACCCCGCCCGAGTCCACACCGCCGACGCCGCGACGGTCAAGGAGACGACCGGGTGGAGCATCGGCGGCGTCCCCCCGTTCTGTCACGACGCCGATCTACCGACAATGGCCGACCCCGCCTTCGAGGCGTACGACACCGTCTGGGCCGCCGCCGGGACGCCGGAGACGGTGTTTCCGCTGCCGACGGCGACGCTCGTCGACGCTACCGATCCGCAGTTCACCGACGTCTACGAGTGAGGCTACCGAGGACCCAACCATCCCAAGCGCTTTGACTGGGGGCGTTCGAACGTGTACCGATGCCGACTCCTAACCCCGGCCGCGCGCCGGGGCTCCTCGAACTGTTCCAACGCCGTCGACTCAACGCCGTTCTCGGATGGGCGTTCGTCGGCGTCCTTCTCGTCTCCGGCGGCGCCGCGGTGGTCGGCGGCCGTCCGCTCTGGGCGGGCTTTACCGCCGCGCTCGTGGCCCTCGCCGTCGCGCCGGCGGTCGGCCTCCGTCGCGCCGACGCGATGGTCCCGTGGGAAGTGCTGGCACTCGCGTCCGTGCCGGCGCTGGGCCGTCTCCTCGTCATCGGACAGACTGTCGGCGGCGTGACACTCACCGGACGGATCACGACGTACGTGGCCGTCGCGGCCGCTGCGCTCATTATCGCGGTCGAACTCGACGTGTTCACGCCGGTGCGGATGACTCACTCCTTCGCAGTGCTGTTCGTCGTCGTCGCCACCGTCGCCACCGCAGGCCTGTGGGCCGAGGCGCGCTGGCTCTCAGATACGCTGCTCGGAACGACGATCCTTCTCGACGGACGGCCGGAGCACGTCGTCGAAACGGCGCTCATGTGGGACTTCGTGGCCGCGACGGTCGCCGGCGCCGTCGCCGGCATCGTCTTCGAATACTACTTCCGGCGATTCGCCGACGTCACGCCCCGCTATCCAACCGAACACGCGACGGGTGAGGAGGTGCGAGACTGATGCGTCTGCGAGAGCGCCTAGGCCTGAGCGAGCGCCACCAACGACGGCTCTCGCGAGCCATGCAGTTGACTCTCGTCGGATTCCTCGGCGTCGGCGTCTACGAGGGCAACGCCGGTATCGTGGTCAACGCGGCCATCGGCTTCGGCGTGACCCAATTGCCCGCGATACTCGAACGCGACTACGGGATCCCGATGGATACCGCGTTGACCCTCTGGATCACCCTCGCCGTGTTCCTGCACGCCTTGGGCACTGCCGGCCTCCCGGGGGCGTCGGTCAACCTCTATCGGAGCGTCTGGTGGTGGGACCACCTCACCCACACGCTGTCGTCCTCTATCGTCGCCGCGGCGGGATACGCGACCGCCCGTGCCATCGAACTCCACTCCGACGGCGTCTCGCTGCCAGATCGGTTCATGTTCGTGTTCATCCTGCTTTTCGTCCTCGCGTTCGGCGTGTTCTGGGAGGTCATCGAGTTCAGCGTCGCGAACGTCGCCTCGCTTTCGGGGACACAGAGTGTCCTCACGCAGTACGGCCTCGGGGATACGATGCTCGACCTACTGTTCGATACGCTCGGTGGCGTCGTCGTCGCGGTGTGGGGGACGGCTCACCTCACGGATCTGGTGGGCGTGCTCTCCGCGCGGTTCGGAAGAACGGACGTCTAGCGCCCGTCGAGGGCCTGTGCGACCGAAATGGTGACGAAGGCCGCCGACGTGACGACCGCATACCCCAATCCGGGCACCGCGGCGAAGGGTGTCACGCCGACGGCGGCCAACCCGACCGGGACCGCGACGGCGGCGGCGACGACGAGATATCGGCGCCACCAAGAGGCCTGATTCGGTTCGCTGACGGCGTCGAGATACGCGAGACAGTCGGCAGCGCCGTCGGCGAGTTCGACCCGTCCCGCTCGCCGGTCGTAGGCGACGATATCCCGGTCGGCGAGCTTGGGGAGGTGCATCTGATAGAGGGCGGTCTGGACCCGCTTGCGTTGCTTGTAGGTAACTTCGTCGGGCGAACAGTCGTTCTCGATGGCCGCGATGTGCTCGCTCAGTTCACGCAGATCGACCGGTTCCTCGCGGTCACGCAGGTAGGTGATGACCTCGCGGCGCCGTTCGTTGCGGAGCATCGAGAACAGCGCATCTTGGGAGAGGCGGTCGGGGTCGGCCGGATGGGGTTGTGGCGACATCGCTCACCCCATCCGCGCCGGTCTGGCGACCGCCGGTCCCCACTCCCCTCGATTCATGATAATACGCCCACACCCCGCGGTGATAGTGTTACCCCCTGCACCCACGCTGCGACCCCGTAGACCGGCGCGGTAGCACCGCGTTGGTACGCATCACGTGGAAGACGACGGGGGTGTGACTCACGCCGTGAGCGACAGGCGCCGATAGAACCAAGCGTTATGCCGGTGGAGCGGATAGCCGAACCGATTCATGTCGGAGGACTCACCCACGGCGGTGTGGGAGCTCGTCGCTCGGCGCGCCGCCCTGCTTGACGAACTCCGAGACGGGCCGCGGGAGAAGCGGACGCTGGAGTCTGCGCTGTCGGTCTCGCGGTCGACGGTCGACCGTGCGGTGACCGAACTCTCGGCACTCGGCCTCGTCGCCGACGCGGATGGCCGGGTCCGGTCGACCGCCGCCGGCGACCTCGTCTCGACGCTCTATCGGGACGCCACGGCGGGTGTCGACGAACTGCTGACGCTGGCGCCGTATCTGGACGACCTCGACGACGTGTTCCGCCCGCCGCCCTCCTTTTTCGGCGAGACGACGGTCGTGACGGCCGACGACGACGCACACGCCCCTGGAGAGCGCTTGGTCGACGCGTTTCTGACGGCCGACCGGTGTCGACTCGTCCGTGGGACGATCAGGCCGGCCTTCGCCGCCGAGGTGCGCGAGCGGATGTTCGACGGCTCGCTCGCAATCGAGGTGGCGCTCTGTCCGGACTCCGTCGAAGTCATGCGCTCGTACCACGGCACCGACCTCCAACGGGTGCTCGACCTGACACACGTCACGGTCCGGGCGTACCCCGACTCGCTTCACTCGGGGCTGTACCTGTTCGAGACGGACGGCGAGTCGAGCGTCCGACTGTCGATCCACGACCGGACGACCGACCGCGTTCGCGTCCTGCTCGGCACGGACCGTCCCGCGGCGGTGGCTTGGGCCGAGCGCACGCTCCGCGAGGCCCACGAGCGGTCGTCACCGGTCACGGCGGAGCCGTCGTAGGCGGCACAAGCGACTTGCGTCGTCACCGACAATCGCCGCGCGATGGTCCATCGTTCCCTCCGCACCGCCCTGTGTAGCGTCGTCGGTCTCTTCGCCGGCGTGACCCTCGGCCCGCTTCTTGCGCCGGACCCAACCGGCCTCCTCGCGGCGGCACTCGCCGTCGTCGCTGCCGTCGCCGTCGGCGGCGTGCTTCACCGCTCAACTTGGCTACGGACCGCCGAGTGAGGGCCATTCCGGTCGGGACGTGGATTTAAGGTGTCGCTGAGCGAACGTCTTCCCGGAGTGCCTGACTCATGGTTTTCAAGAAGATCACGCTGATTGGCCGGAGTCCGGACAGTTTCGACGACGCCGTCGACGACGCCATCGACCGCGCGACGGTGACGCTCGACCGTGTCAAGTGGCTGGAAGTCGAACAACTCGGGGTCGAGATGGCAGGCGTCGAAGACCGCGAATACCAAGCCGAAGTCGAAGTCGCGTTCGAACTCGAGGGGTAAGAGTCGTCGCCCCGCTCCGTCCCCGAGTCGACGGCCGCTAGGGTGGCCGGATCGCACAGGTTAAAACAGCGCGGTGAGTTTGTTGGCGTCATGACGCTGGTGGTCGTCCCGGTCCGGTATCCGCTCAGTAGCCACTCCCGCGCGACGCTCGCGGAGGCCATCCGGATCGCCGAGGACCGCGACGCCGACCTCACGGTGATGCACGTCGACCTCTATCAAGAGAGCGGCGAGGTGACGCGGACGGATCTGAAACGCACCGTGGAGGCGGAGTTCGGCCGCGTCCCGCGGTCCCGCTACGTGGTGCGCCGTGGCTTTCTCGTCGAGGAGACGATCCTCGACGAGGTGGCTGCCGAGGGCGCCGACGTGGTGGTCATCGGCTCGAAGCAGGTGGGCCGGTTGCGCCGCACCGTCGCCCGCTTTCTCGACGAACCCAACATCGACCAGTTCCTACGCGAGCAACTCGACTGCGACGTGGTTACCGTCGGCGGGTAATCACTCCGGCACCGACCCATCCGCGTCGGCGACGACGTCCGCTTCCTCGCGTCGGGTCGTCGCGGCGTCGGCGCCGCGGTCGTGTGCTGGCGGTGGCTGGGACCCGTCCTCGACGGCCACGCGCGCTTGGCCGCTCGTCTCGTCGAACACTAGGTGCTGGTGGGGGTAGGCAATCTCGACGTCGACGTCGGCGAGATTCTCTCGGATGCGCTCGCGGACGTTGGATTCGATCCGCGGAATTTTGTACGGGGTCCGTACCCAGAATCGAAGGACGAGACGGACGCCGTCGTCGGCGTACGCCCCGATCAGACAGGTCGGCTTCGCCGGATAGCGGGCGCTCCCGACGCGGATGTCCGGCCCGCCCTCGATGACGTCCTCGCAGTTGCGAGCGGCCCGCTCCATGAGGCGGCGAGCGGCGTCGAGGTCCCCCTCGTAGGTGACGAGAAGCGAGATCGAGAGTCGCGTTCGCTCGTCCTCGGCGGAGAAGTTGGTCACGTCTCGCTCGCGCATCTGGGCGTTCGGCACCACGAGAAACGTGTTATCGAGCGTGAGGATCTTGGTATACCGGATCGTGATGTCGTCGACGAACCCGCGGCGGCCGTCTTCGAGTTCGATCATATCGCCGATCTCGTAGGGGTTGTCCGCCAACACGAACAGGCCGCTGACGACGCTGCCGACGATTGGCGCGAGGACGATACCGAGGACCGCCGAGAAGACGGTCACCGAGAGGACGATGTCACCGATGCCGAGGCCGACCATGCTCGCCGCGATCAGGACTGCCGTCAGCACCGTCGAGACGCGCAACAGTCCGAGAACCGTCTGCGCGACGCTCTGTCGCTGGAACCGTCGGGCTACCGGACGGCCGAGCAGGCGCACGAGGAACTTCGAGAGGACGACCCCCGCGGCGACGATCAGGCCGGCGACGACGGCTCGCACGGTGGCGAACGTCCAGAGCCACTGCAGCCACTCCACGGAGCCGACCGGTGGTGCTGCCCCCGCCAGCGCGACCGCCCCGACATCCATGTTCGTCCCTCACCGTCACCGAAAAAAAGCGTTTCCACGGTGGTGGCGTCTCGATCACAAGTCTCTATACCGTCCCCGATCCAACCCATATCGGCATGGATCGACGAACGCGCGACTACCTCTCTGGCCGGTTCGGCGACTACTACCGGAGCGCCGATCCGGCGCTCCCGCCCGCCCCGGAGCGGCGGGAGTGGGGACATATCCCTTGGACGAGCGGATCGACCACGATGGTCCGCCACCGGTCGATCTACGACCTCGGTGACGTCGCCGACTTCCTCCAACGAGAGGCCCCGCGACACGTCTACTTCTCGGCCGCGCGCTACGACGACCCCGGCGCGGGGTCGATGGACGCCAAGGGGTGGCAGGGTGCAGACCTCGTGTTCGACCTCGACGCCGACCACCTCCCGGCCGTCGACCCCGAGGCGGTGACGTACGCCGAGATGCTCGCGGCGTGTAAGGACGCACTCTGCCGGCTGCTCGATCTGTTGGAGACCGACTTCGGGTTTGAGGACGTAACTGTCGTGTTCTCCGGGGGGCGTGGCTACCACGTCCACGTCCGGGACGACGGCGTCGCCGACCTCGACTCGGCGGCGCGACGCGAGGTGGTCGATTACGTTCGTGCCGTCGACCTCGACGTCGAGGGACTGGTGCGGACGCGGGCCGTTGGCGGGGCGACACGGCGGGAGCTCCGCACCGGTGGCGGCTGGGGGCGACGCACCCACCGCCGCCTCCAGTCGTTCGTCGCCGATCTGCGGGATCTCCCGGCGGACGAGGCGACGGAGCGACTCACTGCGTTCGACGGCATCGGCGAGGGCCGGGCGGAGACGCTCCTCGACGCCTTCGTCGACAACGAGCGCGCGGTCGAACGGGGAAACGTCGAGGCCGGCGGCCCGGGTGCCAGACGGCTGGTCGAGGCGCTCGCCGCGGAGACGGTCGCCGCCGAGACGGCCCCCATCGACGAGCCCGTGACAACCGACACCCGCCGCTTGATCCGCCTGCCTGGCACGCTCCACGGCGGGAGCGGCCTCGTGGTCCGGCGACTCGACCGTGACGAGATCGACGACTTCGACCCGCTGGTCGATGCCGTCCCCGAGCGGTTCACCCGGCGGTCGGTGCGGGTCGCGGTGACCGATCCGGGGACGGTCGAACTCGACGGCGACACGTTTACAGTGGACGCCGGAGAGCAAACGGTACCGGAGTGTGTCGCCGTGTTCCTGATGACACGTGGCCGGGCCCGGAAGGTGAAAGAATGAACGTCGAGGAACTGCGCACGGTCCAGCGCACCGAACGGCAGAAAGACAGCCTCCAGCACCTCCGGGACTCGTTCTATCGGGACGTGGCGGACTACATCGCCGAGCGCAAGGCCGAACGCGAACAGATCGCGGCGGCCGCGGACGACCCCTTCTCCTCGCCGGAGGTCAGCCGTCTCACCGACGAGATCGAGACCGCCGAGGAAGTCGTCGAGAGCATCTACGAGCGCCGGATCGGCAAGATCGTCAAGCGCGCAACCTTCGCCGCCGCCGGCATGGCGACCGAAGACGAGGGACTCACGACCGAGGAACGCGACCTCTTCGACGATCTGGTCGCCCGCATCGAGGCCAACCGCGACACCGTTCTCGACACGCTAGCCGGCGAGCCGCCCGCGGACGCCGAGGAGACGGACCCGGACGCCACGGAGGAGTCGACTCCGCCCGCGGCGTCCGACGACAAGCCGCCGGGGGACGTCGACGACGCGCCGACCGACGCCGCCGACCGGTCGCCGACATCCCCCGACCCGATCCGCTCCGACGACGCCGGAGCGCCCCCCGATCCGGACGACATTCTCGCGGAGGCGATGGGCGGAGACGACCCGTCGCCGCCGACCGCCGACGGCGGGGACGCCGAACCGACCGACGCCGATCCGGCACCCTCGTCTCCGGGGCCGGCCCCCGATCCGGACGCGCCCGCCCGCGACGACTCGCCGGCACCGGACGGCGGCGAGACGGGAACCGAGCGGACGACCCTGCGGATCACCAGCGACGTGGGGGCGATATTCGGGGTCGACGAACGGGAGTACGACCTCGCCAGCGAGGACGTGGTGACGCTGCCGACTCCGAACGCCGAGCCACTCTTGGAGCGAGACGCCGCCGAACGACTGGAGTAGTCGTCGCCTCCCGCGGGCTGGCCTCGGCGTCGCTCGCGCCGTCGATCACTTCGCCCGAGAGTACGACGTGTGCGCTGTCACCTCTTCTCGCGTGTCTCGACTGTCCAACCCTCCCCGAGCAACCGCGGCGACGACGCCGCCAGCCTCGTCGCTCCTCGGTCGTGGTCACAACGTCGTCACGCTCGTCCGGTAGAAGCTTGATCGCGGCGTCGCCCCCGTCGCGGTGACGGCTCAGCGCGACGGTGATGAGTCTCGTCCGCGGGGCTCGCTCACCACGTCCCGTGGAAGGTGTCGAACGAGAGGGAGTCGAGGGGTTCGTCGCCCACGGCGATGCGGTACTCGCCGGGGGTGAGCATGGGCTTGTGGAACTGTGGGCCGTCGTCGGTCGTAATTCGGGGACAGCCGGTGTTGACGAAGGCGTCCATGTCGAAGTTCCGTAGGCGGTCGGGAGTCACCTCGTCCATCGTGATCAGATAGGCGTCGTCGTTGTCGTCCACGATCTTCTCGGCCATGTCCCAGCGGCCCTGCCCGATCTTGGTACAGAAGATGACGCCCCACTTCTCGGCGTCCATCGCGCGGTGGACGGCGCCGTAGCGCTGTTTCATGAACTTCTCCGTGTCCGCGACCGTGACGACGTTGTTGACGGGGTCGGCGATGACTACCTTCTTGTCCGGATGCTCCATCGCCAGCCCGAGGGGGTGGAACTTCCCGCCGCCGACGTATAGCACCTGTTCGGCGTCGATATCGGCCGAGGCGTAGTTACAGCCGAGCACCTGCCCCTCGTGGGTGAGGCGGTCGTCGCCCTTGCGGGTGTGGACGGTGTAGCCCTCCGACTCCAGCCACTCGCGCATCTCCCCGAAGCGGTTCATATGCTGGGCCGTCGTGACGAGACCGACGTCCTCCTCGGGGAGCTCCTCGAGGGCGTCTTCCATCATCGGGAAGGGGTCGACGTTCGAGAACAGGGGGACGTAGATGATCTTGTCCGACTCCTTCATCGGCGAGTGCCCGAAGTGGACGAACACGTCCGTCCGGCGCATGAGGTAGGTGTCGAGGTCGCAGGCGCCGTAACAGGGCTGCCCCGAGAGCATGTAGGTGACGTCGTCGTCGGTGAGCGCCCGGAGGTCGTCGGCGACCGCCGGTCCTCGGCGTTTCAGCCCCTCGGGGAACTGTAGACCGACCTTGGTGGCGTCCCGTTCCTCGACCGCATCGACGATCCGGTCGAGTTCGTAATCCCACTCCCGGTCGTGCTTGAGCGATAGCCCCGTGTTCCGGAGGTCACCCTCGGTAGACGCGTCCTGACTCATTACCCGTCGTTGCCGGCGAGGCCGTTTAACGTCCGCGATTGGGGCCGTCCGGGGGCACGCACGGGTCGCCCGCGTCTCTCCGGTGACGGGAGCGGTGACGTCTGTGGCCGTTGCTCTGTCGGCAGGACGGGTGATACGCTTTTACGATGTCGTGCCGTACCGGACCACGTATGGGGGGGTCACCTACGCCAGCCGACGTCGCTCTCGGGGAGCCGTCGTCAGTTCTCCTCTTGGCCCCGTCCGAGAGTGATTTCGACGAGGGCGCCTGCGTCGACCTCATGACCTCCGACGATCTGTCGGGGGGGAACGTCCTCAGCCTGACCCTCACGCAGTCGCCCGCCGAGCGGATCGCCATCTGGAACCGCCAGACGGCCGAGCAGCCGCCGGTACGGGCGATCATCGTCGACGCGAGCGCGAACAACGGGGGGACGGAGACGGCGACAGACCCCGAGGACGACCTGTCGTCGAGTCTCTCGGTCGATGCCCTCCGCTCGAACGCCGAACCGGTGGACATCGGGATGGCCCTCGCCCGACATCTCGGCGCGTGGGAGTCGACACCCGAGCAGACGCGGATCTGTCTGCACTCCCTGACCGCCCTCCTCGACAGCTTCGACCGCGACGCCGTCGTCTCCCTGATATCGGCGCTCAACGACCTCTGTGACGCCACCGGCGCCACCGCACACCACCACCTCGATCCGACCGCCCACGACGAGGGCGTCGTGGCGACGTTTCGCCCGCTGTACGACGCGGTGATCGAACACGTCCCCGAGGATGGCTGGACGGTGACCCGAGCGCCGGACGACGCCGAACGCCCCTCCTTTCGCCGGTCGACGGCGCCGCCGGGCGGGACGGCCGGCACCGACCCCGGCTGCCCCGAGACGATTCCGATGCCGTACTCCTTCGATCAGACCCTAGATCTCATCTCGGTCCCCCGGCGCCGCACGCTGCTCTATCACCTGAAGGATCTGGGTGTCGGCACCGTCCCTGTCGACGAACTCGTAGACGCGGTGGTGACCCGCGAACGCGCCATCCCGGCGCGCGAGTCGCCGGAATCCGCCGAATCGGTCCGCGTCTCGCTCGTCCACGCTCACCTCCCCAAACTGGCGGATCTCGGGATTCTCGAACTCGATGCCGAGTCGGCGACGGTCCAGTACCACGGCAATCCCGCGCTGGAGTCGTTTCTCCGGTACATGGAGACGCTCGAACTGGGCTGACGTGGGTCGTCGGTGTCGGCCCTCGCTCGCGGGGAATTGCTCCGGTGAGGCGTCGGCGGATCGGTCGCCCCGGAACGCCCAGCGCGGCCGCTCACGGTGTGGTGTTCGGTCGAGGTTTTGCGAGGGAAGAGCGCTCCCAGAGCGCCTTCCGCATCTTCCGCGGTGAGTCTCACCGCGTCGGGCGTGAACCCTTCGATGCGAGGGAAGGGATTTGAACCCTTGGACCTCTACAGGAGCGGATCTTGAGTCCGCCGCCGTTTCCAGGCTTGGCTACCCTCGCACACACCCGACCGGTAGACGGGGGGTGCGGTTCAACCCACCGATTTCCGATCGGCGACTCCGGTCGCCGGGCCGCCGTCACCGCCTCGAAGCGACTCCGTGGCGGGAAGCGAGGGCTTATGCCGCTCGTAGCCGAAGAGATTCCGTTATGTTCGACGACACCGACCGACGCCGGTTCCTGCAGCTCGCCGGGACGGGCACGGCGCTTTCGATGGCCGGCTGTAGTGCGCTCTCGAACCACGACGGCGATGGCGAGGCCGGCGCCGGCGGTGACGGTGACAGCGAGGCCGAGATGTCGACGGTCACGCTCGGAGTCCAGCCCGACGAGGAGTCGCTGCAAGAGCTCCAGTCGGAGATCAGCTCCCGTGTCGAGTCGGGGGAACTCGGCCGGAGAGAGGCCCAACAGGAGTTCCAGACCCGGCGCGCCGAACTGACCGGTGCGGCGGTGGACCGCTTCCGCAACCGCTCGGCGAACATGTCCGTCTCTGTCGACGAGACGATCACCGAGTTCGGCGTCCTTCTCGTCACCGGTGAGCCGGCGGCCTTGCTGGATACGCTCGGCTTCGACGGCGTGAACGGCCTCTTCCCCGCCTCGGTGTTCGAGGAGGCTCGGGCTCAGGCCGGCACCGGGACGCCGGCCTCGGGGTCGGGCAACGACACCCAGATGGCGTAGCCGTTCAGCCCGTGTCGGCGACCGACCCCACGTCGGCGACGGCGGCGGCGACCCCCTCGCCCCAAGCTAGGAGCGACTCGTCGGCGCCGAACGGCGCGGTCACCTGAAGGCCGAGCGGGAGTCCGTCGACCCGGCCACAGGGGACGGTCAACGCGGGAACGCCGGCGTGTGTCCACGGGAGGTTCATGATCGGATCGCCGGTGTCGTCGATGCCCGCTGGCGCGGGGCCCGGGGCGGCCGGCGAGAGTAGGAGGTCGACGCCGGCCTCGTCGAGTCGTTCCCCGATCTGGGCGCGGACCTCGCGGGTGGCCGCGCGAGCGTCGACCAGTTCGTCGACGCCGACCGTCCGCCCCGTCTCGATCAGGTCGGCCGTCGTGTCGGCGAACTGCTCGCCGTGGTCGGCGAACCGCTCCGCGTGGGTGAGTGCCAGTTCGGCGGCGGTCAGTGCGTCGTGACGGTCGTTTATCGCCTCGATGTCGTCGAACACCGACACGTGGCGAATCTCGTAGCCAGCGTCGGCGAGGGCGTCGGCGCCAGCGTCGAGGCCGGCCCGACCGGCCGGTGTCGCCTGATCGAGATACGGCCCCTCGACGACCCCGAGAGTCGGCTGCTCGCCGGGGGTCGCCGGCGCCCAGCCGTCACACAGGACCGAGGCGGCGCGGGCCGCGCCGGCCACGTCGGCGGTGAAGGTACCGACGTGATCGACGGTCGGCGAGAACGGCACCACGCCGTCGAGCGGAATCCGGCCGTGGCTGGGTTTGAAGCCGACGATCCCGCAGAATGCGGCCGGCCGGATCACCGAGCCGACGGTCTGGGTGCCGAGCGCGAGCGGGCACATTCCGGCGGCGACGGCGGCGGCCGAGCCGCTGGACGACCCGCCGGGCGTGTGCCCTAGATCACGCGGATTTCGGGTCGGCGCCGGCTCGAAGTAGGCGAACTCGGTCGTGTGGGTCTTGCCGAGGTGGAGCGCGCCGGCGTCGCGGAGTCGCCGCACGGCGGTCGCCTCGGCGTCGGTGATCGCTGCCGCCGGGACCGCCGATCCAGCGCGGGTCCGGTAGCCGTCGACGTGGAAGATATCCTTGACGCCGACGGGGACGCCGAACAGCGGCGGTCTGGTTGACGGCTCGTCGTGTCGTGCCGCGAGCGCCGCGGCCTCGCGGCGCAGTCGGGGTTCCCGTCCGGATTCGGGGACGAGCGCCTGTACGTCGTCCTCGACGGCGTCGATGCGGTCGATACCGTTCTCGATCACGTCGGTTGGCGTACGCTCGCCCGTGCGGAGCGTGACGGCGAGAGGATCCATTGCCTGCGGGTCGGTTGCCATCGGTTCCCACTCACACGCCCCATGAATAACACTTCGGCCGTGGGGACCTCACGGCGACGGGGTCACTGTGTCCCCGGCGCCGCGGCGGCGTCCGTCGCCGCTCCGCTCGGGTCCGGACCCACGACGACCCGGTAGCCGCCCCACAGCAACAACACGGTTAGGCCGGCGAGCACCAGCGCCGTCCGTATGGCGGGATCGACGCCGGGAGTGGCGACGATTTCGCCCGCCTCGTTCGTCACGGGAGACGCCCCGTACGGCGCCCCGTCGACGATTTCCACGATTCCGAGGACGACGACCCCGAGCGTCAGCAGCGTGCCGCTCAGCGCCATCGCCACGTCGTCGATGGTGGTCGTTGGCATGGGTTGTCACCTCCTCAGCCGAGCAGGTATCTGAGCCGCGGATATCGCCGGACGAGTTCGGTGCGTTCGATGATCGCGTCCAAGCCGTAATACCGGCCGGCGGCGAGGACGATCAGCGTGACGAACAGCAGCAGTCCCAGCAGATCGCCGTTGACGACGCCGTGGCCGAACTCGGCGTTGCCGATCCAGAAAAACGACATGAACACGGTGCCGCCGATAGCGGCGAGTCTGACGGCGACCCCGGCCAGCAGCGCTAGGCCGATCAGCGTCTCGGCCACCGGGACGATCGCGGCGACGAACCACGGGATCGAGGTCCCCATCGTCACTGCGACTGGGCCGAGGATGGTCCCGCCCATCTCCGTGAGATAGGTCGGGCCGTACGCGTAGCTCAACCCGGATTCGACGAGTTTCGTCACGCCGGCGTGGAGGAACCACCAGCCGACGGCGATCCGGAGGAACGCGATCCAGAACGCCGTGATCGGGCTCGATCCGCCGAACTCGAACGGTTCCTCTCTGGGGTTCGACGTGTCGTATGCCATGGTACACACCCCGCATTCGCAGATTGGATCATCGAGCCGATATACCGTACGGCCGGTTCCTGCACGCTGGGAATCGAGGTCGTGTATCGCCGCGTCACAGATTCAGTTCCGAACTCATCTGTAGACAATCCGTTGCTTTCGAAACGTTCTGCCGGTCGGTGATGAAAGAGTCGAAACCACAACCGAGGTGAACGAGGCCGGCGTACGATACAGACGATGTATCGGTCGACCGACGCTTGGACCGAGAGGTGGGGCGTGTGACTGTCGTCGAATCGTTCGTCGAGGGGGTGGGTCTGGCCGCGGAGATGGGCTGGGAGACGTGGTGGGCGCTCGTCCTCGGGTTCACCATCGCCGGCGCGGTAGAGGCGTTCGTGAGCGAAGACCGGATGTCCGCCGTCCTCGGCGGGAGCGGGTGGCGCGAACTCGCACTGGGGACGGCCTTCGGCGCCGCGTCCTCGTCGTGTTCGTTCGGCGCGGTGGCGACCACGAAGTCGCTGTTCAAGAAGGGTGCGTCGCCGGTCGCTAGCCTCGCGGCCTTTCAGTTCGCCTCGACGAACCTCGTGATCGAACTCGGCTTGGTGATGTGGGTGTTGCTCGGCTGGCAGTTCGTCGTCGCAGACTACGTCGCCGGGCTTCTGCTCATCGGCCTCCTCGCGGCGACGTTCGCTGTCCTCGTTCCCGCGGAGTGGTTCGTGGCCGCCCGCGAGCACCTGCGATCCACGGAGGGCGTCCGCGACCCCACCTGCGGGATGACGGTCGACCCGACGGCGGCGGACACCGTCGAACTGGAGACCGAGCGCGGCACCGAATACTTCTGTTCGGCGTCGTGCAAGGCGGCGTACGCCGAGTCGCGGCGGCAATCGGACGCGACGTGGCGCGACCGCCTGCTGACCCGCGACGGGTGGCGGCTGGCCGCCAAGAACACCCTCGGCGAGTGGGGGATGCTGTGGACGGACATCGTCGCCGGGTTCCTGATCGCGGGGCTGATCGCCGCCTTCGTTCCGCGGGCGTGGTGGACGACCCTGTTCGGTGTCGGCGCCGCGGGATCGGTCACGTGGGTCGTCGCGAGCGCCGTCATCGGTGTCGTCGTCGGGGTCGCCACCTTCGTCTGTTCGGTCGGAAACGTCCCCTTCGCACTCATCCTCTGGTCGAACGGCATCGCCTTCGGCGGCGTGATGAGTTTCATCTTCGCCGACCTGATCGTGCCGACCATCGTCGACGCCTACCGACGGTACTACGGCCTCCGGATGGCGGCGGTCCTGTTCGTCAGTGTCTTCCTCGCCGCCGTCGTCTCCGGGGTGGCTATCCACTACCTCTGGTCCGGCCTCGGACTGCTCCCGGCGGGCGGCGAGACCGGTGGCACCGCCCCGGGTGGCTACACCACCACCCTCAACGCCGTCTTCACGCTCCTCTTTCTGTGGCAGATGTACGTCGGGTGGATCGACGGCGAGGCGGACGACACCGAGGGAGCGACGACGGACTCCCGCGCCTGAGGGTCACCGGCTGCGACTGACCGGAAATTTCACGCGCTCGGGGTGTTCGTTGATCCGGTCGAGGATCGCCCGGGACAGCGTGTTGCGCGTCCGGGTGCCCCGCCGCGGGTGGACCAGATATCGGAGGCGGAGTTCGACCCACGACTCTCGCTGGACGACGTTGACCGTCGGCCGGTCGTTCACGTCGAGTTCGACCGGCGTCTCCTTGAGGCGGTCGCGGTACTCGGCGACGTGGCGCGCCATTTCGTCGCCGATGTGGTCGTCTGCCACCTCGACCATCAGATCGCTTGCGAACGCTAGATCCGTCTCGTAGGCCACCTGTATCGAGAGTTCGTTCCAGACGTGAGGGACGCCCTTGCCGTAGAAGTTGATGACGTGGGAGGAGAGGACGACGCTGTTGGGAACGGTGACGATCCGGCCCGACGGCTGGTTGCTGGAGACGAGTTCGCCGTCGATCTCCCACACCTCCGTCGTGAAGAAGTCGATAGCCGCCACGTCGCCGCGCGTGTCCTCGATGGCGATCCGGTCGCCGACGTGGTAGGGACGCTTGGTAACGATGTAGAGCCAGCCGATCAGCGAAAACAGGGGTTGTTGGAGCGCGAAGGTAACGGCGACCCCGACGACCCCGAGCGAGAACAGAACGCTCACCCAGTTGCGCGTGACGACACCGAAGACGGCGATCAGTCCGAGGACGCCGAACGCGAGGCGAAGCACGTTGCGGACGTCGTGGCGTCGTCGCTTGCTCTCGGTGCGGGCGAGCAACGCGCCGCCGACGAGTCGGTACCCGCCGTACGCGCCGAGACAGACGGCGGCCACCGAGAGGGAGAGCAGGATCGGCGGGCCGAGGGCCACCCCGAAGGCCGTCCCGTCGAGGCCGACCCGTCGAACGGCCTCGGCGCCGGCTTGGAGGACAAGAGCGCTGACGAGGGTGGCCCACCCGGCGTGGCGCATACCCGTACCCCACGAGGCATCGGCAAAAACCCTCGGACCGGACGGGAGGGCAAGGCCCACGTGGCCGGCGGCCGAGGGAATCGATATGGTCCGTGTCTCCCTCCCCTCGGCGCTCGTCGCCGTGGGCATCGCCCTCTTGCTGTTCTCGGCGGTCCCCGTCGGCAACGGGGTGGATACTGACTACGTCCACCGGGTCGAACCCGCCGAGAACGGCACGCTCGCCCACGGCATCGCGTACGACGACCGGGACGTGTTGCCCTACGAGGACCTCTCGGCGCCCGCCCAGCGGGCGGTCGCCCGCGGCGCCGCGGACTCGCCGTACGTCGTCGACACCCCGTCGGCGACGGCCCCGGAGTTCCGATACACTAGCGACAATATCGGCCTGAACGAGGGGCTCTACGCCGTCCGCTACGACGGGACGGTGTACGCGGTCCACACGGAACGACGGAGCGAGGCGCTCAACTTGCCGGCGCTGGTGGTCGGCCTCGCGTTCTCCACGGTCCGCCCGCTCGGCCTGTTGTTCGTCGCTGCCGGCCTCACTGTCGCCGGATTGCGCCGGTACCGAGGCTGAGTCACCGCTCGTCCGGTGCGGTCTCCCGTCGGTGGAGCCACATGGCCGCTAGCGTGGCGACGAGGCCCGCGGCCGTCGCGATACCGAAGGCGATCCGGTAGCCGAAGACGGTGTACACCCTCGCGCCGTTGAGGGTCTCGCCCGTCCAGTAGGCGTCGAGGACGCCACCCATGAGGGCGGGGAGGAGTGCGGCTCCGGCGTAGCCGAAGCCGTTGACGACCCCCGTGACCGTCCCGGCGACCGACGGAGGATGGCGCTCCTTGCCAACGGTGAACACTAGCGCCACACCGCCGTTGGCGATGAGCGCGACGAACAAGACGGGCGCGACGACCCGGAACGGCGGGACGACGGCGAGGACGGCGTACGCGAGCGTGAACAGCACTGTCGTGGCGACGACGACTTCGGTCCGGCGACCGAGGCGATCAGAGAGCGCCCCTAGGAGCGGCGATCCGAGGACGAACCCGACGTTGCCGACGAGCACGACTGTCGAGGCGCGAGCGAGGGAGATGCCGTAGCTGTCGACGAGGAAGGGCACGCCCCAGAGGCCGAGGACGGTGAAGTTCACCCCGAGCACACAGAAGAGGATCAGCCCCATCAGCCACGTCTCGCGCTCGGCGACGACGGTTCGGACGTTGGCGACGATGTCGGCGAGGGTGGCGGCGCTGGTGTCGACACCGAGATTATCGCCGGCCGTCACCACTCCCGCCTGTGCCGGCGTGTCGCGGACGAATCCCGCGATTGCGAGGGTGAGCACGCCGGTCGTGACCGCTGTTGCGAGAATCGCCGTCCGCCAGCCGACGGCGCCGGTGGCGACGGCGAGTGGTGTCGTCGCGAGGATGCCGCCCAATCCCGCGGCCGCGACGGTGTAGCCGGTCATGGTCGCGTACTGGTCGGCACGGAACCAGTTGGCACAGAAGCGGAGCGTCCCGATGTAGAGCACGCTCCCCCCGAGGCCGACGACCGCGCGGGCGAGAAACGCAGTCGCGAGCGACTCGGAGAGGGCGAACCAGCCGACACCGAGAGAGAGAAGCCCCAAGCCGCCGGCGCCGACCCGCCGCGGTCCGTAGCGGTCGACGATCAGGCCCGCCGGTAGCTGGAGGGGGGCGTAGATGTAGAAAAACGAGGCGTGAAGGACGCCGAGTTCGGCGCCCGTCGCGTCGAAGGTCCGCGCGAGCGAGTCCGCGAGGACGGCCGTCGCGGTGCGGTGAAAGTTGACGAACAGGAAGCCGGCCGCGAGGAGAGTCCAGAGCGCAGCCCGTCGCCGTCGCATCGAGCGGAACACGCCTCGTCATCGCGGGCTGACCTGAAATAGCGCTCGGTTCGGGGTGGACCTAGTGGAAGGTCCGACTGGTCTCGCCCTCGGCGGCGGCGGCACCGTCCTCGGTCGTGAAGCGCTGTTCGATCTCGCGGTAGCGCTCGCGGGTCTCCTCGGTGACGCTCGCGGTCACCTCGTCGAGCGCCTGTTCGAAGTGGTCCATGGTGACGCGGACGTTACCGATGGAGTCGCCGATTTCGTCGGGCGAGACGCTGTTGATGAACTCCCGGGAGGCGGCCATCGAGGCCTCGCGGCAGACGGCCTCGATGTCGGCGCCGACGTAGTTCTCGGTGCGCCGCGCGAGACTGTCGAGGTCGACGTCGTCGGCCAGCGGCTTGCTCCGGGTGTGGACCTCGAAGATGGCACGGCGTGCGCTCTCGTCGGGGACGGGCACGTGGACGTGTCGGTCCAGCCGGCCGGGGCGCAGTAGCGCCGAGTCGATGAGGTCGGGCCGGTTCGAGGTGGCGATCACCACGACGTCCTCTAAGCTCTCCAGCCCGTCGAGCTCCGTCAGAAGCTGTGAGACGACGCGCTCGGAGACGCCGGAATCGCCGGTGTTCTGGCCGCGTTCGGTGGCGATGGCGTCGATCTCGTCGAAGAAGATCACGGTCGGGGCGTTCTCGCGAGCCTTGCTGAAGATCTCGCGCACGCCCTTCTCGCTTTCCCCGACGTACTTATCGAGCAGTTCGGGCCCCTTCACCGAGATGAAGTTGGACTCGGCCTCGTTGGCGACCGCCTTGGCTAGGAGCGTCTTCCCAGTGCCGGGCGGGCCGTACATGAGGACGCCTTTCGCGGACTGCATGTCCATGGCCTCGAACACCTCGGGGTAGTCGAGGGGCCACTGGATCGTCTCGCGGAGGCGTTCCTTGGTGTCTTCGAGGCCGCCCACGTCGTTCCACGTGACGTCGGGAACCTCAACGAACACCTCGCGAAGCGCCGACGGCTCGATACCCTTCAGCGCCTCGCGGAAGTCGTCCTCGTCGACCTCCAAGGATTCGAGGATCCCGGCGTCGATCTCGTCCTCTTCGAGGTCGATCTCCGGGCGGATGCGCCGGAGAGCGTTCATCGCGGCCTCCTTGGCGAGGCTCTCGAGGTCGGCGCCGACGTAGCCGTGCGTCGAGTCCGCGAACTCGTCGACGTCGACGTCCTCGGCCAGTGGCATGTTGCGGGTGTGGACCTGGAGGATCTCGCGGCGGCCGTCGCGGTCGGGGACGCCGATTTCGATCTCGCGGTCGAAGCGGCCACCCCGACGGAGCGCGGGGTCGATGGCGTCGACGCGGTTGGTCGCGCCGATCACGACGACTTCACCGCGCTCTTCCAGCCCGTCCATCAGCGAGAGGAGTTGGGCCACCACGCGGCGTTCCACGTCGCCGCCGGCCTCGCCGCGTTCGGGCGCGATGGAGTCGATCTCGTCGATAAAGACGATCGCGGGCGCGTTCTCCTCGGCCTCCTCGAAGATCTCGCGGAGCTGCTCCTCGCTCTCGCCGTAGTATTTCGACATGATCTCCGGCCCGCTGATGTCGTGGAAGGAGGCGTCGATCTCGTTGGCGACGGCCTTCGCGATCAGCGTCTTGCCGGTGCCGGGTGGGCCGTGCAGGAGCACGCCCTTCGGCGGGTCGATGCCGAGCCGCCGGAACAGCTCGGGGTGGCGCATCGGCAACTCGATCATCTCACGAACCTGTTCGAGTTCGCGATCCAAGCCGCCGATGTCCTCGTAGGTCACGTCCGGCGTCTCGGGGCTCGCGTCCGCGGCCCCGGTCTCTCGGATCTGCTCGGCGGGCCGTTCGCTGATCTGCACCTCGGTGGAGTCGGTGACGACGACCGTCCCCGAGGGGTCGGTGTCGGCCACCTTCAGCGGGAGAGCCTTGTTCCCGCGGCCGCCCATGAAGCCGAAGCCGAAGGGGACCCGGAGGGTCTGCCCTTTCGTGAGCGGCTTGTCGGTGAGCTTATCGCGGAGATACGGGCCGATGTCGCCACGAATCCCGATCTGCTGGGGGAGCGCGACGGACACGCGCTCGGCCTGACTCACCTCGGCCTTCTCGACCTCGACGCGGTCGTCGATGCCGACGTTCGCCTGCTGGCGGAGCTGGCCGTCGATCCGGACGACGCCGGTGCCTTGATCCTCGGGCAGTCCCGGCCAGACGCGCGCGATGGCGGTGCCGTCGCTCCCCTCGATGCGGATGTAGTCTCCGACGTCCAGTCCCATCTCGGCGACGGCCGCGCGGTCGATGGCGGCGAGGCCACGGCCGGCGTCCTTCTGCTTCAGTGGCTTGACGATCAGTTTCATCGGTCACCCCGCACCACGAGCACACCGTTGTTCGTCTCGACGTCCCCGACCGAGCCGGGAACCTCGAACTCCAGTTCGACCTCCTCGTCGACGAGCACGATGGCGGTCCCGTCGATAACGTCGGTGGCCAGCCGGTCGTCCGCCACGTCGACGTCGACCGCGATCATCCACTCGTCCTCGTAGTCGTACCGGCGGACGAACGTCCCGTCCTCACCGGCGTATTGCTGTCTCTCCATGATACTTCCTAACTCCACGTTAGCTACGCAAGTATATAAACATTTCGACGGATAATCGCAGTACGGTGTCGGGGTACTCTCGTTCGGTGAAATTGCGGTTCACACGACTCGAACCCGCGGGCGGGGTTTATACACCTCCCTGCGCTATCGATCGTATGGAGACGGTTACACACCACGGCCGGACGACGGCCTACCGGCGATACGACCGGGGTGGCGACGGGGCGCCGATCCTCCTCGTCCACGGCAGCGGCGGGACGAGCGAGGTCTGGAGTGGGCAGGCCCGCCTCGCCGACCGGCGGCCCGTGATCGCCGTGGACCTGAGCGGCCACGGCGCGAGCGACGACGTCGACGCCGCGCCGGGATACGAGACGCTGTCGGCCTACGCCGACGACGCCGTCGCCGTCGCCCGCGAGACGAACGCTCGCGTCTGCTGTGGCCACTCTCTCGGCGGGGCCGTCGTCCTGACGCTCGTACTCGACCGTGATATCGACCTCTCGGGGGCGGTGCTCGCGGGGACGGGCGCCAGACTCGCGGTCCTCGAGGATCTGCTTCGGTGGCTCCGGACGGACTTCGAGCGGGCGATCGAGTTTCTCCACGGCCCGGATCGGCTCTTTCACGAGCCAGACGAGGCGCTGGTGACCGCTTCGGAGGAGGCGCTCCGCGAGACGGGACAGCCCGTAGTCCACCGGGACTTCCGGACCTGTCACGAGTTCGACGTTCGTGAGCGACTCGACGACGTGCCGGCCCCGACGCTCGCGGTCGTCGGGGAACACGACGCCTTGACCCCGCCTTGGTACCACGAGTCGCTCGCCGAGTCGATCCCCGACGCCGAGTGGACGACCGTCCCCGACGCGGCCCACATCGCGATGCTGGAACGGCCCGCGGCGTTCAACGAGGCCCTCTCGGCGTTTCTGGAGCGAATCGCCACGCATTAGCGGGTCGGTCGCGAAGCCACGGGCGTGCCACACCGCGTCGAGCGAACCGACCCCGACGGCGTCGACTTCGGGTGGGTGATGCAGGTGACGTTCGTGACGACCATCGTCGCCGGCGCGCCGCTGGTGGCGGCGCTTTCGACGACGACGACCCTCCCGACGTGGGGTGCTCGCGCCGCCTTCGCTGTCCGGGTCGGGGCGCTCGTCTGGTTCGTCACCGCCGTCCTCGCCTACGGTTACGCTCGGCGGGCGGGCGACGACGCCGACGACGCCGACGCCCGGAGCGGGGCCGAGTGATCGCCGGCCGGAAACTCTTTGCCGCGGACACGACACCTCCCCGTATGATCGACGAGACCATCGAGGAGATTCAGCGGATGCAGACCCACAGTTCGTCGGTGGTCGCGGTCAAAGCCACCGCCGCGCTCCGCGAACTCCTCGACCGGGACTACCGGAACGTCGAGGCCTACGAGCGCGACCTAGAGCGTAACGCGGGTGCGCTCCGCCGGGCCAACCCCTCCCACGCCTCGCTGCACAAGGCGATGCGAGAGGTCGTCGAGGCGGTCCTCGGCGCCACCGACTCCGTCGAGGCGGCGAAATCCCAGACGAAAGCGGTGATCGACCGCGTCACCGAGGAGATCGAAACCGGCAAGCGGCGGGCCGCCGCGGAGGCCGCCGAGACGTTCGAGGACGGCGAGACCTTCCTCACCCACGACTTCTCTTCGACCGTCCTAGAGGCAATCGAGACGGCCGCCGCCGACGGCCGGCACCTCACCGCCTACGTCACCGAGGCGCGTCCCCGCTATCTCGGCCGCAAGGCCTCCCGCCGACTCGCCGAGATGGACCGCGTCGAGCCACACCTCGGCGTCGACAGCGCCGCTGGCCACCTCCTCGACCGGTGTGATCGGGTGATCGTCGGCATGGACTGTATCGTCGAGGACACCCTCTACAACCGCGTGGGGACCTTCCCGCTCGCCGCCGCCGCCGACGTGGCCGGCGTGCCGGTGACGGTGGTCGGCTCACAGTCGAAGATCATCGCGGACGACTTCGTCTTCGAGAACGAGTCCCGCCCGCCCGCCGAGGTGATCCGCGAACCCATCGAGGGCGTCCGAATCGAGAACCCCGCCTACGACGCAACACCGATGTCGCTGGTCGACGACGTGGTCACCGACCGGGGCCACTACGAGGGCTGAGGGCGTCCCTTCCCGACGGCTACCGTCGGATCAACTCGGAGAGGCGGTCCCGGAGCCGTTCGTCGGGACCGAGCCGAAGGTAGTACGCGTCGCCGTCGTCCTCGTAGTAGCTCTCGATGCGACGCTTGATCTCGAAGCCGACCGACTCGTAGAAGGCGAGCGCCCGTTCGTTCGTCGCCCGGGCGTGACAGGTGACCGTCCGGTGTTCCTCGGCCACCTCCGCGATCAGCCGTCGGCCGAACCCCTCGCCGCGCCACTCGGGGGCGACGGCCAGAAAGAGGATGTAACCGTCGCGTCTGGTCGTCGCAAAGCCCACTAGGTCGTCGTCGAGATAGAGGAGGTGGGTCTTCGCCCGCCGGTACGCGTCCATGAAAAAGCGCTTTCGCTGTTTCAGGACGCTCTCGGTCCGGCGGATGCGCTCTTTGAGTTCCCAAGCCTCGGCGGCGTGATCGGTCGCCCCGGGGCCGTCCACGCGCTTTTCGACGGTGACGCTCACTAGAGAACTCTAGACGCATCGGACGTTATAACTTCACCGTCGGCGTCTATCGTCGCCGGATTCTCGCCGTGCCGTCTCCGTCAGAAGGCTCGGTCGAGGTAGTCCGACTCCCACTTGCCGTCGTCGTCGGTCGACATCGCCCACTCGCTGCGCTTGACTTCGAGATACGACCCGAGGAGGGCCTCGCCCATCGCCGACCGGAGGACGTCGTCGTCCGCGAGCGCATCGAGCGCGTCCGCGAGCGTGCTCGGGAGGCGTTCGATTCCGCGAGCCGCACGCTCGGACTCGTCGAGGGTCATCGGATCGCGGTTCAACGGCTCACCGGGGTCGAGTTCGCGCTCGATTCCGTCCATCCCCGCCGCGACCAACGCCAACTGCACGAGGTAGGGGTTGGCCGTGTTGTCGGCCGGCTTGAACTCGACGCGGGTCGTCGCCGCGGGTGCGCTCCGACTCGCCGACGGCACGCGAATCGCGGCCTCGCGGTTGTCCTCGCCCCAGCAGGTGTACGCGGAGGACCACATTCCCGGCGCCAGCCGGTCGTACGACTCTACCGTCGGAGCCGTCACTGCCACCAGCGCCGGCGCGTGTTCGACGAGGCCACCGACGAAGTGTCGCCCCGCCGCCGAGAGTGGATACGGCCCGTCCGCGTCCGGGTCGTGGAGGACGTTCTCCCCCTCTCGCCACAGCGACAGGTGGATGTGACAGCCTGTCCCCGGCAGTTCGGGGAACGGCTTCGGGCGGAAGGTGGCGTCGATGTCGTGGTCGGCGGCCACCGCCCGCACCGTCTCGGTGAACCGGACGTAGTCGTCCGCCGCGGCGACGCCCGTCGCGTGGTCGATGACGAGTTCCTGTTGCCCGGGGCCGTACTCCGGGTAGTACGCCGACAGACCCATGCCTTGGTCTTTGAGCGCGTCGACGGTGTCGAGGACGACGTCGTGGGTGCGCCGCATCCCGTCGGTCGAAAAGCAGGTGCTGTCGTCGAGGGGAACCGACTCGCCGTCCTCGGTCCGCGTGTAGTAGAACTCGCTCTCGTAGGCCAACTCCGGTGCGTACCCCTCGGCACCCAACTCCTCGAGGTACCGGCGGAGTTGCGCGCGCGGTCCGGCCGCCCACGGCTCCCCGTCCAAGCCACGCAGGTCCGCGAGCATGAGCGCCGCCCGGTCGTCGTACGGCAGGACCGTGAACGTCTCCGGGTCGGGGACGACCCGCACTTCCCCCGCCGGCCCGAATCGTCCCTCCGGGGCCAGTCGGTCCAAGGCGTTGAACGACTGCATCGCGTGGGTGACGTTCGCCCCGTCGGTCAGCGCCGTCGGCAGCGACTCCCGGTCGACGACCCGTCCCCGCGGCACGCCGCTGTTGTTGACGAAGACGACCCGTACCAGTTCCACGTCCTCCGCGTCGGCCCGCCGGAGGACTTCCTTGCTCGTCGTCATGTGTCGTGACGACGCGTGTCGCCCCCGTATTCCGGGTCCTATCGGCAATTCCTTCCCCTTTCTGGATCGAGCAAGCGTTTTGACCCCCCCGCGCCTCGTTCCGGCGACGACCGTCGATGAGCTTCGAACTCTGCCCCCACACTGCCGACGTCGCCGTCGCGTCACACGGCGAGAGCCTCGGCGAATCCTTCGCCGCCGCCGCCGACGGCCTCGCGGCGGCGACGTGTGAGGAGGTTCCGAAGACGGGCGAGCGCTTCTCTCTCACGGTCCGGGCCGAGGGTCGGGAGGCGCTCCTCTTCGACTACCTCGACCGACTCATCTACGAACGCGACGTCCGAGGGGTGCTCCCCGTCGACAACGAAGCGACGGTCCGGGAGGCCGACGGGGAGTGGGCCGTCGAGGCGAGCGCTCGCGGTGTCCCACTCGGAGTTATCGCGGCCCGCGACGTGAAGGCGGTAACCTACTCGGAGATGCGGGTCGAACGCGTCGACGACGGCTGGGAGACCTACGTCGTCCTCGACGTGTAGTAACGTATTCCCGCGTCGACCCCCTCGGGGCGCGTATGACCACACGCGAGTTCGACGGCATCCGCCTCGAACGAGTTCGGGAGCACGTCTGGGAGATTCCCCGCGAGGGAGAGATGCGCGTTCCGGCGCGGGTGTTGGCCAGTGAGTCACTGCTCGAACGGATCGGCGACGACAAGACCCTCAAGCAGTTGACGAACGCGACTCACCTGCCCGGGATGACCGGCCGGGCCATCTGCATGCCCGACGGCCACCAAGGCTACGGCTTCCCCGTCGGCGGCGTCGGCGCGACGGACGCAGAGAACGGCTGTATCTCGCCGGGAGCGGTCGGCTACGACATCAACTGTGGCGTGCGGATGATGAAGACGAATCTCACGTACGACGACGTCCGCGGCCGCGAGGAGGAACTCGTCGAGTCGCTGTTCGCGAACGTCCCCTCGGGGCTGGGTGGCGGCGGAATCGTCGACGGCGACCTGCCGACCGTCGAGGCGGTTCTCGACCGCGGCGTCGACTGGGCCCTCGAAGAGGGGTGGGCGGTGCCCGCCGACCTCGAACACTGCGAGGACGAGGGGCGCCGCCCGGATGCCGATCCCGACGCCGTCTCCCAGAAGGCGAAGGATCGCGGCAAGAATCAGCTCGGCAGCCTCGGGAGCGGCAACCACTTTCTCGAGGTCCAGCGCGTGACCGACGTCTACCGCGACGACGTCGCCGACGCGTACGGGCTGGAACCCGACCAGATCGTCGTCCTGATCCACTGCGGGAGTCGGGGACTGGGCCACCAGACCTGTACGGATTACCTCCGGAAGATCGAGCAGCGCCACGACGACCTGCTTGGAGCCCTGCCGGACAAGGAACTCGCCGCGGCCCCCGCCGGCTCCGAGCTCGCCGAGGCGTATTACGGCGCGATGTGTGCCTGTATCAACTTCGCGTGGGTGAACCGACAGCTGATCATGCACCGGACTCGGCAGGTGTTCGAGCGGGTGTTCGACCGCTCGTGGGAGTCGATGGACATGCAGCTGCTCTACGACGTGGCCCACAACATCGCGAAGAAGGAAGTTCACGAGGTCGACGGCGCGGAGCGCGAACTCTACGTCCACCGGAAGGGGGCGACCCGGGCGTTCCCCGCCGGTCACCCCGAGGTGCCTGCCGCCTACCGCGACGTGGGCCAGCCGATCATCATCCCCGGAAGCATGGGTGCAGGGAGCTACGTCCTGCGCGGCGGCGAGGCGTCGATGGATCTCACCTTCGGATCGACCGCTCACGGCGCCGGTCGCCTCATGAGCCGAACCCAAGCCAAACAGGAGTTCTGGGGCGAGACGGTCCAAGACGAACTCCGTGATCAGCAACAGGTCTACGTCAAGGCCCAGAGTGGGGCGACCGTCGCCGAGGAGGCGCCGGGCGTCTACAAGGACGTCGACGAGGTGGTCCGCGTCTCCGACGAGTTAGGCATCGGTGACAAGGTGGCACGAACGTATCCCGTCTGTAACATCAAGGGGTAGACCTCCGACTCAGGGGTCGAGTCGGACGTGCTCGCTCTCGGGGATCGGGTCGACCGGGTCGCCGCCTTCGAAGCGGACGTAGCTCAGGTAGAAGGGTTCGCCACAGCCCTCGGCGTCGTCGTCACGCAGGGTGCCGTCCGCGCCACAGACGAAGCGGACGCCGTTCGCGGCCTCGATATCCCCGTCGGCGTCGGCGTACGTCCACCCTTCGAGCGGGTAGGGCGTCACCGACTTGTCGGCGAGATACCCCTCGCGTTCGACTTCGACGATCGCCTCGCAGCGCGGACAGTGGTAGGTGACCGGATAGCTCATGTCGTCGGTACGGGCGAGCGGGACTTATACTGTCGGCCACGATCCGACGCCGCACCGGTCGAAAGTAATTTTAATAACCGATAGTTATCTGTCCGCATGGAACTACCGACGCCGCAGGACCTGCGGGAGCGCCGGACCGCCCTCGACTTGACACAGAGTGCGCTCGCGGAGATGGCCGGCGTCTCCCAGCCGTTGATCGCGCGGATCGAGGGCGGGGACGTCGATCCACGGCTGTCGACGCTCCGACGGATCGTCGCGGCGCTCGACGAGGCCGAGGGGGGTGTCGTCCGCGCGGAGGATCTGATGAACGAGACGCTGGTCAGCGTCGCGCCGGACGACTCCGTCGCCGACGCCGAGCGCCGGATGGAGGAGGCGGCCTTCTCGCAGTTACCGGTGTTGCAGAACGGACTTCCCGTCGGCTCGATCAGCTTCAGCGATATCCGCCACGAGGGCGAAAACGTCGGTCAAAAGGCCGTCGCGGAGATCATGAGCGAGCAGTTCCCGACGGTTTCGCGCGAGGACTCGGTCGACAAGATCAGCAACCTCCTCGACTACTACAAGGCGGTCATCGTCACCGCGAGCGGGGAGGCGGTCGGCATCATCACCGAGGCGGACATCGCGTCCGAACTGTCGTAGGCGGCCGCTCTCACAGCTCCAGCCCGCGGATCGAGACGCCCGCCCCCGACTCGACGCGGCCGATCACGCGGCCGTCGACGGCCGCCGCCAGCGACTCGGCGTCCGCCGGATCGAGTGCCGCGACGAATCCCGTCCCCATGTTGAAGGTGCGGTACATCTCCTCGTCGGAGACGTTCCCCGTCTCTTGGACGAACTCGAACACCGGCTGCGGGTCGAAGGTGTCCTCGATCACGTAGCGGGCGTCGCCGAGGCGGTCGAGGTTCGTCCAGCCGCCGCCGGTGACGTGTGCCGCGGCGTGGACGCCGTGTTCTCGCATCGGGTCGAGGAGGTCGGTGTAGATGCGCGTCGGTTCGAGCAACGCGTCGCCGAGGCGGTCGTAGTCGCCGAACGGACAGGGGTCGGTGTACGACCCTTGGCGGGTGACGGCCTCCCGTGCCAGCGTGAGTCCGTTCGAGTGGATCCCGGCAGACGGCACGCCGACGAGCGCGTCGCCCACCTCGGCGTGCCCCGGGAAGATGGCGTCCTTGGCCGCCAGCCCGGCACACGTTCCCGCGAGGTCGAGGCCGTCGATCACCTCGGGCATCACGGCCGTCTCGCCCCCGACGAGTTCGATCCCGGCACGCTCGGCGCCGGCGGCGAGACCCTCACCCACCTGCTCGGCGAACGTCTCGTCGGGTTTGTCGACCGCGAGGTAGTCGACGAACGCGACCGGCCGGACCCCGGCGGCCACGAGGTCGTTTGCGTTCATCGCAATGCAGTCGATGCCGACGGTGGAGTAGTCGCCGAGCGCCTCGGCGACGAGGAGTTTCGTCCCGACCCCGTCGGTCGCCAGCCCCAAGTACCGGTCGCCGATATCGAGCAGTCCCGCGTAGTCGCCGTCGCTCTCGCCGACGGCGTCGACGAGGGCGGCGGTGGCCGCCTCGCTCTCCGCGATGTCGACGCCGGCGGACGCGTACGTGAGTTCCTCGTCGTCGTCGCTCATGCGGTGGACGCCGTCGGCCGACGGCAAAAGCACACCGCTTGCGCCGGCCGAGGTATTTGGTGCTTCGTGCGCGAGAGACAGTATGGACCGAGCCTTCCGCGTCGGCGCCGCCCTGTCGGTCGTCGGTGTCTGTGGCTACCTCGTGGGCGTGGCCGTCCCGTACCCGGGCCGGGCGTTCTCGATCACGGCGGTCATGGTCGGGGTTACGCTCGTCGCCGTCGGCGAGGGCTGGAGGACGACGGCATGACGGTCCGGACGGTGGTCTACGACCGGCGCGTCGTCGAGGGACGCGAGGGGACGGGGTTGGAGGCGTTGCGCGAGGCCCGGACCGCGAGCGGGACGACGTGGGTTCGCGTCTCCGCGCCCACCGACGAGGAACTCGACCGGGTGGCCGAGGCCTTCGACCTGCACGCCTTGGAGATCGAAGACGTCCAAGGAACCCCCGCGCCCAAGGTCGAGGCGTTCCCGGACCACACGTTCGTCCTAGTCAAAAGCGCGCGCCTTCGCGGGGGCGAGACGACCTTCGAGGAGGAGATCCGCGATCAGCCGGTCGGTCTCTTCTTCGGTCACGACTGGATCGTGACGATCACCGCCGAGGAGACGGCGGCCGTCGGGAGCGTCTGGGAGCGTGTCACCCGCGAGGAACCGCGACTGCTCGGCAACGACGCCGACTTCACCGCCTATCGGGTCGTCGACGCCATCGTCGACGAGTACTTCGACATCCTCGACGAGATCGGCAGCGACATCGAGGCCGTGGAAGATCGCATCATCGACGACCCCGACACGGAGACCCTAGAGATACTCAACAGCCTCCGACGGGAACTACTCTCGATCCGGCGGATCGTCTGGCCGACACGCGACGCGGTGAGCATCCTCGCTAGGGGTGACGCGGCACACGTCCGCTCGGGGACCCAGAAGTATTACCGCGACGTGTACGACCACCTCGTCCAGCACGTCGAACTCGTCGAGACGTACCGCGACTTGGCCAGCGGTGCCCGCGACATCTACCTCAACACGCTCTCGCAGTCGACGAACGAGGTGATGAAACGGCTGACGGTCGTGGCGACGATCATCCTCCCGCTGACGTTCGTGGTCGGCGTCTACGGCATGAACTTCGGCGGCGGACCGTACAACATGCCCGAACTCGGGTGGCGCTTTGGCTACCCCGCGGTCATGATGGGAATGGGCCTCATCGCCGCGGTCATGCTCGGCTACTTCCGCTCGTCGGGGTGGCTCTGATTGCGTGTCCAACCGACCGTCGGTCGCCGCGACCTTGGCCGCGAACTCGGAGCACTGCTCCGCCCCGGGCGAACCCCCCGCGGAGGTGAGCTATGAGACGACGAATCGCGGGATCGTTCGGCCGACCTCTCGGCGGGGACGCCAGAGCCACGTGTCTACCGTGGCCTGCGAGGCGTCAGTCGTCGGCCGGATCGTCGGCGACGTCGGTCACGGCCGGGCCGCGGGGTTCGGTGGTGCGCCAAGTCCCCCGTCGGAACCAGACGTAGGCGATGACCGCGCCGACGACGTTCGAGATCAGGAAGGAGACCCAGATGCCCGGTGGGCCCAGCACCTGCGAGGCGAACCACGCGATTGGCAGGCGCACCGCGCCGAGCATCGTCACCGCGATCGCGGCGGCGGTGAGCGTCTTGCCCGCCCCGCGGAACCCGCCGTTGTACGAGCGCATGATGCCGATGAAGCCGAAGGAGGGGGCGACGTAGCGGAGGAACGTGGCGCCCACCTCTATCACCTGCGTGTCGTCGGTGAAGAGTGCGACGATGGGGTCGGCGAAAACCCAAGTCACGACGCCCGCGGCCGCGAGGACGACGAAGGTGGTCCGGGCGGCGACCCTAGCGGTCAGGGCCGCCCGGTCCGGTTTCCCGGCGCCGATGTTCTGGCCGGACATGGTCTCGACGCCGCGGGCGACGGCGATGGCGGGCAGGAAGATGACCGAGAACACCCGCACGCCGATGCCGAAGGCCGCGACGACGGGCGTCGCGAAGGTGCCGACGATGAACATGAGGAGGTTGATGGCGACGGCTTGGCCGGTCCCCTCGACGGAGGCCGGGACGCCGATTCGGAGCAGTCGTCGGCCGTACTGGAGGTCGGGAACGACGTCTCGGAGCCTGATCCGGACGCCACGGCGCCCGGTGAACATGATCCAGAGGCCGACCACGAGCGCTAGCCCACGCGAGAAGACGGTGGCGATTGCCGCACCCTCGATGCCCCACTGCGGGAACCACCACCACCCGAAGATGAGGAAGGGATCGAGGACGACGTTGAGCGCCACGGACCCGAACATGACGAGCATCGGGGTGACGGTGTCCCCGTATCCGCGCATGAGGGAGACGAACACGAGGAAGCCGAACATGAAGAAGATGCCCAGCGAGATGATCTCCATGTACCCCGTCGCGAGGGGTAACACGTCGGGTTCGGGTCCCAAGAGGGCGAGGACGTCGCCGACGAAGACGTAGGCGACGGCGCCCACGACCACCGAGACGACGGCCGCGAACCCGACGGTCTGGGAGGCGGCGTACTCGGCCTCCCCCTGTTTATCCGCGCCGGTGTACTGTGCGACGAGGATGCTCCCCGCCACCGCCAGCCCCATTCCCAGCGAGATGATGAGAAAGACCATCGGGAAGGCGAAACTGATCGCCGCGAGAGCCTCCGTGCTGTACTGTCCGATCCAGAACGTGTCGGCGAGGTTGTACGCCGTCTGCAGGAGGTTCGTCACGACGATGGGCAAGGAGAGATAAAACAGGGGCAGCCCCACGTCACCCTCGGTCAGGTCGAACTCCTCGCGGGACTTGAACAGGTCACCGAGATTCATCGACCCGCCTCCCGAGGTGATCGTCGACGAACGCACGGATCGCCGCACGCACCCCATCGTCGGCTCCGAGGGCGACCCGGCGAGAGTGGGCGCCGTTGAGGAGGGTCACGAGCAGCGTCGCCGTCGTCTCTATGTCGGTGTCGGCACGGAAGGCACCCGACTCGACGCCGTCGCCCACGACCGTTCGGACCTCGTCGGTGAGGTAGTCGTCGAACCGGGACAGTCGTTCGCGAAACGCCTCGTCGTGAGGCGCCTGTGCCTTCACCTCGAAGAGGGCCGTCCGGAGTTCGCGGTGTGTGTCGGCTCGTGGCGGGTCGAGAGCGGCGTCGATCAGCGCGTCCAGTCGCTCCCGCGCCGGCCCATCCTCGGGGGCAGCCACGCGGTCGGTGTAGTTGGTAAAGAGGTGATCGAGGAAGGCAAGCAGGAGGCCCCGCTTGGTGTCGTAATGGTAGTGGAGGGCGGGCTTGCTATTCTCCCACTCGTCGGCGATGTCCTGCATCGTCAGGTCGGCGTAGCCGTGCCGGCAGAGGGCTCGATAGGTCGCACACATGATGTCGTCGGTCGGTCGGGGGACCGAGTCGTCGCCGTTCACACCGTAACTGACCGGTCAGTCAGCAAAAGGCTTCGGAACTTCGGCGGTCCCGATCAGAACCCGACGCCGAGGACGAACACCACGTAGACGGCGACGATGGCGGCGGGAACGAACGACGCGACGAAGACGGGCGTGCTCCAGTCGAGGACGGTCCGCCCGTCGAGCGGTCCGAAGGGAACGAGGTTGAACGCCGCCAGAAAGAGGTTGATGGCGACGCCGCGGCCGCCGAGCAGCGCGAGGATGGGGGAGCCGACGAGGGCGCCGGCGACGTAGATGGGGACGAACACCAGCGCGAGAAGCCCGTTGGTGACGGGGCCGGCGAGAGCGATAAGTCCGTGTTCGCGGGGCGTGAGCCGTCCGCGGTGGTGGACGGCGCCCGGCGCGGCAAAGAGGAAGCCGACGAGCGCGCTCATGACGGCCAGAAACAGCATGCCGTAGTCGGCGCGAAACTCGGCGATCTGATCGAAGCGGACGGCGACGACCTTGTGCGCGATCTCGTGGAGCAGGAACCCGAGGCCGGCGGTGACGAGCGAGATCAGTAGGGGGCCAATCACGCCTCGATCCAGCAGCATCGCGACGGCGCGGCTCCCGCCGCCCGCAAAGAAGATGGCGAAGGCGACGCCGAGGGCGATCCACGCGATCCCCAGATCACGGAGTTCGCGCGCGCTGAATTGGAGAGTCACGTGACGATCCTCCAGAGCAGTTCGGCGCTGTTGCGTGCCCCCTCGATCATCAGGCGGGTGACCCCGTCGACACCGCCGATCTCCGTCGCGAACAGCGGCAGGACGTACACCGCAAACAGGAGGCTGGCGATCATGCTGCCGACGTTGGTCATCGCGACGACCATGATGAGTTTGAACAGCGGCACCTCGAACATCTCGGCGACGAGCTGTCGGATGGGCGTCTCCTCGTCGCTCAGCAGTTCGTTCAGCGTGCTGATGTCGGCGACGTTGACCGGGTTGTGTCGGAGTTCGACGTAGCCGGTGAACCACCCCGGTGCGAGAAGCGGGTTGACCGAAGTCATCCACGCGACGAGACCACCGACGAGCGTCGAATCCCACCGAGCGCCGGCGAGCCTCGCGAGCCCCGCCGCGAAGACGCCGTTGACGACGAACCACGCGGCAAAGAGCCGAAGCAGGAAGCCGTTGCGGACTCCCGCCATTGCTAGGAGGACGAAGAAGGCGACGAAGCCGACGGAGACGAGGACGCCGACGGCCTTCAGCCAAGGGACGCCGCCGCTGGAGTCGGTGCCGACGAGTGACTCCCAAGGCGGCAGCGTCTCGGGTGCGTCGAGGTAGCCCTCGATGCCCTCGCGGTGGCCGGCGCCGACGACGGCCACCACGTCCCGGCCCGTCTCGCGGAGTCGGATCAGTTCGTGGGCGATGTAGGCGTCGCGCTCGTCGATGAGCGCGCGGGCGCCGGCGGGACTGAAGGCCCGAAACTCCTCCATCATCACGCTCACCACGTCGGCGTCGGTGAGTTCCTCGACGTCGAAGTCGTCGAGTTCGTCGGCGTCGGCGGCGCCGTAGCCGGCGCGGTGGGCGAGCCAGCCGGTGACGAGGCCGACGCTCACGCCGCCGGCGAGGCCGAGGGTGAGGCTGCCGACGACGCGGGCGACGAAGGGGCCGAGCGCGCCGACGGCGCCGTCCGCGAGGCCGAGGCCGACGCCCCCGAGCAGACCGGCGGCGACGCCGACACCGCCCGCCGCAACGAGCGCGTCGTTCGGATCGAGGACGGTGTCGGCGAGCGTGTGGGTGACGAGGCCGGCGGCGAGCGCGAGGAGGACGCCCCCGGTGATCCGGGTGAGGATCGGGACGGTGAGGCCGAGCGAGGGGCCGAACAGTCCCAAGAGCGGGCCGGCGATCACGCCGGCGGCGACGCCGAGCGCGAGGCCGATCCCTCGGGCGTCGGTGACGCCGAAGACGAGGCCGCCGACGAGGCGTGCCTTTTCGAGTGGCCCCAGCCGCGCCCAGAACCGCTGGATCGTCGTCTGGATGTCGCGGTCCACGAGGGCGACGTCGATGCCGAGTTCCTCCGCGGTGTCGACGGCGGCCATCATGTCCGCGCCGGGCGTGACGTCGAACTTCTCGCCGAGACGCGATTGGACGTACGAGAGCATCCAGTAGGCGAGAAACTGGAAGACGGTGTTGCCACGCAGGAGGTCGCCGGGTTCGATGTCGTCGGGTGTCTCGCCTTGGAGTTGGCGGTAGCGGCCCTCGTCGAGTTCGACCGCGACCGCGTCGGGCCGCTCCTCCTCGATGGCCGCTTCCACCTCACGGACGCTTTCGGCCGAGACGTGTGCCGTGCCGACGACGCGGACGCGACCCTCGCGGTCGGTCGACGCCCCCTGGTCGTTCATCACCGGTCGCTACTGGGGCACGCTTTTTACCCTTGTCGGAGAGAGGCGGGGTATGGTCTCCATCGAGAACGAAAGCCGGCTTGCATCGACCGGCGGACGGGAGACGGCGCTCGCCTGCGTCCGCGCGGGCATCGAGGCTGCCCGTCCCGACCGCGTCGTCGCCGAGGCGGTCAGCCTCGACGACGACCGACTCCGCGTGGGCGACGCCACCTACGATCTGTCGGGCGTGACCCGCATCGTCGTCGTCGGGGGCGGAAAGGCGGCCGACGGCGTCGCGTCGGCGCTGGAGACGGTCCTCGGCGACCGCATCGACGCCGGCGCGGTCGTCACGCCGGATCCCGGCGACGGCGACCGGATCGAACGGTGGCGCGGCGATCACCCCGTCCCCAGTCGGGCGGGCGTCGAGGGAACCGAGCGCCTCCGCGAACTCGTTGCCGACGCCGACGAGCGGACGCTGGTGCTCGCAGTCATCACCGGCGGAGGAAGCGCGCTCCTGCCGGCGCCGGCCGAGGGGGTCACGCTCGACGCCCTGCAGTCGACGACCGACGCGCTCCTCGATTCGGGCGCGGAAATCGGCGACCTCAACGCGGTACGCAAACACCTCTCGACGCTCAAGGGTGGCGGCCTCACCGAACTCGCCGCCCCCGCCCGCGTCGTGAGCCTCGTGTTCAGCGACGTGGTGGGCAACGATCTGAGCGTGATCGCCAGCGGTCCGACTGCCCCCGACGGGTCGACCTACACCGACGCCCTCGACGCCCTAGACCGGTACGGCGTCGACCCGCCGACCGCGGTTCGGGAGCGGTTGGAAGCGGGGGCGGCCGGGACCCTCGCCGAGACGCCGGCACCCGGCGACCCCGTCTTCGACCGGACGGCGAACCACGTCCTCGCGGATGCGTTCACGGCCATCGACGCCGCACGCGAGGTGGCCGCCGACCGCGGATACGGAACCAGCGTCCTCTCGTCGTCGGTACGGGGCGAGGCCCGCGAGGCGGCGCTGACCCACGTCGCCGTCGCGGAGGAGGTGGGCGCGACGGGCAACCCCATCGAGCCGCCGGCGGTCGTCCTCTCGGGTGGCGAGACGACGGCCACCGTCCGGGGCGACGGCGTCGGCGGGCCGAACGCCGAGTTCGCGCTGGCGGCGGCGGTCGAATGCCCCGCGGGGACGACGCTCGCCTGCGTCGACACCGACGGCCGCGACGGCAGCAGCGACTTCGCCGGAGCACTGGTCGATGCCGACACCGTCGACGATGTCGCGGCAGCCCGCCAAGCGCTCGCGGGAAGCGACGCCTTCGGCTACCTCGACGACCGCGAGGCGGTCATCACAACTGGGGCCACTGGCACGAACGTCAACGATCTGCGTGTGCTGGTCGTCGAATAACCCCCGGCGACGAAACGCTTATGATGTTTTAGGTTAGCCTAAAACGTATGGCAGAGGTGTGTTCCCGCACGTCCACACGAGGTGGCATCGATGGGCCTCCGTGAGACGCGGCGTCGAATCGAGGCGTTGGCCGGTGGTGGCCCGTATCGCGTGGCGTCGGCCCGCACGGGCGAGCCGCCGGTTCCGGTTGCGGGGCTGCGGTTCCCCGACCGCGAGACGGCGGCGGCGGCCGCTCGGCTCACCCGCGCGTACCGGCTGGCGCTTCGTCGGTGGGACCCCGAACTGGCGTGGGTCGACCCCATCGTCCACGACTGTCGGCCGGCGACGACAGACGGACGGGCGGCGACCGACCGCGCCGCAGTGGGGGTCGGGGGCGAGCGATGACCGCCGAGACGCACGTCCCGGCGGCGAAGGCCCGAGTCGCCGCGGAACGCGAGGCGGTGGCGGCGAAGCTGACGGCGTACGACTCCTTCGTCGAACGGCTTCGTGACGTCTCGACCGACGGCGTCGGCGGTGACGCGCCCGGACCGGTGGGGACGACGCTCGCGACGACCCAGCGGGCCGGCGGCTGTGCGGCGGTTCGTGAGGCCTTCGCCGCGACGGTGCGGTCGGTCGACGGTGTCGACGCGGACGAGTCCGTCTTCGAGACGCTGGCGGCCGAACTCGGCGAGGAAGTCGCGGTGGCGCTGGCGCCGACGACGGGGCCCGCGCTCACGCCGCAGTTTCGCGAGCAGGTGACCGAGGCCGCCACCGAACGGCAGTGGCAGCTTCGGACGATGGCGACCGCACTGGAACGTGAGGCGGCGGCGCTCGACGCCGCCCGCGAGGAGTTCGCGACGATTCGCCGGTGGCTGGAGCAAGCCGACGAGACGCCGCTGACGGCGCTCGACTTCGACGGCCTCCGAACCCGACACGCTCGCCTCGGCGACCACCGCGACCGGTGTGCGGAGCGCGCCCGGGAGCGACAGTCCTTCTTGGACGGTTCGACCAGCGAACACGCACACGTCGGCCTCGGTCACCGGTGTCTGGTCTCGTATCTCTACGACGACCTGCCGGTGGAGCATCCCGTACTCGACGGCGTGGCGTCGCTGGTCGCGACCTGTGAGCGCTGTCAGCGAAACGTCCGGGCGCACCTCACCCGGTGTGCGTAGAGTAGAGGAACAGAGCGGGGGTAGCCGGGGTGTCCCGGCCGCGTCCGTCAGCAGGAAGCGCCGGTCTCAGATCGACCCCGTTCAGTTCGTGGCGGAGTCGAGGACGAGGGTGTCGTCTTCGAGGTAGTGTTCGAGGTGGTGGGCGTGCTCTTCGAGGGTGATGAGCTGTTGGCGGAGTAACTCGGCGGTGGCGTGGTCGCCGAGGCCCTCGGTCAGCTCGACGTGTTCGCGCACCATCTCGATGATGTCGCCGTACATCTCCATGTCGTTCCGGAGCGAGGTGCGGAGGTCGTAGACGTCGTTACCCTCGGGTTCGACGGGGGCGTTCTCCTCGAGTCGCTTGCCGCCGGCCAGCGGGACGGCGCCGAGCGCCTGTGCCCGCTCCGCGAGTTCGTCGGCGGCCTCCTCGGCGTCCTCGGCTGCCTCGCCGAGATATTCGTGGACACTGAGGAACTCGGCGCCCTCGACGTTCCAGTGGTGCTTTTTCAGCTGGTGGTAGAGCACGTACGTCGCGGCGAGGTCGGTGTTGAGCGCCTCGACGATCTGTTCGGTCTTGTCCTGTTCGAGTCGGAGCGCCTCGCTGCCCTCGACCGTGTCGGCCTGCTGCCGGATGGACTCTTGCTTGCTCATCGCAATTATAGGTAGGGACTCCACCCACTTACCCTTTTTCGCTGTGACCCGTTGTCACGATTTGAGGCGCCCAAATTCGGGCGTCTCGGGTGTATCTATCCCCGGTCTGTGACCGGCCGTTCTCCATCGCTGACAGGCCGAGAGAGGAAGCTTTGTACCCCCCGGTCTCGTAGCGTTGCCCATGGCTGATCTGCTGCCCTCCCGCCCCGACGCCGCCGCGGCCGAGGAGGCCGATCCGCGCGTCATCGGCCTCGACGACGAGGACGCGGACGACCTCCTCTCCGCGCTCTCCTCCGAGACGGCCCGCGAGGTGCTCGCGACCCTCCATGACGAACCCGACACACCCGCCCGCGTCGCCGACGCCGTCGACACCTCCCTCCAAAACGCCCAGTATCACCTCGGCAACCTCGAAGAGGCGGGCCTGATCGAGGTGGTCGACACCGCCTACTCCGAGAAGGGCCGCGAGATGAACGTCTACGGCCCCGCCGACCGACCACTCGTGGTGTTTGCGGGCGGCGGTGCCGAGAGCGACGGCCTAGAGAGCGCGCTCAAGCGCCTGCTGGGTGCCGTTGGCCTGCTGGGCGTCGCGAGCCTCCTCGTACAGTGGGCACTCGGCGCCCCGTCGGGCGCGGCCCGGACCGGCGGCGCGGGCGGTGCCGACGGCGGTGGGGGCATGGGGACGATGAGTACCGAGGCGACGACGACTGCCGCCGACGCCGCGGGCGCCGGCCTCCCGCCCGGACTGCTCTTTTTCCTCGGCGGACTCCTCGCGCTCGTCGTCGTCGCCCTCGCGTTCTACGTCCGCCGGTAGTCGGACCCACTAAGTGCCGAGAGGTCCAACGCCCGCCCATGACCGAACGCGTGAAACTGAGCCGGGTGCAGTCGACGTTCGAACGACTCGACTACCCGGTCACCCGCGACGACGCCGCCGCCGAGTTCGCGGACGTGACACTCCTGCTCGCAGACGGGGAGTCGAATCTCGGTGAACTTGTCTCGGAACTCGGGAGCGACGCCTTCCACAGCGCCGACGAACTGTTCGAGGAACTCCAGAGCGTCCTTCCGGTCGAGGCCGTGGGCGAACCGGGGCAGTCGGACGGCGACGCCTGACCGGGGCCGCGACTCGCCGCGCCGCGAACCCCCGTGAGCGCCGGCTATCCGTGGGTTAAAGACCGTCGAGCGTCACGGTTCGAGCCACCATGGAGTTCTGCGACGAATGCGGATCGATGATGCAAACCGAGGACGGCCTGTGGATCTGTACGCAGTGTGGGTTCGAGCAGGCACGCGACGCCGAGCAGGAAGCCGAGATGGTCACGACACAGGCCCAAGAGGAGTCGGAGATCATCGAGTCCGGTGGCGGGACGAGCGGTCTCCCGACGACGAGCGCCAACTGCCCCTCCTGTGACAACGACGAGGCCTACTGGTATATGCAGCAGATCCGTGCCGCCGACGAGTCCGAGACGCGCTTTTTCGTCTGTACCGAGTGCGAGCACAAGTGGCGCGAGGACGACCACTGAGCGGCCGCGGGACGAACCTATATATCCGTCGCGTCCCCGATGACGGACGATGGTCGCGCCGCCCGCCGTCCCCGGCGAGCGACTGACCGATTGGCGACGGGTGAGCGACACCAGCGAGACACCGTTTGATGCCGGCGGACTCACTGTCACCGCCCGGATTCTCGTCTACGAGGACGACCACCTCCGCGAGGCCGTCCGTGAGCAGACTGCTCTCGACCGTAGTTGGCGCTTCTTTCTCGCCGCCCGTCTCGAACTCGCCCCGTCGCCGCCCGTGACGGGCGCACTCCGCGGCTTGGTCGCCTCGCGAGCGAGTCACGGCTTCGCTACTCGCCTCGCTGATCGCGGCTTCGTCGACGTCGACCGAGCCGAGCGACGGTCGCTCCGGGTCGGGGACGCCGAGGCCCGCCTGTTTCGGTACGACACGCGGTGTCGGATCGACGGCGTGACCCTTGACGTCGACGGCTGGCTGGCGGTGTGGATCCCCGACGGGGCGTTCAGGCTCGCCGGCGGCGCGTATCCGACCGCCGTCGCCGACGCCGACGCGTCGGTGTCCGATGGCGTCGTCGACGCCCTAGAAGCCCGTCTGGATCCCCAAGCGTTCCGGACGGAGCTGTTCGAACTGATCCGTGGGACGCGTTAATCCAGTACGGAGAGCACCAAGCCGCCAAGAGAAAGTCGTGCGGGGGCGGCCCCGACAGCCCGCGAGAGCGGGCCTGGATCGTGACCCGGCCCGGCCCGTGCGACGCTGTGACCGCGGACCCGCAGGTCGAGGGTTACGTCGGCGTCGTACAGGCGGTCCAGCAGGGGCGCCGTCCCCGTCGCGAGCGTCCGCGCGGCGGCCAGCGAGGGCACCCGGACTACGACGAGGTCGCCGTATCCCCGGATCGACACCGTCGTCTCGCCGACGTCGAGAGTCAGGTCGGCGTAGACGTCGAGCGGGTGATCCGGCCCGGTCACTCGCGTTCGCTCTCGCGGGTCCGAACGCGTACGGTTCCGTCGAGGCGCCAGCGGGCGTGGTCGGCGTCAGGGCCCATTCGGTCCGGCACCCGTATCTCTAGGTCGTCGAACTCGTAGGTGATCTCGGCGTCGCGACCGATGAGCCGCTCGTAGAGGCTCACCGCCATCTCGGGCCACGTTCGCACGTCCTCGATCTCGGCGCCGCGCTCCCGACTCATGGACGCCGATTCGGGGGCCACGTACTTATACCGTCGGCCACGCTCCCGACCCTCGGGACCGTCACGACAGCCGCGCGACGGTCAGGTAGCCGGTGTGCCCGACACCTCGTGTATCGGGACGGCTCCCGCGCTCGTCGAACTGCATCCGTCGCTGGATCGTCTCGTGGGTCTCGACGTCCGACAGTCCCGCCTCGTCTGCGGCCTCGACGGCCGCACGGGTCCCCTCGACGAACGGCGAGTAGACGACGACGAACCCGCCGCTGGCGAGGAGATCCGGCGCCCGACGCACCACCGACGGTGCGTCCGCGGTGTCGAGGGTGAGGAGGTCGAACCCCGCCGCCGCGGCGAGGGTATCGAGCTCCGCGGTCACGTCGCCCGTCCGCACGTCGACGCGGTCGGCGACGCCCGCGAGGCGCATGTTCTCCCGGGCCACGTCGGCAAACTCCGGGTCCTGTTCGTAGGTGCGGACCGTCGCCCCGATCCGGCCGAGATAGGCCGCGAGAACGCCCGTCCCCGTCCCCGCGTCGAGCACCCGGTCGTCGGCCGCGGCGCCCGTCATGCCGATCACCAGTCCGATATCCCGGGGCATCATCGGCGCGCCGGTCCGCTCGAAGTGATCGAACAGGTCCGGTCCCCGCGGCTCCCGAACGACGAACTCCTCGCCGAGGTGGGTCTCCAGACGCTGCCCCGGTTCGACCTCCTCGGGAACCGTCAACACGCCGAGATCGGTCTGGAGTTCCTCGCCGGGTGCCCGGAGATACTCCCGGTCGTCACGAACCAGTAGGATCACTCCAAGCTGGCGATGGCGGTCGCCAAGTCGCCGTCGGCGGATTCGAGCGCCGCCCGTGCCTCGCTTTTGCCGACGCCGGCCCGCGTCGCGACGAGTTCGACGTCGTCCTCGGGGATGGCGTCCGCGGTGTCGTCACTCGTCGCGGCGTCCGCCTCGCCGGCCTCGACGGCGCCGGCCGCGCTCCCGAGGTCACGACTCTCGGGTTCGCCGACGACTTGGTAGGTCTCCTGTCCCTGTGCGTCCATGCGCGTCACCTGTGCGTCGGTGAAGACGAGTTCCTCGTCGGCCGTCCGGATGACGACCTCCTCGGCATCGAGTTCGGTTACGTCGATGCCCATCTGTTCCATCATCTGTTTCATCTTCCGTGGGTTCATACCGCCGCCACCAAACATGGATCGAGGGTGGGGACCTGACGGCAAAAGCATGGCGAAGGGTCGCGGTTACGCGCCTAGTTCAACACCCAGAACCGGTAGTTGAGATACGCGGCGAACGCCGTCCAGCAGAGGTACGGGACGAGCAGGAGCGCCGCTCGCCGATCCACTGCGTCGAACGCCCACACGGTGAGCAGGATCAGGGCCAAGAGGACGACGATCACGGCGAGGCCGAGGTTGACCGACTGCAGGCCGAAGAAGGCCAGCGACCAGCCGATATTGGCGACGAAGTGAACGGCGAAACAGGCGAGGGCGACGCGAGCGCGGCGCCCGATCCGCGGCGACGACAGGCGACGCCACACCAGCCAGACGGCGACACCCATGAGAGCAAAGAGTGCGGTCCACACCGGGCCGAACACCCAGTTCGGCGGTGCGAGCGCCGGTCGCTGGAGCGTGCCGTACCACGACGCGAGGCCGCTGGCGGTGAAGACGGCGCCCGACGCGCCGGCGAGTTCGACGGCGAGGACGGCGGCGACGAGAGCGAGTCGAGGCCGCTCGTCCGGGAGGCTGCGGAGGCGTCGACGGAGAGACACACGTCGTGTAGATGGGTCGACAGTATATGGCCTCCGGTGTGGGTCGCTATACGTGCTCTTCCGGCAGTAGGTCCTCGAAGGGCTGGTCGTCGAGCCACTCGCAGAGCTGGCAGAGCTGTTCGCTCGCTGCCTTGAACAGTTCGGCGCCCTTCTCGGCGGTGGCGTCGGTCTGATCGCCCAACACACCGTTGCCGGTGTTGTCGGCGGCGTCGTAGAACGTCCGCGCGCCGTGTTTGACCGTGTCCGCGGCCTCGACGTCGGGGACGCCGCCGTCCCGGGCGTCGGCCAGTCGGTCCTCGCGGACCAACTCGGGGCGGAGATGTTGGATCATCGCCGTCTCCTTCGGCCCGCCGTGAGGGCCGTTCTGTTCGAACAGGTCGTCGACCAACTCGGGGATACTCTCGTCCCACATCCACTCGATGGCGTAGAGTTCCTCGGCGTCACGCAGGCGACGGCCCACCTCGCGCAGATGGTCGACGTTGCCGCCGTGGGCGTTGACGTAGACCACGCGGTCGATGCCGTGGTACGTGAGGTTTCGGGTGAACGACTCGACGTAGTCGCGGAACTCGGGGGCGTCGACCCACATGGTTCCGTTGAACTGGCGGTGGTGGGGGCTGACGCCGACGTTGATCGTCGGGGTTCGGAGGTAGCCGGTTCGCTCGGCGGCCTCGCTGGCGAGGGCCTCCGCGATCAGGTGATCGGTCGCCAGCGGGAGGTGCGGGCCGTGCTGTTCGGTCGAGCCTAGGGGAACGAGCGCGAGGGACTCGTCGTCGAAGTAGTCGCCGAGTTCCGGCCACGTCTCGTCTGCGATGTACATATCGCCCGAAAGGCGGGGCGGCGTCCCCTTGAACGCTCGTGTTTCGACGTGTGGACCGTCCCCGTCCGCGCTATCGCTCCGTGCCGCCGTCGGCCGCGGCCGACGGGCTTCCGGTCTCGTCGGCCGCCGCGGCGCCGTGTTCGTACTCGACGGTGAACGCGGCCAGCAGTTCCCGGAGCGACTCGGCCCGCTCCGAGAGCGACTGTGCGCCCTCCGAGACGTCCGACAGCGTCGAGGTCTGCTCTTCCGCGGCCGCGGACACGTTGCCAGCCTCCGCGCTCGACTGGTCGGCGAGTTCCGACACCTCGTCGAGCATCGAGACGACGTCCTCGGTCGACGCGGCCTGATCGTCGGTCGCCGCACTGATCTCTCGGACGCCGGTGTGCAGGTCGTCGACCTGCCGCGCGATGTCGTCGAGCGACGTGAGCGCCTCGTCGATGGTCTCGCTCCCGTCCGCGACGCGCTCTCGCATCGTCCGCATGTCGTCGACGGTGCCGTCCGCGGCGTCCTGCACCTCGGCGATCCGGCGGTCGATCCGTTCGGTGGCGTCGGCGGCATCGCCCGCGAGGCTCTTGATCTCGTCGGCGACGACGGCGAATCCGTCGCCGTCGCCGTCGGCGTGCGCGGCCTCGATGGAAGCGTTCAACGCCAGCATGTTCGTCTGCTCGGCGATGGCGGCGACGTCGTCGACGATGTCACCAATCTCGGCGACCTCCTCGGCGAGTGACGTCACCTCCGTCGCGGCTTCCTCGGCCCGGGCTTCGATCCGTTCGAGTTCGTCGACGGCGTCCATCGCGGCGTCGCTACCGGCCTCGCTGGTCTCTGCCGTCCGCTCGGCGGTCGTCGCCACCTCGTCGGCCGACGACGCCACCTCCTCGATGGCTCCCGAGAGACTCTGCATCTCGCCCGAGACGGTCGTCAGCCGTTCGTCCTGTCGCTCCGCGCCGGCCGATATCTCTTGGATCGAGTCCGCAACGTCCTCGCTCGCGCTCTCGACTTCCTCGGTGCCCGTGGTCACCTCTTGGCTCGCCGTCGCCACCTCGTCGGCGAACTCCCGGATGCGACCCAGCGTCGCCTCCATCTCGGCCATCATCCCGTTGAACGACTCGGCGATGCTGTTCATCGCCTCGCTCCGACCGCCGGCGTCCATCCGCTGGGTCAGGTCGCCCGCCGCAGCCTGTGACATCGTCTCCCCGAACTCGTCGGCCTGTGTCTCCAGTGCCGTGTTCAGTTCTTCGACGTCCCGTTGGGCCTCCTCGGCCGCTCGCTGTGCCCGCTCGACGTCTTCGCTCATCTGCTCGATGGTCTCGCCGAACGCCCCGGGGACGTCCTCGTCGAGCACCGCGTCGTCGAATCGTTGGTCGGCGACCGCTTCGGCCTGTCCGGCGGCCGTCGAGAGGTACGACTGCATATCGGCGAAGGCGTCGACGAGGCGGCCGACCTCGTCGTCGCGGTCGGTTGACGCTACCTCGACGTCGAGGTCGCCGCGTGCGATGGCCTCCGCGTCGTCGGTCAGGCGGTCGAGCGCGTTCACCGTGTTTCGGCCGAGCGTCACCCCGATCAGCAGGAAGCCGGCCAAGGCGATGCCGACGAGGGCGACGATATCGCGGGTGATGGTGCCGACGAGGGCGTACGCCTCTGAGCGTGGTGTATGCGTGACGACCACCCAGTCACTCCCTTCCACCGGCGCGTAGCCGACGACTAGGTCGCGTTCGGGCATATCCATGACGCCCGTCTCACCCTGTTGGGCCATGTTGACGTGGCCGTACCCGTACCCGTACGATTCGAGCGCTGCCTCCTCGTCGGCCGCGAACGTCACTACTCCCTCGCTGTCGACGACTTGGGTGAAACTCGACTCGGTCGGTGTCCGGAAATCGGCGGCCCGCTGACTCGCGTCGACGGTCAACACGATGGCCCGGTCGGTCCCCTCGATCCGAGTGGCGAACGCGATCAGTTCGACGCCGCCCTGTCGGTAGCCCTCCGAGACGGCGATTGCCGAGGCCTCTTGCCCGGAGAGTCCATCGAGCGAGCTACGCGTCCACCGCAGGTCTTCGAGACTTCCATCGATCCGGTCGTCGTGCGTGCTCTCGATAATGCGGTTCGGCCCGATGTCGACGTAGTGGATCGAGTGTGTCGAATCGGGCAACTGTTCCAGTTCTTCATTCAGCGCCGCGTCGATCCGATATCGGTCGCCCGACTCGATCGAGCTGAGCGCCGATACCAGCCTAGCGTTCTCCCCGTTGCGGTCGATCCACTCGTTCATCGCGTTGGCTTCGAGTTCCGCGATTGTCCGAAGTTCGGCCTGTTCGTTGTGACGGATCTCGGCGGCGGCTTGGCCCTGAAAGAAGATGCCCACGCCCGCGACGACGATCAGAACGACCGCGACGATGGTCGCGAACCGTTTCAGATAGCTGTCGGTGACGACCGAGGGAACTCCTCTCATCGGTCCCTCCGCCGTGACGGTACTCCGGAGACTGCCGATTTCGACTCCGCCCGCCCGCTCCGCTCGACGCTACGCATGATATATCGTCACAGTCGCCAGTGGTTGTATAAAAATAACCGACCGAATTATCAGAAGAGAAAATTTGGACGGCGACGACGAGTCGGGGCGCCGTCGGGCGTCACCCTATTCGTTCGGTCAGCCGGTTCCGACGCCGTTCGAACTCCTCGTCGTCGAGTTCGCCCGCGGCGTACCGCTCGCGGAGCGTCGCGAGTGCCTCGTCGGCGTCCCCCTCGATTCGTCGCGCGGCGAGATATCCCACCGCGACGACGGCCAACACGGCGAGGAGGACGAGGAGGAGCCACCAGCCACCGCCGGGGCCGAACGCGCCCATGCCGACGTCCCCGATCGATCCGGCGCCCCAGTGGTGGCCGCCACCCCAGTGTGGGCCGGGGCCGTGTGGGCCGGGGTGGTGTTGTGCGAGCCCGCCGAGCGCGTTGGTGGGGAGTTGCATCCTTCTCACCTCGTCTGTACGTCGGGCCGCGAACGACCTATGGGGTGGCACGATTCCCACCCAGTGGAAACGGGCGTGGTGGCCTCGAAGGCTTAAGGTCGCGGCGAGCGTCCTCTCGGCTATGTTCGACCCCGACGACCTCGAACGGGTTCGCGAGGCCAAGGCGGAGTGGGAGTCCGACGCCTACGGGCAGACCGTAGACCGGTTCGGGGAGCGAAAGGAGGCGTTCACCACCGACACCGGCGGACAGTCGGTCGCCCCGCTTTACACGCCCGACGACGTCGCCGACCTAGACTACGAGGCGGACTTGGGCCTTCCGGGACAGGAGCCCTACACGCGCGGCGTCTACTCGACGATGTACCGCGGTCGGCTGTGGACCATGCGCCAGTACGCGGGCATGGGGACCGCGACGGAGACCAACGAGCGGTTCAACTAC
>Ga0207813_100083_pt1 | contig 72907 bp, 89 predicted proteins | sample A23E3SouthBayCA_2_FD_187730 | JGI IMG/M metagenome (GOLD analysis project Ga0207813, IMG submission 187730) | Aerobic enrichment media microbial communities from Eden Landing Ponds, California, USA - A23 E3 (4) (SPAdes) | ecosystem: Environmental > Aquatic > Marine > Unclassified | place... | reverse complement strand
CCGTAGTGTCAAAAGCGCACTTCGCCTCGTTTCGACATTTTCACCGTGTCAAACCGGCCTCTTGCTGCCGCCGCTATCGAGAGAGTGGACAACTAGCGACTGTGTACATCCGCTGAGAATTGTCCCACGGCTGTGGGTGTGACAGGTCGAAAAACCCGATGACTGTGCCACCATCCGTTCGAATATCCTCGTCACGGTCCCAGTCTTCGTCGTCTTGATCTTCCTCTCGTTTGTTGTGAGGCTGGTCGTCGGCATCCTCGTCGAACGCGTACTCGACGCGTTCGTCGAGGATTCCTTCAGCGTCGTCTGGTCGATCAGGACGTTTCGTCCGTGGAATAGCGTACGAGAGGCCGAGGTTGTCCAGAAACGTCGGTAGATAGTGTGGGTGATACTCGACATCGAACTCCTCGTTGAGGAGATGCTGAATCTCCTGTTTTTTCCAGGGCTGGCCCTCACGGAGCCGATCGATCAGTTGCTGTTGTTCGGCTTCGCCGAGCTTCGGGGGCCTGCCGCCCCCGAAGTTCGGCGTGAGTTTGCCCAATCCTCCTTCATTCCAGCGTTCGACCCAGTTGTCAGCTGTCCCCTCTGATCGACCAACATCATCAGCGGCTTCAGCGAGCGTCGCTCCCTTGTACAGTCGTTTGATGAACACGAGCCGCTCATGCACCTTCACGTCGTCAGTTTCCGTGAGCAGTCTATCCAGGTCTTCCTCGCTCAGGTGACGCACGACCTCCCTTTCCCGGCCAGTCATTACACCAAACAGGCGCTGTTCCTCAATAACTTCCCCGAATGACTACCGGTCGCACGCCCAGCTCATCCTCCACGAACTCGGTGAGTATCTCGGCTACTCGCCACCGCCGCTGTTGGAGCGACTGATCGAAGACGCTCAGAAGATCCATCAGCAACGACCGATCTTACAAGAGACACTCGCTACCGCTACACAACCGAGGTGTGAGGCCTAACTAAAGACGAATGGACGTCGTTGTTCATGAACCAGCAGTAGTCTGCCTCGGGTGTGGCTTCGGCCCCGGCGTTGTACCCCGAGGCGATCCCGACGTTCTCCGCTTTCTCGACCACTGTGATCTCGGGATAGTGTTCCCGGAGGAAGGGAACGGAGTCGTCGGTCGAAGCGTTGTCGACGACGATCACCCGGTAGTTGTCGTAGTCGAGGTCGCAGATAGAGGGGAGATACGTCTCCAGCAGGTCGCGGCCGTTGTAGTTCAGGACGACGATCGCGACTTCAGGGTCTGGCATGTATCCTCTGCTCGAAGCGTGAATCGATAGTGCGTGAATGGGTGTTGTCCCACCGTATAAATCCTGTCAGTTTCGCACGGCTGACGTCTCAAACTGTTCGTCGAAGAGGTCGAGTCTGTCGACGAGGTCGAGATTCAGAAGGGGGCCTATCGGCGACGACCAGGTCAGCCGCGGGCATACGCCGCGTCCTCGTCCCGGGTCGAAGACGTGAATTCGTCCCGAGCGGGTCGGTCAGGTGACGGTAGTGCAGGTGGGTTCCCCGTACTCAGTCGTCGACGACGCGACCGGTGTCACTGTCGATGGTGACGTGGCCTGCGCCGACGGCGTTGATCGCACTGTTCAACTCACAGATCTCCTGGGTGACGGGACTGTCGAGATTGAACCGGAAGCGCTTCCCGTCGGCGACGCTCTCGACGATCCCGTGTTCGAGCAGCGTATCGAGGTGCGCTCGAACCGTGTGGCGAGAGACACCGGCGGCCTCGGCCAGTTCGCTTTTCGTGAACTCGCGGTCGGACGCCGAGAGCAGCGTGTCGATGACGAGGTGGAGCCCTTCGGAACTGTCTTTCATCAGATAGAGCCACCCGCTGGGGTGTTCGTACCGGAGTTCCTTCGTGCTCTTTGCCGACGAGTCGTCGTCGTGGTCGGGGGTGCTCATATGCGAGTACGATACGATACTCTCGCGTATAAGCCTGTGCATGAATCCGAGAAATACAATATACAGAGATGGTGTCTGGATTCACCGTATTTATGCCAACCGCCCGAGAGACGCGGTGTATGCAGACGGATCTCGCCTGTTCCCTGCTCGAGGCTCTCGTCGCAAAACACCGGTACAGACAGCCGATCACGCGGGATACGCTCTTGCGAATCGCGTCGTACGAGAGCCATCGTGGCGGTGCGGCGAAAGAGGTCTTCGAGGCGCTATGGGACCAGCCGTTTATCGCGGACCGGGGACAGCGAGGGATCATGCTCGACCACTCCGAGTTCGGCCAGTTCGCCGAGACCTCGCGAACACCTGTGGGTGGTCGGCGTTCGAGTTGCTCGTTCGACTCAAACATTTCGAAGGCTGGGACGAGATCGACATCGAATAGGTGTGCTCGCTTCGCTCGCACGGCTCTGGATAGGCGCCGGCCGCATTCGGGCCGCGCATGCGCCCTTCGCTTTCGGTCGACGTCCTGCCCGTACTCCATGGGTCCGCACAGTCAGTCGACCCACTCGCCCGGAACGAAGAGGACTGTGTCGGCGAGGTCGCCACTCAGCGTCTCGATGCGCCGGACGGCAGTCGCGATCGCTCCTGGCGACGCGGCCGTATCGCAGGCGAGGACACCCGGGTGCGACTCGGTAGCCAGCTCCTCGTCTGCGCCTCTGAAATCGGTATCCTCGCTCAGAACGACGCGGTCGGTGTCCTGGGCGTATTCGAGAAGCGTACGGTCTTCGGCTCCCGCCACGAGTTCGTCCCCGACGACCGCGACGTCGTGGCCTTCGCCACGGAGCGCTGAAACGAACGCCGGCGGCACGTGTTCGTCGGCGAGCAGTCTCACGCTTCAGGTTCCGGTTCGTTCGTGCTCTCCAGGTCGTCGGGACCGCGGACGACGCTGAGTCCGTCAGGGACCGTCCGCCGTTCTGCCTGTACTGTTCGCATCTCCTCGGGATGGTCGTAGTAGTACGCGAGGGCCCGGTGGACGTCAGCGATATCGAGGTCGTGATCGGCGGCGACCTGTTCGGGCGCTTCGCCGGCGTCGATGACTCGCTTGGCAACGTGGTGGACGCCGATCCGTCGGCCCTCGATACGGGGTGCACCGCCGAGGACGTCCGGCGTCGACACGATCTCGGCCATACGAGTGATTGGTCGCGTTCTCGTTTGAGTCTTTGGTGCTCGCTTCGCTCGCACGGGTACAGGCGCTGGCCACGTTCGGCCTGCTCGTTTTTCCGAGGCGCGTAGCGGCTCCGCTCCCAGCCCTCGCCTGCGGTTGTCGAGTCGGCCGTCCGACGGAGACGTCCAGAACAGCCACCGTGTGCGTGCCCTCGAGCACCGAAAAATGGTCGGCGTGACGGCTGTCGAGGCGACCATCCGATCCAGAATAAAGCGATCGAACCCGAAGATCGACACCGCTCCTGCGTTCACAGGAGGTCGTCGATCCAGTCACACCACGACCGGAAGTCGTTCGCACCGCATTGCTCGGCGATTTTGCGCAACGTATCGCCGCTGATTTCCTTGCCCATCGGTATTGTCACGTTTCGAACCTCTCCGGTTTCCGGATGGACGTATCGGAGTTTCAGATGACTGCCGGCCCGGTCGACCGGCTGATTCTTCATCTCCGTGAGCGCGTTCACGAGTTCGCGCGAGGAATACGGCGGACCCACGGTTATTCGTCGAACCACGGCGCGTCGGGTTCGCGTGGTTCGTCCGGGACTGTCTCCGGGTCGACCCCGAGATCACGCAGGTCGGCGTCGGTCACCGGCTCGCCGATCTCCCCCCTGTGCAACGCGACTGCCTCGTCCAGGTTCACCAGGGCTTCGGACCGCGTCTCACCACACCAGTCTCTTCGTCGATCGCCGACCAGGTTCCCCCTTCCTCGACGAGGCGGATCTCACGCCGCGGCGAATCCGAATCACCGGTGTCCGCTCCCGCCATGGTCTCAGTACTCCGGAGAGCGGCAAAACATTTCGGGAAACTCGGATTCCCGATCACACCGACAGTCCGTATCCTCGCCCAGAACGACGGAAGAGACAAAGAGGGCCTGTCGCCGTCGACGGCGCCGTGTTCTTCGACGTACGGAGTCAGTCAATCCGGGTCGTCGTCTCGGTCTCTGTGTTCCTCCGCTCGGTCCTGGATGTCTCCGAGGTCGCGGTCGTACGTCGATCTCCGTTTCCCAACGCCGATACAGTAGAGTGTGTCATCCTCTCGGACGAAGAACGACCGGAGATCGCCGGCCCGGCGACGGTAGATCGTGACCTCGCCCGTTCCTGAGAGGATGTCGACGCAGCGGTCAGGTCCCGGTCCCAGACAGTCAGGTGAGCCTCGAGTGTATCGATGTCGTCAAGCGCACGCTCGCGCTCTTCGTCGGAGAAAAACAGCGGGTTACAGGTCGAGTCGCTCACGCATCTCGTCGGTCGACGACGGCTCGTCCTCGTCGAGATCGACCGTTTCGAGGCGCTCGGAGAGCGTGTCTCCGTTCCCGAGGACGATCTCGTCGTCTTCGACGTCTTGCCCCGTTGCCATACTCGAAACGAGGGCCCGATTCACAGAAGAATCTTCGCACTCGTTCAGTCGGAGAACGCTGCTCCGAGTTGGCGTAGCGCATCTCCGGCCGTCGAGTCGGCCATCGCTTCGATGACCGGCGGTCTGCGGACGAAAGACGGAATAAATTCAATATATTGAGTCAAGATTCAAAAGACTAATGCTGATGGCGTTCCGGGTACGTGTATGAGCGATTCAGGAACAGCTGCCCACACGGAGAAAGTAGACCGGATCCGGGAGGTTGCGATGACGGTCCGGGAACCGAAGAACGCGGGAGAAATAGCCGATGCTGCCGGAGTCGCCCGAAACACAGCCGAAAAGTACCTCGGCCAACTCGTCGAGGCAGATAAACTCGCAACGATCCAGCGTGGCCGCGAAACCTGCTACTATCCGGACCCGGTCACCCAGTACTTCGACCAGATCCGCGACCTCGTCGACGAGCAGCAAAAGGACGAACTCACGGCTGAGTTAGCTGCCATCCGGGACGATATCGACGAGTGGAAGGACACGTACGACGTGGAGTCCCCCGACGAACTCCGGGCGACCGTCGGTGACGATATCCCGGCAGCCGACCGCCGACAGCGTCGCCACGACGCGGAAGACTGGGAGTACTACGAACACCAGGCCACGCTCATCAAGCAGGCGATCCAGCTCTACGATACGATCGAGGCGACCCGCGAGAGTCCCCTCACGTCCGCGGACTGAGTCGGTGACAGCGAATGGGACAGTCACCGACCCCTGGAGACACGCATCTCCCCCGATACGAGGTCCACAGACGAGTCGCAACCCGGCTTCGACGGGAAGCCGGCGTCGCGGTCGTGGACGCTGACCCGAGTCCGATGCGCCCGGTCCGTCTCACGGCGACACTCGATCGCGCGGTCTTTGTCGACCAGAATCAGGGTACTGGCGAAGCGACGCTCGAATTCGAGTGGCGCCCACGGTCCGAGCGCGACGAGTTCCGCATCCAGTACAACGAACCCGGGACATCGTGGTCGTGTGGCTGGCATCAGGACGAAAGCCACGACAACCTGGGTCCGAGTCACTTCCAGGTCGACCACGAAGCGTGGACCGCATCGCACCGCGAATCCGCCCCCTTCACAGATTCGAATCCGATGGCAATCCTCGAAACCTGTCTCGGTGAGCTTCGAGACCGCGTCCCGGAACTCCCCGAACGGGTCCGGCCCAATCCGTAAACGTCTCACTTCGTTCGACGTTTCTGGTGGTCTGCGCCGGCCACGTCCGTGCTCGCTTCGCTCGCACGGGTACAGGCGCCGGCCACGTTCGGCCTGCGAGCACGCTCGCAGCCCTCGCCTTCGGTTGTCGAGCCGGCTGTACTACGGAGACGTCCAGAACCGCCGCCGGCGTCCGTCACTCGAAGTCGTCTTCGTATCGGCGGAGAACCTCGTCGTAGAGGTCGTCGGAAATCCAGAACCCCGCGTCGCGGAGTGCGTCGAGTTCCGCTCGCAGGTCGACCGTCCCTTCCTTCGCACCACGAAGCAGAATACCGATAGCGCCCGTCACGTCGAGGTCGTGTCGACGTGCGACCTGTCGTCCGTCTCGCTCGTCCAGCAGGAGGAGGCTCGCATCGTTTTCGATGGCGTACGTGATCGCTGCCGTCTCGCCGACGTCCAGTTCGTGAGCGATCTCGGCGTACAGGTCGGACCGGTCGACCGGAACGACGGTCAGCGTGCCCGCGTCGCGCAACGCTCTGAGCCCGGGAACGTCCTCGTCACCGGCCGTGAGTTCGTCCCAGACCTGTTCCGGAACGTGGATCGTCTCGAACTGTTCGTCGACGAGGTCCAGTCTGTCGACGAGGGCGAGATTCAGAAGCGGCGACGTGTCGGCGACGATCAGGTCAGCCGCGGGCATACTCCGCGTCCTCGTCGAGTTCCTCGCCGGTGTAGTGACGTTCGACCCGGCGCTCGCCGAGGAGCCGGTGGAACTCCCGCTTCGAGAGGTCCGCCAGTGCACGCGCCTTGCCGAAGGAGAGGACGCCCCGGTCGTACAGGGACACCGCCAGCTCGGTCTTGACCGTGGCCTCGCGCTCCGCCTCGGGGACGTTCAGCGCGTCGTAGACCTCGTCGTCGATCTCGATCTCGGCCATACGAGCGATTGGTCGCGTTCTCGTTTGAGTCTTTGGTGCTCGCTTCGCTCGCACGGATTGGAGTAAGCGCCGGCCACGTTCGGCCTGCGAGCACGCTCGCAGCCCTCGCCTTCGGTTGTCGAGCCGGCTGTCCGACGGGGATGTCCAGAACAGTCGTCGTGCCCGTCATCTCTGGCACCGAGAAAAGAGCGGGTGACGGCCGTCGAGGCGGCCATCGCTTCGCGGACGGGAAGCCCGAATCCGTCGTGGCACGTGTCCAGTGTCGGAATGTGATGGCTTTATTCGCGAGTCTGCACCGACCGTCAGGTCCCCAGTCCGTGGCGCCGTTCGACGACTCGTAGCGGGTCTATGGCGTCGCTCTCTATGGGATGCACCCGGAGTTCCCCGAACCCGTACCGCGAGTGAGGCCCGACCCGGATGACGCCGTTTCGGGCCGTTTCGATGGGACAGTCGCCGGCATAGATGACGACCTGTCCGTGGTCGACCGTCGTCAACTCGTACCCCTCTCGCTGGTCGACGAGTCGCTCCGTCCGCAGGCGGAGAGTGTCGCGGTCGCCCTCCCACCACCACGGGACTGGCGAGCCGTTCGCCGCTGGGTAGGCTGTCTCCAGGACGAACGGCGTCACCAGTTCGACGCAGTACGCGTCTGCGCCCGCGAGTCGGCCGTAGTCGAGTGTATCGAGGTCGATGACCCGTGTCGCTTCGAGGTCGGCCATCCCGTCGCCGTCGTTGCGCTTCCCACCGACCGGAACGAAGGTGTGAGTGTCACGGATGTTGCAGACCGAGACTGATGTGAAGAAACCCGTGTCGATGACAGCACCGCACTCGACGTGATGCGTTGAAAGCCCTCGGGCCGCTCGCCCTTTCAGTCCATCAGGGAAACGTATGCTTCACAGGCCGTTTCACCGTGGAACGTTCGGTAGCCGGCCCCACAGACTGATCCATGGCGTCCTCTCCAACGACGCGAGTCAGGGCACAGAGAGAGTCCTCACCAGTAGCCGAGCTTCGCCAGTCGCTCGTCCACGACGTCCGAGTCGAACGTCTCGCGGTCGCCCACCGGGGGATCGGACCGGACCTGCTTTCGCTCGTCGTGGTCGGCGACGAACCACGGCACCGTCACGAGTTCGTCCTCGTAGATCCCCGGCGGGTGGCCGTACTCCCTGATCGGGACCGGCCCGATCAGTTCGCCGATCAGGTCTCGTCCAGTGCGTTTCGTATCTCGGACATGGCGAACTGCTGTCTGTTGTGGTCGGCCTGCGGAGCGAGGTCCGCTCCCAGGAACTTCGAGTTCCGCCGGATCAACTGTGCAAGCGCCTCTCCCGTCGGCACCCTTCCGTCTGTTTCCCCAACGAGACGACCGAGCGCACCGGTGATCAGTGGCGTCGAGAAACTCGTCCCTTCCCGAATCGGGGGTGTCTCGTGACCAGTGAAATGCACCGCTGACGCGGACACGTCGGGTTTGTATCCCATCGGTTCCACGTTTCCGTGCCACCACCTGTGCTCCTGGCTGGTACAGTCAGTGCGGCGATGACAGCCGCGAGCCGAACAGTACGGTCCATCACGAAACGAGGGTTCGTGAACCCAGAGTCGTCGATCTCTGAGGTGTTCGTCGATCCGCCGCCGCCGACACCGCGAGATACAGCCGGCCACGCAGATGGCGGCCGGTGCACGCGCTGGATACGCCAGTCGGTCGACCTTGTTCTCGTTCCCTGCCGCAGCGACGACGGTCGTCCCGCTCTCGGCCGCACGGCGTACGACCCGTTCGTACGACCGGTGTGCCCCGTACTTGCTATCGACACCCGCGGACATGTTCAGGACGTCGACCGAGTTCCGGACCGCCGCGTCGATCGGTGGTATCAGGTCGTCGACGTCGAACTCGTCGCTGTTCTCCCCGGGTTCGTTCAAACTGTGATGGAAGTCGTACTCGGCCTCCGGGAGCGCTCGCTCGACGATCCGTGCGACGTCCCACCCGTGTGCTCCCTCGGCGGGTTCCTGGGGCGTCGCATCGTCCGGACGGCAGTCGACGAGTTCCCGGACCTCGCCGGTGAAACTCTCGGGTGGACGGCCGACCGAGTCGGCGATGGCCACGCGCAGACCGTTGCCTCGTGGCCCGCTCTCGACATCGACTTCGAGATGCGCGTACGCAGCCCGGATCTTGGCGTCTCTGAGCGCTTCCAGCGGAGACGCACGGCTGCTGTACTCCCCGGGGAGCGTCAGTTTCCCATCAAAACGGGGGACCCGTCGGGGTCCGGGATCTCGACGTACTCGAGATACGACGCGTCGGTGAACGCGTCGAGCGCGGTCACGGGAACCGAGAGTTTGTAGACGCCGAACCCGTGGTCTTTCAGCACCTCGCCACCGACCCGGTCCACCAGCTCGCGGAGGGCGGGACCCCCGTTCTCGGCGGACTCGTCGACTCCCACGAGAACGGCGACGGTATCGCCGCTCGCCGCGTCGGGAGTCCGAAGCAGTGTCTCGACCCGTTCGTCGGTTTCGGGTCGGGAATGGCCGGTACTCATGGTCTGTTCCGTACTGGAACAAGACACACCACCGTCAAAAGCCTGTCGTATGGACCGACACGTGCTCGCTTCGCTCGCACGGATTGGAGTAAGCGCCGGCCACGTTCGGCCTGCGAGCACGCTCGCAGCCCTCGCCTTCGGTTGTCGAGCCGGCTGCCCTACGGGGATGTCCAGAACAGTCGTCGTGCCCGTCATCTCTGGCACCGAGAAACGAGCGGGTGACGGCCGTCGAGTCAGCCATCGCTTCGAGAACTGGGAGCCCGAAGCCGTCCTGGCACGTGTCCAGTGTCGGAATGTGATGGCTTTACTCGCGTGTCTGCACCGACAGTCAGGTTCCCAGTCCGTGGCGTCGTTCGACTGCTCGTAGCGGGTCCGTGGCGTCGCTCTCCAGCGGGTGGACCCGGCATTCGCCGAACCTACCGCGAGTGGAGGCCGACCCAGGTAATTCCGTTGCGGGCCGTCTCGACGGGACGGTCGCGAGTGTAGAAGTCATTACAGATGCGATTTTTTTCATGCAAACATCCTGATCGTTTGATGGTGTGTACACCAGCGGATTTATATTGATGGCGGAGATACCATCAGTCGAGGATGGAGGACGAAGGCGACGTCGACGTGATTCGCGACCGGCGCCGGGACTTCGGTGACGAAATCATCCGGATTCGGGTACTTCACGTTCCGGAGTCGAATAAATTCCCGGAGGGGATCAAGTATGCGTTCCACTATGGCCACAAGGGTGGCGACGACCCGATCCTCCGCTACGACAATCACCACGGGGTCCACGAACGTCACAGTGGCTCCGCCCGCGAGGAGATCGACTTTCCAGGTACCGAGGCACTGCTTCGCCGATTCATCCGCGAACTTCCCGACAACCGTTCCCTATAACCCATGACCACGAACACGCTTCACATCACAGTCGAATCGACGGCAGAGTTCTTCGAGGCGGCGCTGGAAGACGTCCGCCGACTCGAAAGCGACGAGGATGCGGACCTGGACGACGAGTACGTCCTCAGTCTGCCGGACGAGACGGCTCTCGAGCGGGTGCTGAGTGCGAAGAATCTCGAACTCATCAGGACGATCGCCACCGAGGAACCCGAGAGCGTTCGCGAACTCGCACGCCTCGTCGACCGCGACATCAAGAACGTCTCCTCGGCACTGAACCGGCTGGAAGAACTCGGTCTCGTCGAGCTTCGAGACGCTGGACGCGCGAAACAGCCGACGGTGTGGTACGACCACGTAGAGATCGATATCCAGGTCGCCCCCGGCGATTCTGACGACTCCCAGGTCGCTCCTGCCTGATTACTCCGCACCGATGACCGCTGTCTCGAACGAGTCGATACCCCAGCGGTCGACAGCAAAACAGCCGGCTACAGGTCGAGTCGCTCACGCATCTCGTCGGTCGACGACGTTTCGTCCTCGTCGAGATCGACCGTTTCGAGGCGCTCGGAGAGCGTGTCTCCGTTCCCGAGAACGATCTCGTCGTCTTCGACGTCTTGCTCCGTTGCCATACTCGAAACGAGGGCCTGATTCACAGAAGAATCTTCGCACTCGTTCAGTCGGAGAACGCTGCCCCGAGTTGGTGTAGCGCATCTCCGGCCGTCGAGTCGGCCATCGCTTCGAGGTCGGCCATCCCGTAGCCGTAGTTGCGCTTCCCCCCGACCTGGATCGGAGTGAACAGTGAAACTCCGTGATGGGGAGCCCCCAGCGCCAGAAGAAGCGACGAGTTCAGCCGTCACCCAGGTAGACATCCTCAGTGAGCGGATAGACCGACAGGTCACAGGCGCGGGCGAGATCTCGGATCGAGCTGTCGAACGAGAACAGACAGTCCTCACCGCGTTTCGCCTGCAGTACCAGGATCGCCTCCTGCAACGAAACGTCGTGTCTGGGGTACTGAACGAGAAATTCCGCCGCTGCGTCCATGACTGCTCGCGGGCTGGCTGTCAATTCGTCTGCTTCCCACGGGTCCGAACCGTGCTGGACGATCAGGTCGGACTGTTTGATGTCCTCGTACAGTTCGAGCGCCGCATCTGCACTCCGTCTGGACCGGAACGCCGATACCACTTCAGCGACGACGTACGCATCAGTCACGTAGTAGGCCCGTTCTCCCGACAGCTCGAAGAACCGGTCGACGACAGCCTCTTTCCGTTCGGAACGGTGGTCCGCAGTTAGCCGTGCCAACAACGCTTCTTTGTCGAGCTACACCACGACAGTGCCGATATCCTCGTGAAAAACGAGATCGTCGTCGAAAGAAACGTCCCTGCTGGGGCCGGTCACAGCTACTCCTCGTCAGTGTCGAGTTCGACGCGGTCGCGGGTTAGCAACGGGTCCTCACCGTCGCGTAGCGGGGGCTCGCCGAAGGTTTCCGGGTCCAGAGCCGGTCCACGAAGGAACGCTTCGAGCGGACTGGCGCTGTCTTCGTCGTCTGCTGCCATGGAAACTCTCTCGTCCTCCAGTTGCCCCTGGCCGAACTTAACTCTTGCAGCCTCCGTCGCCGTAGTTGCGCTTCCCCCCGATCTGGATCGCGTCGAGTTTATCCTCGCCGAGCGGGAGTACCCCCGGTCGTCGGCGTGCAGGTAGGCGTGCAGATACCGCCGCGTGGTCTTCCGGTCGCGAACGTGGTCCGCAGGTCGCCCGACGAACGTTTCCGGGGCAATCGTCGGATGACCGTCCTGTCGACGGAGTGACCACGGTCGGCCCGAAAATCGACGTCGTGAGTGTCGTTCGGCGAGATGCCTGCACATGGGGTGTGTACCTATTTGGTACCGTCCGGATTACTCCCATCCATGACACGTATGGGTGGGTTCGAGAGAGGCAGGTTCGAATATATCGAATTCACGAACGGGAACGACGAGAGCGGAGCGCAGTACCCAGCCTACGAATCAAGAGTGGCAGAGTAATACAAATCGTCACACTCACCTGTCCGAACTGTGGCACCGTCGTGTCCGGGAACCTGCTGGTCGAACCCAGGAGCGCCGAGTGTCCCGGCGTCGACTGTGCGGAGATCCTGCGTCTGGAGCACCTCTCGGAAGAAGAGCAGGCTGTTCTCCGGGAGCAATCCAAGGAGTTTCGATGAACTGCAGCAAGATGTGAACACCATAATCGTTATACTGTGCTGAACAAAGTTCTCGGATCGATGAGGGTTGGTGGTGGGAGGATCCGAACGACAGTCCGTGATCGGCACTTTCTGGGCAGCACTGTATTCATCTGTCTGCTGTATCTCTGCGTTACAGCGGTCGATGTGGTCGTGAGGTCGCAGCTGTCGCTTCCTTTCCTGGCCGCGGTCGATCTGACCCACGCTCTGCCGGTCGTACTCGGCCTGTCAATCGGTGTCGTCGCAGTGTGGAGTCTCCCAGTCGCCATCGTCGTAACGGACCTCGCAACGGGCGCGCTCGGCCCGTGGACGGTAGTGGAGATCTGTGTACAGCTCTATCTCGGGTACGCCGCGTACAGGATGGCAGAGCAACTGGGTCTCGACGTACGGGCCCCGATTTCGGACCTCGCGCGACCAGCACCTGTGGGTCGGTTCCTCCTGGTCGTCGCCATCGCCGCAACGGGTGCGGGTGCCATCGCGGGCTGGGGGAGCGAGATAGTCGGGAGAGCGCCGTTTTTCGTGACCGCACCCGCCTCCGCTCTCGGGTACTTCGTACTGACTCTCGTGGTTGGACTCCCGCTGCTCGCGATATTGCGCGTGGGAATCCAGGCAAGTGAAGACCGATTCGACGTCGAGTGGCACCGGACCGGCACATCGAGTGGGCGTTTCGGCCTGCGTCGGATCACGCTCGTCACTGGTACGTGGTTCGTTCTGGGAACCGTCGGGAGTATCGGCTATCGAACGCTCGAAAAGCTACCGACGACGGCACTGTCGAGACGAAACCTGGCGTTCATCAAGACCCTGGAACAGCCGGACCTCTTCGGCGCGGGAGCCGGACGAATACAGGTACTGCTGGGTGCGTTCCTCGTTTCGGCACTGCTGGTGACCGTCCTCGAATCGAAAGCGGAGGACAGGGAGGCCGTGGAATGAAGCGCACACGTCGGCGGACGTTCCTCGGGCTGGTAGGAGCGAGTTCGGTTCTCGGGCTGGGTGCGTACGAACTCACTGGCGGCACCCGGTCGACAGACGAAGACATTCCCCCACACGTCGTCGAAGGAATGCTCACCGTCGCCGACGCCGTCTATCCCGGCGACCCGGAACCGTTCCGGTCGATACTCCGCAGGTACGTCGACCGACTCGGTGAGAGTCGCCTCGGGGGATTACTGGAGACGCTCGCCGAACTGGACCAGATATCGTCTCGCTACTCCGGCTCGCTCTTTCGGTCCCTTTCGGGAGCGGAGGCGACCCGCCTGTTCGAGCGGCTCGGGGTAAACCGCGTGCAGTCGAGACGAGCGGGGACGCTGTCCGAGCGCGTCCGCTTCCATCTCGTCAACTCGGTCCTGTACGCCATACTGACGGACCCCGCCGGGACAGAGCGCTTCGACGTCGGCAATCCGGCAGGCTATCCCGGCGGCTTCGATTCGTACACACGGTCGGGAGGGGAACGATGAGCGGGAACGGACCTGACCGGAGTCCGTCGCCCCGGGTCGACGTCTGTGTGGTCGGTGGCGGGATCGCAGGAGCACTTATCGCCCATTCACTGGCACGAGACGGGTACGAGGTCGTCGTGCTGGAAGCCGGACCGCGATTCGATTTCGAGTCGCGACTCGAACGGATGGAGCGGGCGCTCCGGCCGGACGTCGACGACCTGTCGGTCTGGGACATGGGTGGCGACAGAGACGCGTACACCTCCTCGGGGTCACAGGAGTACAACCTGAACGAAACCCGGGTCAAGGGCGTCGGGGGGACGACCCTCCACTGGTCCGGGTTCACCCCTCGGCTGCACGAGAAGGACTTCGAGATGAACTCGCGATACGGGCTGGCGACGGACTGGCCGATATCGTATCGCGACCTGCAACCGTACTACGCCGCTGCCGAGAGCGCGGTGGGGGTCGCAGGGGGGAGCGACAACCCGTTTGCCCCACCGAGAGAGGAGGAGTACCCGTTACCGCCCTTCCCGACGGGACCGGTCGATGCGCTGTACAGGGAAGCGTGTTCCAGCCTCGACATCACACTCCACTCCGCGCCACAGGCCAGGAACTCCGAGGGCTACGACGGGCGGAGTCAGTGCGTCGGATACAGCACGTGTAGTCCAGTCTGTCCCTCGGGGGCGAAATACAGCGGCGATGTCCACATCCAGAAAGCCGAGGACGAAGGTGCCAGAGTCATCGACCGGGCGGCAGTGCAGTATCTCGACCACGACGAGAGCGGTGAGACTGTCGAGGCGGCAGTGTACAACACGCCCGGGGAGACAGAGCTTCGACAGGAGGCGCGAACGTTCGTCCTCGCGGCCGGTGGGGTCGAAATTCCCCGGCTGTTGCTCCTGTCACGTTCGGATCAGTATCCGGATGGCCTGGCCAATTCGAGCGGACTGGTCGGGAACTACTTCATGGACCACCCGATCGCGAGTGTCGTCGGGCGGATCGAGAAGCCGGACGGACAGGAGCCGATCTTCTGGTGGCCACTCGAAAGCGAGCAATTTTACGACCACGACGAGGCCCGTCCGGGGAGCATCAAACTGGAGTTCAGACAGCGCAGTGCGGTCGAGCCGCTCGGGGCACTCAGCGGATACGACAGCCGAAGGCAGGATTTGACGGACGCAGTTCTCGCCGACGACTGGGACGACACCACCGAACAGTCACAGCGGGCCGGCGACTCCTGGGTGGCGTTCGTCGGCGGGATCGTCGAGACGTTGCCGAACGTGAACAATCAGGTCCGGTTGAACACGGACCAGACCGACGACCACGGGAATCCGGTGCCCGACGTTTCGTACGACATCGGCGCTCACGCGACCGAGACGATGGAGCACGCGCTGGACGTACAGACGCGCATTCTCGAAGAGATGGGAGCGACGGATCTGCGTCGGGTCGGCCCCCAGAACCCGTGGCACGGCGCACATCACATGGGGACGACGAGAATGGGTGAGGACCCGGCAGAGAGCGTCGTCGATCCGGATCTGGGGACACACGACCTCGACAACCTGTTCGTCGGCTCCTCGAGCGTCTTCGTCACGTCGGGAGCCGTCAACCCCACGCTGACGATCGCAGCTCTCTCGTTGCGTCTCGCGGACCATCTCGACGAACGGCTCTAGCGCAACTGGAAGGCAACCCGGGATCCGTGTACCGAACCGAGGGAGGCTCCGACAGAGGAATTTACGGGATATCCCACGTTTCGGATGCCGGTGTCAGGAACTCCGAATCGTCGTACTCGCGGACCTCACGGAGTTCCTTCCGGTGTGCGTAGATGTCTGGGAGCGTCGCCAGGGCGGCCAGAAAGCCCGCGAGCCGGTAGGCAGGGAGGCGGAGTCGGCCGCGGGCGAGGACGTCCTTGCCGAGTTGGCCGAAAAAGAGGAACAGGAAACCGGGGAACCCCACCAGAAGCGTCGAGAGCTGGAAGGTCTTGAGGTAGGTTCTGGTCTTGCTCCGCGCGAGGTGATACGGTTTCAGCGGGTTCTTCCCGATCGTGACGTCCTCCTCGTGATAGACCACGCTGTCGGGGACCGTTTCCACGTGGTAGCCACGGACCCAGGACTGGAGACAGAGGTAGGAGTCGTCGCCGTAGAGGAAGTTGCCGTCGTCGAAGCCACCGATCTCCCGCCATACTGCGCGGTCGACGAGCATCGCACAGCCCTTGCCCTGGGCGATCTCCCGTGGCTCCGTGAACGGCGGTTCGGTCTGGCCTTTACCCAGCTCGGGCCAGCCGCGGTACCCGAACAGGTCGATATCCATCCCGAGCGACTGGATCGTCTCGGAGCCCATGTCGTTGATGCGCGGGAACGCGATTGCCACGTCGGGTGCCGATTCGAGGCGGTCGACGAGTAGAGAGAGCGAGTCGGGAGTGACTCGGACGTCGTTGTTCATGAACCAGCAGTAGTCAGCGTCTGGTGCGGCTTCGGCCCCGGCGTTGTACCCCGAGGCGATCCCGACGTTCTCGGCTTTCTCGACGATCTCAACGTCGGGGTAGTGCTCCCGGAGGAACGGGACGGAGTCGTCGGTCGAAGCGTTGTCGACGACGATCACACGGTAGTTGTCGTAGTCGAGGTCGAAGATGGAGGGGAGGTACGTCTCCAGCAGGTCGCGGCCGTTGTAGTTGAGGACGACGATCGCGACGTCAGGCTCTGTCATGTCTCGTCGACTGGAAACGTGAACCGATAGTGTGTGAACCGATCTTGTCCCGTCGTATAAATCCTGTGAGAATTCTTCGGACGGTCATCGTCCGTCCCTCGATGCGAGAGCACTCCGGTACACATCGACCGTGTCGGCAGCCGACTGTTCCCACGTGAACGCCGTTGCGCGGTCGTGGGCCTGTTCGGCGAGCTGTCTGCGTTGACGTTCGTCGTCGAGCAGTCGTTCGATGGCATTCACGTGCCCGTCGATATCGTGCGGGTCGTGCAGGCTGGCCGCGTCACCCGCGACTTCGGGCACCGAGTAGACGTTCGACGTGACGACGGCCGTCGACGCGGCCATCGCTTCCAGAACCGGGAGACCGAACCCCTCGTGGCGAGTTGGAAAGTAGAAGACCGGCGCTCGGTGGTAGAGGTCGATCAGGTCGTCCTCGGGGACGAAACCAGGAAGAACGACGTTCTCGGCGTCGTCGGGGATCAGCTCGTCCCATCCGCTGCCGGCGACGACCATGCGGTGGTCCAGCCGGCGCGCGACCTCGACGACCGCCTCGGGGTTCTTGCGCGGTGACGCGAGCGAGACGTGGAGGACGAACGGTTCGTCGGGCTCGGTGTAGTCGTCGCGGTAGGCGTCGTCGACGCCGTGATGCACGACGTGAATCGGCGTGTTCGTGACGTGTGATGTGAGGCGACCCCGTACGCTCTCGGAGATGGCAATGATCGCGTCGGCGCGCTCGAACAGGAGTCGCTGGAGCCTGTGATTGAGCGGGTAGAGATTGGGATGGACGGTGAGTTCCGGGTCGTCGGAGAAGTAGAGGTCGTCCGTGGAGATGATCAGCGGCGTGTCAGAACGGATGATTCGGTAGAGTGTCGGGAACTGGAAGGCACGAATGGTCTCGCTGGTGAGTGCGTTGACTTCGAAGAGGTGGACGACGTCGGCATCGCGCCAGTCGTCGATCGCCACGACCTCGCGGTCGGTGAGTGCGTCACGGAGGGCTGCGAGGTAGATATGCTCGGACCCGCCGCCGGGCGTGAGCGTGAAGAAGTTGACGCGGAGCGGTCGATTCACGGCCGTTGATTTTCCGTAACCCACACTAACAGTTCCGGATTTCGGCATCTGTGAATCCGTTCACTGCAGTTTCGACGCGGACGAGATCTATCCGCCGAGTGAATATCTATTTTTGACAGGAGCGCCAGACGAAAGCCGATGGAGTACACGGTCGGGATAGTCACCTACAATCGACCGGACCACATCGGGCGGTCTCTCGATAGCATTCTGGCGCAGACGAAACAGCCGCTCGAAACGATCGTCGTAGACGACAGCACCGACCGCAGGACCGAAGACATAGTCAGAGACAAACAGAACCTATTCGAAACAGAGGGGATAGAACTGCGGTACTACTCCCGTGAAGACGGTCGGACAATGCCGGGAGCACGGAACACCGTCATTCGAGAGATGTCCGGAGACGTCGTCTGTTTCATCGATGACGACTCGATCTGCACTCCGGAGTGGCTAGAACACATCGACGGGACCTATCGGGCAAACCCGGACGCGGCGGGAGTGACGGGACCGGCCCTGACGACCGACGAAGATCTCGAACCGGCTATAGAGATACTACGGACTGCAGAGAACCAGAACAAATTCACACGCTTCGGTGAGATAGCCGTCGAATCCGAGCGCTGGGTACCGCGGGAACCGGTCGACGTCGACAACTCTATCGGTGCAAATATGTCGTTCAGACGGACTAAATTGGAGTCGATCGGTGGATTCGACCCGGACTACAAGGGCCCCTCGATCCACGAGGAGATGGACGTAATGGCACGTATCAGGGCCAACGATGAGCGGATCATATATCATCCGGAAGTTCTGGTCTACCATCTCGAAGCGGCGAGTGGCGGCGCTAATCGACGGGGAAAGGAACAAATGGAGCGGTCCTACTGGGGAGCAAGAAATCTCATCCGATTTCGCTGGAAAAACTTTCGCAAGACGTTCTGGATCGCTTTCGTAAGACAGTTGTTCTATACACGATACGTCCCGGCGCCAGTCTGGAAACAACTCGGAGGCGCGTTTCTCAACCGAGATCCCGGACCACTGGGCTGGCTGGTTGGATACATCGACGGGTTGCGAAAGGAAACGTATCGCCAATCACCCCAGCACAGCGGTTCCGGTCTGAGACGGAATCAGAGGTGACCCGGATTTCTCACTCGGACAGTTTTGCTTCGAAGTAGTCAAGCGATCGCTGGAGGCCATCCTCAAGCGGGATTTCAGGACCCCAGTCGAGTTCGTTCTTCGCTTTCGAGATGTCGGGTTTGCGGAGATTCGGATCCTGGGGCGGACGTGGCTCGTAGGTGATTTCGCTGTCGCTGTCGGCCAGTTCGATGATCAACTCCGCGAGTTCGCTGATCGTTCGTTCGTCGGGGTTCCCCAGGTTGACCGGCGTCTGGACATCGTTTTCCATGAGATGCTGGATCCCGTCAATCAGATCAGATACGTAGCAGAAGCTACGAGTCTGTGAGCCGTCACCGTGGACAGTGAGGTCCTCCCCCGTCAGTGCCTGCTTTGCGAATGTCGGGATCACACGACCGTCGTCAAGTCGCATCCGCGGCCCATACGTGTTGAAGATACGCATCACACGAACGTCGACATCGTGTTCGTTCCGGTACGCACGGACTAACGACTCGCCGTAACGTTTGGACTCGTCGTAACACGACCGCGGACCGAAGGGATCGACATTCCCCCGGTAGCCCTCGTGTTGGGGGTTTATTTCGGGATCTCCGTATACCTCGCTCGTCGAGGCGAAGAGATAGCTCGCGTCCTTTTCTTTCGCCAGACCGAGCGTCTTGTGGGTGCCGAGCGCCCCAACCTTGAGCGTCTTGATCGGGTAGTTGTCGTAGAAAACCGGCGAGGCAAGACTCGCAAGGTGGATCACCCAGTCGAGATCTCCAGAGATGTGAACGAACTCCGTGACGTCGTGTTCGTAGAACGTGAATCTATCGTGGTAGAAGATATCGTCGAGGTTCTCCGTTCGTCCGGTCACCATGTTATCCATCGCGATGACGTCGTGACCGTCCTGCAGGAGTTGCTCGCAGAGATGTGAACCGATGAATCCTGCGCCGCCTGTAACGAGGATTCTACCCATCGAGTTCCTCCTGTAACAGTCGCTCGACGGCATCGTGCATCTCCCCGTCGTCGTGTTTCAGCGCCATCTGGACGTTCGCTCGCAACCAGTCTGGGATGTTCCCGATGTCGTACCGGTCGCCCCGAAGTTCGACCCCTCTGACAGCCGGGAGTTCACGGATCGCGTCCGTGAGCTGGAGTTCACCACCGACGCCAGGGTCGGTCTGCTCTAGAAGATCAAATATCTCTGGCGTGAGGACGTACCGGCCGGTTATCGCCAGGTTCGACGGTGCATCTTCACGCGCTGGTTTTTCGACGAAGTCAGAAACCGGGAAACATGGCTGGTCTGCATTGTCGTCTGCGAGGTCTGCCACGCCGTACGCGGAGACTCGCTCCCACGGAACTCGTTCGAGTGAAAGCACCGACTCCCCGTACTCTTCGGCGTGGTTGATGAGTGTCCCAGTACAGGGAACATCGTTTTCGACGATCGTGTCGCCCAGTAATAGAGCGAACGGCTCGTCGCCGACGTGCTTTCGAGCGTATAGTACGGCGTCACCCAGCCCTTCTCGTTCCTTCTGGCGGACGTAATGGATGTCGGCCAGTTCGGTGATATCTCGGACGCGTTCGAGACGGTCTTCTTTGCCAGCGGCTTTGAGTTCCTCTTCGAGTTCGTAGGATTTGTCGAAGTGCCCTTCGATTGATTGTTTCCCACGACCGGTGATTATGAGGATATCATCGATACCGGAATCGATGGCTTCCTCAACAACGTACTGGATAGTCGGTTTGTCGAGAACAGGCATCATCTCCTTTGGCTGGGCCTTCGTCACTGGGAGGAACCGGGTGCCGAACCCTGCCGCTGGGATGACCGCCTTCGAGACATTCATGCTACTCAAATCTCAGCCGTTGGCCTTACTAAACTTACGTACGCCGACACCCAGTTCGGGGCCCGACATCAAGCGGAGGACTACGTTCGGTGGAATTTAACTGGTGGGTGCGTTCACAGGTAGCCGGAACTGTCCTTCACCGAGGCGGCGACATCGCGCAGGGGCCGGCCCCCAAACGAGGTGAGGAATTCGAACTTCGTGGCGGTGTCGGGGTTTGGGTGGTGATAGAGCGCCTTCGCGAAGGCGACGATCGCGCGGGGAGACCACACGTGGTCCTCCAGATGTCGACGACCCGTGTGCTGATACGTGTCGGCGAGTGCGCTCTTTCTAACCCACACCGGTTGTGCATCGTACAGGTCTGCGTACTTCTCCAGGATTGCCCACCTATCGTCAACGGCACCCCACGAGGTCCCGAGTTCACCGCCGTGTTCGGACTCGAGGAGCGGTCTTTCTACTGTAGTGAATCGCGTCTCGCAGGCGAGTTCTATCCGGTATGCGATATCTTCACCGCCCTGGAACGACTCGTCAAACCAAACGTCGAGATCGGCGTCCACGAGAAGCGTAGACGTTCGCCAGGTAGAGGGTCGGAAGCTCAACGCCTGTTTCAGTACGTCGCCGTTCGAATCAGTATCCGGCAGGACATCACGGTCTGGGTACTGGATCCCGCAGTACGCGACGTCAGCTTCCGGATCGGATTCGATAGTTGTGACCAAAGCCTCAATAGCAGTTTCGCCCAGCCAGTCGTCGTCATCAAGGAACTTCACGTAACTGCCATCAGCTGCGTCGATACCGACATTTCGCGCAGTGCTCGGACCGTTATTTTCGTCTAGGGCGACGTACTGCACGTCGCCGTCGACGGTTTCCTCGGCGTAAGCCTCTCCCGAATCGTCCACGACGATAATCTCGACGGGCGAATACGTCTGGCTCCACACGCTCCGGAGCGCCCGCTGAAGGTTCTGGCTCCGGTAGTAGGTCGGCACGACAACCGATACCAGTTCGTCACCCATCGACTTCCGATTTTGACCCGCTTATTAAAAATCTACTCAGTCGTTGTTCAAGGGCCGCTGTCGAGTTATTTCTATATCCAGGTGTTTCGAGTTGTTCGTTTCTGTCATTGTAGTGAACGGTACTAATCCAATCATATCTTGGATTAGGTTAAAAAATATTATTATTATTAACATTCTGGAATGATGACATCGAAATTAGGGGAGTGGAAGTCCAGTTTCGTACCGTAGCCCGTCAATATATCCAGCGAACCAATACAACGGTCCCAAGTCACGGTTTATGAGTGAATTGGAAATGATCTTCCACGCAGGCGCTGGTAAGTGAGAGGTCCAGAAACAAAGACGGAGAATACAGATTCCAAAGTTACCAGGGAGTTGATACCAGTTCCGTCGGATATGGTGTCGACCAAACCAATAGCTATAATTGGACTGATCATAATCGCCTTCAGATCCACCGAAGTCTGCATCATAGTGTTTGACTCTTGCATCAGGGTGGTAAAGGAGTGATTCTCCTTTGTTCTGTAACTCAATCATCGGGACAAATTCTTCACCGGCTGGGTTCAGACCGTACTTAGGATCAAACCCACCGATGGAATCCAACTTAGTGGTTTTGTAGGTCATGTTACCACCCGGTAGAATGTCAGTTTCAACTGGCTGTGGAGGGACCCATCGATCCCATTCTACCTTCACCTCGCCGTACTTATTCATCACATTCTGGTTTTCGGCTGTATCTAAGATCTCCACTGCTGGCTCCCCATCTGGATAAACAGTAACTGCAGGACCGCCAACTGCGGCAGGATCGGATGAGTGTCTGTACCCCTCAAGAATCGCCTTTGACCAGTCAACTGGGAGTACAGTATCGTCATCAAGATAACACAGGATATCTTCAGTGCAGGCTTCGAGGATTGCGTTCCGCGTCCCTGGCAGTGATTCGTCCGACGATCGATCTAAAATACACAATTCAACAGTTGCTGGGAGTTGTGATGAGACATCGTTTACTACTTCTGTCGCACAATCATCGGAGTTTTGATCCCCAATGATAAGTTGTGTGATTGATGTTTCCTGTTCAGCCAAACTCTGGAGGCAGCGTCGTAGGGTCTCGGACCGTCCAAAAGTCGGAACACCCACAGCTACTTCCATACCCCAAGAATTTTTTATTGACACATAACTTTATTGGAAATCAGACGCGGGTACAAAATAACCAAACTACTCAAAAGTAAATATCACACCCGGCTGTCATACGAACGATCCATTCAGGAATTATAAATTTATATTATAGCTTTGTGGAGTGTGGCGAAGGTTTGTAACCACGATCTGGTGGAGGCGATGATGTTGCTATCTGGAAATTGGTGCCAGAATCGCCTGGTTCGATATTTGAAGAGGCCAAGCTTCGACAAGTAATCGATTTCTCCCACGATTCTCGTTTGACGTCGCAGTTGAAGCAATCCAGCGGCCAACGGTCCCGAGGCCGCAGTCGGCCCGCACCTACGAGCGACCGCGGCCTGTTTTAGTACCACTCTCAAGAGAATAAGCGCATCAAAGCCGATTGGTCAAGAGAAACAACGACGTGCAGGACTTCAAGCCGAGTACGATCGATTGTTGCCTATGTGTAATACTCCTGATATTCTACTTCGATTCTCGTCTTGTCGAAGGTGATCTTTTTGTCCATCCCATACGATGTGAAACAACTGTGACAGTCAGTCCAGACGTGAACGGTCAATCCACCTCTAATACGTAATATTGGTATACGCCCCTATTGGGGGCAAGATTCCGTCTCGTGATGTAGTCAGAAATAGGGCGTAGATGCTTAGCAAGCCCCGTCCCCCGGTCTGGGACAGTATAGTAACTTCCTCTGTGGTCCCGAATGAAGAAGTGTTCAGAGAAATATGACTGGAGGATGGTCGGGGGAATCCAGTTCTCAACGAGCTGTCCGCCAGAGTCGTTTGGTTCGGAACTGCCGCCAACAATCCCTTTGAGATTACCGATGAGATCGGCAGTACGCTCTCGAATCGACATAGGGTTTGGCGTTGTGATTATGACAGTACCATTTTCATCAGCTACCGATGATAGTTCCTCTACCGCTTCTTGCTGCATGTCGCGGGATGGGAGGTGTTCAAGTACCTCTGAGCAGATCACTAAATCGAACTCATCTGAAAAGGGAAGGTTCGGAAGCGCGCCAAGGGCGAAATTCACATCAGTATCATCAATTGTGCATTGCATCTGTCCAAATAGTCCAATATCTACCGCGAAAACGTTGGTAAACCGCGAGTCAAGCCACCGGGATATTCGCCCCGATCCACTCCCCACTTCAAGAACGTTTATATCATTTTCAAAGTCTGCTTGTTCGATCAGCTGAAAAAGTATCTCATACCGCTGTCTATTCCAGTAATTTCTAACGGGATTTTCACTACTGTCCTCAGCAAAGAATTCCTCATAAAATTCACGGGATTTTGAAATGTCCATATGTCGCCATGCGCATACCAATTGAAAAAGCCACATGGATTAATGTACTTTCAGTACTTCCGTGGCGTTCAGGTAACGCTCTCTCGGCTTGTTCGTGCAATAACGACCTTCGAAACGAATAATTCATATTATCTGTTCTCGAACAATACGGAAATGGGACCGTCACGGGTATCGACAGTGACGCCACCGTTTGAAGACCCGTGTATAATATTCAAGCCACTCACTACTCGTGGAGGCGCAGAACGGTACATGGCTTCCGTAGCAGCCGCACTTGATGCACCCCTTTACACACCCTACCAGACGGTTTCGATCGATGAACACATAGATGTGATCGAGTTTAGGGACCGCGATCTCTCTATCCGTCTCATCGACCATATTTCGACAGCTACGGCCAATCTACTCGAACTCGAAAATTTCGAAGTCCCGGAGAAACACGACGCAGTCATCACGAGCGGTGGTGCGACAAAAGCGGTAATTCATCACCCTGACCAGCGACGATATCACGTTCTCCAGATGCCACCTCGATGGCTGTACGACCTGGGCCCGGGAAAGTATGCGAAAACTCCACCCCTGTTTCGCGGCGTGAAACGGATGCTACAATCGTACTTACGCGTTCACGATAGGACGACGACTATGCAGATCGACGACTTCGTCGTCCCATCCGAAGTAATCGGACGAAGACTCGGTACGTACTACAACCGGGAACCGTCAGCGGTGATCTATCCCCCAGTCGATATCGATAGCTACCACCACGGGTCACAAGAGGAGTTTCTCCTGGCCATCGGTCGGTTATCCCCCGAGAAACGGATGGACGAGCTGGTTCGTACATTGAATGATACCAAGTATCAGATCAAGATTGCCGGGGACGGACCGGAACGTCAGGAACTGGAGCGGATCGCATCAGATAACGTCGAGCTACTCGGCTACGTAACAGAAGAAGAAAAACGAGACCTCCTGGCCCATTGTGACGCACTGGTGTTCAACAGCGACAGAGAAGCGTTCGGTATCGTCCCGATCGAGGCAATGGCCAGTGGAAAACCAGTGGTTGGAGTGAACGAGGGGTTCACTCGCTTTCAAATCGAACCTGGCAGGAATGGCGTGGTCTACGAACGGGGGAGTGAGAACTTCGTCTCTGCTGTCGAGAAAATGTATACGACTGACTGGGAGCCAGACGAGATCCAGCAAACTGCTCAGAAATACAGTGCAGCACGGTTCGAAGAGGACTGGCGTTTACTGCTGTCTGAAGAGTGAACGGAAATTGATTTTGAAAGTCAGAGACACTCTGACACCACACAGAAAGGATTATTTGATATAAATGGAATCAACTTAGACGAGAAATGGCCAACAACGTAGTACTGATCTGTCTGGATTGCGTTCGCAAGGATCGGTACGACAAACTCGCATCAAGACTCGGGGACCGGGCGGACATCCAGTTCGAGCAATGTCGCGCTGCCAGCTCCTGGAGCGCTCCGAGTCACGCGAGCATGTTTACTGGCCGTTTGCCACACCAACACGGCGTTCACTCCTACGACTACGATTATACGAAGATTTCCCGTGAGGACACCTTTCTATCGGAACTTTCAGGCCACGAAACACTCGGTGTGAGTGCGAACCCGTTTGCGAGTTCCGCCTACGGTTTCGATCAGCTATTCGATGTCTGGCAGGACGTTCGTCCCGAGATACCCTTTAGCGATGGAATGAAGGTGAAACAGTTCACGTGGGAGCGCGAAACAGAGGGGCTCGAACTGTACCGGGAGTTCGTTCGTGAGGCACTCACCCACGACAAGCCGATCAAGAGTCTCGGAAACGGCGTAATATCCAAATTTCGGGGTAAGGCCCCATCGCTTCCAGTGCCACGGTTCAGGGACGACGGGGGAAAGAACATCTGCAAACAGTCAAAACGACTGATTCGCGACTCCGAGGAGCCGTTTTTCCTGTTTACGAACTTCATGGACGCACACGGACCGTACACGCAGATATTCGGTCACGACACCTCCGTCTACGACGCCCCGAACGATTGGTCGTCGAACGACTTCGATAAGGTAGGCACGAACCTAGAAGGGGGACTCACAGACGAAACCCACACATCGCACTACCGCGGGGTGTATCATGCGGACATCGAGTATCTCGATCGACTGATCACACAATTTGTCACCGATGTACAGGAGTTGACTGAGTCGCCGACTGTATTCGTCGTGACCGCAGACCATGGCCAGAACTTGGCCTACGAACGAGAGGATAATCTCATCGCGCACATGGGGACGCTCTCTGAGGGGGCACTTCACGTTCCGCTGGACATCATAGTTCCCTGGGGGTCTGACAGTCGAGTGATCGAAGACTACGTTTCACATTTAGACCTCGGTGAGTTGTTGCGAGGACTAGCCGAGGGTGAGATACCGGACGTTACAACTAGCCATCCCAGGGCCGAGATAATTGGCGCGGCAGGGGCACAGGGTCGTCTTAGTCCCTCGGACGACGAGTACGACTACTGGACCAGAGGTCAACGCTGCGTGTATTCGGGTTCTGAGAAATACTGGTGGGACTCGCTGGGGGATTCGATCGTCTTCGAGCTCGACGAGGACCAACCGAATCGTGAATGGGAGACAGGCCGACAATTCGACGTAACCGAGTTCGAGTCGAAGTGGTTTGACCGGGACCTAGTAGACGTCAAGCGAGACGTCGAAGGTCAGGTCAATCAGCAAACGTCGGCTCGGCTGAAAGACCTGGGTTACTTATAGTTATCATATATGAAAGATTCAACTACCACAGAATCCGCTATCACACCAAGCTATCAGAGAGTTTTTCCCTAATTTATTGGACAATCCTAATATGAAACAAAACTCGACGATCCTAATTGACGGGTACTTTGGCGGACGAAACGGGGGCGATGAGCTGATCCTTGCTTCGATAATCGATAAAGTACGAAAAGCAGACCGACAATCAAAAATTGTAGTTACTTCCCGAGACACCAATTATACACAGCAACATCACGATGTCGGAAAAGTGATTCAACCTTTTAGTTTCCCTAGTGATCTTGCCCGAGCTACCCAGGTGATTAACGACGTTGACGAAATTTGGATTGGGAGTGGGGAATCTTTCAATGAGATCTACCCAAAGTACACTCTGTTGACTGTGATAGCAAGAGTTTGTGGCGCTTCTATCCGGATCATCTGCGCGGGCGCGACCCAATTGAATCCATCTAAAACTGAAAGCCGGTTACTCCAAGCAATAGCCTCCCAAGCATCGGTAGTCTCAGTTCGCGACCCAGTATCTAAGCAGAATTTTATTGAGTCGGGTATTACGGATATCAAGCAATTCGCTGATCTCGTTTTCGACTACGAACCAGACTGGCACGTAGAGGCGAAGTGCCCTGGTGATTATGAATTTGTTATTTCTGTTCGAGAGCCATCTGACCGCAAAGTCGATTATGAGTCACTCGCCCAAGGTATCGATCGAGCAGCAAACACCCTTGATACTAAGCCCTGTCTCCTTGCAATGGATACAAGCAATGGGACAGACACTTCACCGTCAGATATCTCAGCTATCCGTTCCCTTTCCTCTAAGCTCGATACCGACCATCACATTCTAGATGACTTGGATTTCAAGGAAAAATATGCCGTAATTTCGCGAGCAAACATACTTCTCGGGATGCGTTTACATAGTATTATAACAGCGATTAGCTGTCAAGTTCCATACGTCCATGTGATGTACAACAGGAAATGCCAAGTTCACATGGACTGGTTATCCGACGGGCAGGCCATGTGGTGCGACAATATAGATCCAGATTGTCTTGCTGAATCAGTTATCGCTCGGTATGACAATATGGAATTCTACCGAGAACGTGCCACCCAAATCGAGAAAATCAAGTCTCTCTCAACAGCGGCTATCGAAAGCGCCACCCAGTATTCTACTGCCCGAACCAGATTATTCCTTCTCTCCATTGTCTGGTGGTTCGCTATAAATCAATTTTCAGACAATTATTCCAACATTTATACACAAAGGGAATGAGTCCTCTGGACTCTATTGAACCCGGAGACGGCGAGCGATAGTGTCGCTCTGAAGCTCCCGGTCAGAAATCATCATCCACTTATCAGACACTGGTTGTTCGCTGGTTACAACCACACCCACAGCGCAGGGTCGGGCAGCGACCTCTACGGGCAACGCTTGACTGCCGAGATGGCGTTTTCGGCCAGCAAGCACCGATACGGATCCGTTGTCAGACCAAGCGCCTGCTAGCATGAGTTTCGTCAACTCATGACACGATCACTGTCCACAGTTTTGAACAAGCCATTAAAAAGTGAGTCCGACGCCTTCCGTGGATTCAACAAGACGGATGATGTGTGTTTTACTGAAACATAATGCGATCACTATCCTTATGATTTAGCCACAGGGGTGAGAGATATGGGGTTGTTTGACGCGATCCAAAAGGTTGGATTACGCGTTGGGAGGGCGTCAGGATATCCGAAAGTGTTCCAAGGTATCGTAAATTCCCTCCCTCTCGGGCAAACGTTGTTAATCGCGGACAGCGCTCAGGTAAAGTCCGGCGCTACCTTGATTGGGAATATTGCAATTAGAGAGATGGCTGTCGTTGAATCGGGAGCGCGCGTGGTAGGTGATGTGGACGTGAATCCGCATGCCCAGGCAGGGCGTGACGTATCCATCAATGGAGACGTGACGATCGGCGAATGGACTAACCTCGGACCGGACACTGAGATAAAGGGAGATACCTCAATCGGGAAGTATAACGCAATTGCTCCCCGGTGTGTGTTCCAGTCAAGGGACCACTTCATGCATAAGCCGGGGATCCAGATGCGGTTTTACAATGAAATGTTCCAAGAGGGTCTTGAATACGATTCGAAAGGTCCCATTCGGACCGGTCACGATGTGTGGGTTTCTGTCGGAGCAACGATTCTTGGAGGTGTATCTATCGGACACGGAGCGATAGTGGGTGCTCAATCAGTCGTGACATCAGATGTCGAACCATACAGCATTGTGGCCGGATCACCGGCCAAATCCGTCGGCTGGCGGTTTGACGAAGAAACCCGAGATCAGTTGTTAGATCTTCAGTGGTGGGACTGGGGAGAAGAAAAGATTCGAGAAAACGAGGATTTCTTTCACACCGATCTAAGATCGGTGGACGACATTACCTCCGTTATTCAGTGAACCCCGTCTCTGATACGTTCTATTCATAGAAATCAAAGAAGTTATTCATAGTATTAGACTAATACCTCTCTATGGGGTTGATTAGTACCGTACGTGGTGGGGTCAGCCATCTCCCAAGCATTTTGCGAGAATATGGTGTAGCGGGTGGAATGAAACGCTTTTGTGGACTTTCATACTGGCGGTTGGCGCACAATGTGGAAGGGCGGTCGATATTTAGTGAAGATTGGGATGTTTGTATCATACTCGATGCTTGTCGAGCTGACGAACTCCGAAGACAAAAGAACGGATTTGAGTGGCTAAACCACGTGGAAACATTCCCCTCTCTAGCATCCTGCACCTACCACTGGATGCCTCGAACTTTTTCAGACGGTAGATTTGAGGATACTGTATACGTCTGTTCAAATCCGTTCTCTCAAGAATTTTTGAAATCGGATGACTTCCAGATATTGGACGAAGTGTGGAAGTACGCGTGGGACGACCAGAAGGGTACGGTCTTGCCGAGGCCAGTAACAGACCGTGCTATTCAGCACGGGCGTGAAACTAATTTCGATAGGATGGTCGTCCACTATCTTCAACCCCATGTCCCGTTTCTCGTCGGTAATTCAAACAAACTGGATAAGGCAAATTTTGAGCTCGGAAGGGATGGTTGTGAGGACGATTGGACTCGGGTCACACGGGGAGATCTGGATCGAGAGACGGCAATTGAAAATTACCGAGTGACACTATCGACTGTCCTCAACGAGGTAGATACCTTAGTATCAAACATCGATGCCGAGGACGTGGTGATTACAGCGGATCACGGCGAGGCATTCGGGGAGTGGGGATTGTATGGTCATCCATTTGGGGTTAATCTTCCGTGCCTCACCGCTGTTCCGTGGGTTGAAACGAGAGCGACTGATCAAAGGACACACAATCCTGACGAGTACGACAGGGAAGCTCAGGTTCTTGACCGTGATAAGCAACTTCAGTCACTTGGTTACAAATAATTCGGTAGCCCTTTGTCTGAAAATCCGATTACTCTTGCGACTATCATGACCATCATCCCCTACGACGCGCTCGCTTCACAAACACCCTGACTAGACAATGCCATCTTCACTGAGCACAATTCAGCAGCCAATAGCGAAATTTTGTTAAAATTAAGGCAGACAGTTTCTTTCTTCTCTATCAAGTTCACACGGTTGTCGCGCCACTGTTTAGCGGTCCCGTAGAGAATAGTTTTCACTCCAACTGAGACACCACTTCACGAAGACAATCGAGCTGGTTTGAGGCATGGAAATACTCAAAATAGGTATTGTGAATATTTTTTGAGGTTTTCTCTTGGAGTTCCCGTTCAGACCGTAAATGTGAGATGTTTGCAGCTAAGTCTTCAGGGTCCGCTGGCTCAACTAATAATGAATCATAATTATCAGTGAATACTTCTCGATTTGCTGGACTATCTCCCGCAATTAGTGGTTTACTGAAATACGCTGCCTCAGCCGCTTTTTTTCCAATGTTCATTCTCGCTTTCGGATTATCCCCTAAAAATCCAACTGTCATAGTGGCCGATTTGATATACCCGCACAACGACTCCTCAGAAATCCGTCCAGTGAAATTCACATTCTCTAATTGGAGATTAGCGGAAAGTTCAATCATTTTCTCTCGCCGATCTCCGCCACCACCGATAAGTGTGAAGGAAACCTCCGGAAGCATCTCTGCAGCATAAAGTATGGCCTCAACCGAGTGGCTGGGAAGGAAGTTCCCCCAATAAACGACATCACTTGTAGATTCGCTTGTACTGTTGACTCCTCTGAATCTGGATTCATCAACGCTTGTATACATGACGTCATATTTTTCGGGCGCAATATCGAATTCTTTCGAAAATATATCCGCCTGCGTCTTAGAAACGACAATGACTCTGTCCGCAAGAGAGTGAAGAGTCCGATCTATTTGTTTACACATAGAACCAGATATGCTTGTAGCGTCAAATCTGGCATGGCTCTCAACAACGGGATAATATATCGAATTATGGGAAATATATATGATAGGTATATTCAACAAGACAGATATTGGCTTGACGTAGAGTACGCTGAGATCACCGAAATGAGGGACCACAAAAGCGTCCATTTGTCGAAGATCGCGATACTCCATGATACACACGAACCACATCAGTAATGACTGATAAGTGAATAGTCCAAAAAAGACAAGCCAAAAAAACTTCTGGTCGGAATCTTTCAGACTCCCATAAAAACAGATCCCGAAGGGGGAGGATTAGTTTCTGATCGTTTGCCAGTGAAAATTCGTGGATTTCAGCAGGGTCCGATTTGAATTGTTCTCGTAAAATCTGGTTATCATTGTGGCCATAGACTCCGATAAAACCGAATCGTAAGGACATTTATTCTATTAATACCTGATGCTACCTTGCGTAGTAAAAACTTACTCTACAGTTTCTCCTCGATGCTGGAAGCTACCACACTGCCCTCGCGGAATAGGAATTAACCGATCAACTCAACCACACCAACCAAAACAACATAGAAAATGGGTTTAGACCGTGAGCATTCGAATTGACTGCTATCACTCATTTTGGCGGGGAAGTCAGCGAGTGCAAAATGGTGACTCTGGGGATCAGACATTACCGACATCAACCAAATCCAAGCAATAGATGGGCGCACTTCTACCTAGGAGGTGCTCAACTAGATTTTAGATATATCCGAGAGATTCCAGTCTCGATTCCACAGTTTGCTCGCCAGCCTTGAAGTCGGTAATCGGTGACTCCGCCACGACGGCTCGCTTTTCTCCACCGAGGTTGTGCCACGGCACGTGGACCAGTTCGGGTCTGTAATAGCCCTCGGGATGTCCGAATTCACGTATCGGGATGGGGTACCCACGATCTCCTAACAGTTCGCCGTGATCGGATGAAATAATCGTCTTTCCCGTGACTGATTCGGCCACGTCAAAAGCGATATCTGCTACCAGTTTTAGGTTTTCTCGATAGGCAGCATTTAACTGACTAACCGGAACTTTTCCCGCTCTAGCCTTTTGCCAGAACCGTTGCGTTGGCAAATTGCACCCCGAAGGCCCGAAATACGGGTCGTGTGGCTGCATGAAATGGACAATAAGACGTTTATCTGGGAATTCAGAAGCAATATCCTTTGCTCGTTTTCCCATCTCTCGTGGCGGGATTGTTTGGTTGTTGGTGGCCATCTCTACCATCCGGAGGTGATAGAATACCTCGTCATTGATCAAGGCCGCATATGGATTGTCCGTGAGATAGACAGTATCGTGTAATTTCCGTCCCTGGAACGTATTCCTAATAAACTCATTGCTCATAGAGGCTACCGACCGACACAACTGGGCCTCCTCCGAAACAACATCACAATAGATGTCGTAACGAGTCGCGTCCAACAGTAAGAGAACGTCCCATTCCTTGTCCATATGATTCTGACCCGGAAACCCGTCGGGCGATGAAATAGTTCGATAATATTTATTAATACCCGTCAGACGATGATTTAAATGGCCGCGCAGCCGATACGGTTCTTGGACTACTTTGGCTAACTGTGAAAGCATATATATTATTCGGTACTCAATATTGGCAGTTTTTCCATTTGAACACGTTCAAATCTTTCATTCAATGTATCCCAGATCGTGGAGTCGTTCTTTCGTGTGGTCCGAGAACCTCGCCGATGGACTCTCTAGTCCTTTCCACGGTGCTCTGGTATCAATCAGGCCAGCCATATCACTCGCCTCATCGGGATGGGAACTCAACTCATCGGTCTCTTCGTCGGGAAGCAGATAGAGAGCAGCGTCATCTTTCCCTTCAATGTATTTAAACTCCTCACTCCAAACTGCAGAACACTTACCATGGAATAACCTATCCACATCAAAGTCCGAATTGTACTTTGTAATCCGAGCCAGGTCATCAATTGATGTTTGACTGATGCAATAGTCACGACTCTCACTCCTGAGATCAATACCCTGTAAAGAGTCGGTAGAACATCCACCAACCTCTGCAAGTGTCCGTGTGAAATCTATGTGCTCTACGGGATTCTCCGTGTTGTCTTCTATACCATCAAGTCCATGCACTACCATTGGAACGCGTATCAACCCGTCGTCTAGATGGAACCCGTGGCCGATAAATCCATGTTCTCCAAAGAGGTCACCGTGATCCGAGGTGATGATAATAATGGTATCGTCGGTATTGGCTTGGATGAAATCAAAGAGATCCCCCACACGATCGTCAGCGTAGCGGATTTCGCTGTCATACATCGCTTCAATAGCGCTCCATTCGTCGTCTGAGAAATTGAGTCCGGTCGCTATCTGTTCATATATATGTTCACCATCCCTATAGGTTGAGAGAGACAGTTCAAGCGCCTCCTCTACCGATAGTGAACTCGCCTTTTCGTATGTGTCTTGGTGCTTTCTGGGTGGTGTATACGGTAAATGAGGGTTCTGAAGGTGAAGGTACAAGAAAAACGGATCGGAATTTTGACCCGAACTTGATATCCAGTTTTTTGTAGCCTCGGTTAACGTGTACGTGAAATTGTGTCGTTTCCTATCAAGTGTGAATCCCGGACCGTAGGTTCCAACTTGAATCCCATACTTTGCAAGTGGGAAAAAGTAGTTTATAAAGAGCGACTTGTCTCGAAACGGGCTAAACCAGACAAATTCATCAAATCCTCTGTCTAGACTCGTCGCCGGACTCATGTAAGGGTTGGGCGAAAATCCCACCGTCTGATATCCTTGTTCAGATAACAACTCTGGGAGGGTGGGGAGTCCTCTTGGCAGCTGGCCCGTCTCACCGATTCCGACACCGTGTGTGGACGGATACGTCCCAGATATCATTGACGCCGATGACGGGGCAGTCCAGTGAGACTGTGCGATGCATTTCCGGAAGTTAGTCCCATTCGGACTGGCTGCGATGTCACCGAGTTCTGGAGTAGTATTCCGATTATGATTCCCCAGAGTAGTGTGATCTGCTCTGATACTGTCAATCGTGATCCAGACAATATTTTTTTCAGTCATCGGATTGGACAACCCCACGCCGCGAATCGGTCTTTGGTCCCTCCGTCTGCAGCCATGTGTTATACTTGCTTATGATTCACTCATATATCCTTCTATGATAGTAGTCGATATTCGATCCCAGCCCATATTGTCAGACATAAAATCGTATGCGTTGGAACCGCGTTCTTCAGCACTTACTCTGTTTTCAAGCATCTTACCGCACGCTATTGCGAGTTCGGATGGCTCGTCGGGCGGCACCAGAGCACCAGTCGTACCATCCACAACCACTTCCGGGAGCCCACCAACGGTTGTCGCAATCACCGGCTTGCGGAACGCGTAGGCGATTGGAACGATCCCCGACTGGGTCGCCTCCCTATAAGGAAGAACAACAGCGCGACACTGGCTGAACAGTTCACAGACCTGTTCGTTCGGGATGAACTCGTTGAGTAGCCTGACGTGGGCACCGAGTTCCTCTTCGGTGACGTCCAGCGGTCCGTTCCCGGCGATGGTCAACTGATAGTCGTCAACGACTTCGGAGATACGTTCGTCGGCCGCAAGCAGTGTTTCGACGCCCTTGTACGGCCTGATGCGACCGAAAAAGAGGAGCTCGCGGTCGTACGTGACCGGTGCGTCACAGTAGTCCCTGAAAAACGAGTACTCCCCGTGGTTGATCTGGAGTAGCTTCTCCCCGATACCGTACTTCGCTTCACACTGGCTGGCATTGTACTCACCGTGGACGACAACCTGATCGGCGGCACGGACCAGCGACCGTCGGGCCAGTTCCCAGATCCGTTTCTCGGCACCGAGATGATCGGACGGGTCGTGGAGCGTCAGCACCGTTTGCTGGTTTCTGAGGGCCAGCAGCGGGGCGACGAGAAGCGGATTAAGGACCGTCGCATGGACGACATCTACCGAGGAGTCAGAGAGCCGATTATATAGGTCGTACCAGAGCGACCAGACTTTCGTTCCGGCTTCCGATACTGACCCTGGAAAGTCCAGTTCGACAACGTCGACGTTCTCGAAGAGTGTCGTGTCGGCACCCTCGTCGACGATCACAGTCACGTCACACCACTCGCCGAGCGCACTCGACATCTGTGACGAGTAATGGAGCATCCCGCCACCGTCGGACGGGGTGAGCACCACGACGGTGAGTTCGTTTGCGCGCTCGTTCTCCATCAGTTCGCGACCTGGCTCTGGTACAGTTCCGAGTACTTCCCGTCCTGGTCGATCAGTTCGGCGTGTTCCCCAGCTTCGGTAATCTGTCCGTCCTCTATCGTGTATATCTTGTCGGCATTTTTCACCGTGGATAGCCGATGGGCGATAGCCACCGTCATGTACTCCTTGGCAGCGGCTTCGAGTTTCGCCTGAATCGTCTCTTCGAGGGTCGTGTCCAGGTCACTGGTCGCCTCGTCGAGGATCAGGACGTCGGCGTCCTTCAACAGCGCTCGTGCGATCGCCACGCGTTGCTTCTGCCCTCCGGAGAGCTGGACGCCGTTGTCGCCGAGGATCGAATCGTACCCGTCGGGGAGGTCGTCCAGGAACTCCGTCACCTGCGCGATTTCACAGACGCGTTCGATTTCCTCCTGGGACGCGTCACGGTTCCCGATGGTGAGGTTGAAGCGCAGCGTCTCGTTGAATATGAACGGGTTCTGCCGAACGACGGCGATCTTCGAACGCCACTCCGACACGTCGAATTCGCTGATCGGCGTACCGTTCGCAGTAATGGCCCCCGAGTCAGGTTCGTACAACTGCGCGAGCAACAGGGCGATCGTCGATTTACCGGCCCCTGACTGACCCACGAAGGCGACGAACTCACCCCGGTCGAACCCGAACGATATCCCGCGGATCACTTCCTCCTCGTCGTACGAGAACCGAACGTCCTGGAAAGCGACCGACTCGATCTGTTCTGGAACAGGACGCCCCTCTGACTGAGCCTCGGATTTCTGTTCTAATTCCTCGACGAACTCCTCCGTTCTGACGAGATGGGGTAGGTTGGTAGCCACTGTGTAGGCCTTCTCGTTGAGATTACTGACTATCGGAGACAGCCGAAACATCGCGAACAGGAAGACGCCGAGTGTGGCCAGCGACATCGAACCAACTCTGAGAGCCAGATAGATGAGGACAAACAGGGTTACTGCGGCTGCGAACTGATACAGATTCTGCACGCCTGCCTTGTTTCGACGAACTCTGACACTCGCCACGACGAAATCGTCTATCGCTTCGTCGAATTTGGAAACCATCTCCTCACTCATTCCGAAGAGTTTGACGTCCCGAATGCCCTGGGTACCTGCTTGCACTGCTTCCTGTATCCGTTCGTTGGCACCCGCCACGCGGTCACCGACCGAGTAACCCGATTCGACCCCCGACTGAACTACGACTGTGAGCCCTCCGAATACGACCCCTGCGACGACAGTGAGCAGTGGAGAGAGATAGAACGCAATACTGAGGAAGACGAGAGCGAGGAAGCCCTTCTCGACGAATCCGATTGCGTTGTTGATCACCTTGCTCGCGTAGTTCGTCTGAGTAACGATCGCGTTGAGAATCTCGTCGGATCCCTGTTTGTCGTAGTACTCGATCTCGGCATCGAGTGCAGAGGTAAACGCACGCCGGCGGAGATCTCTCACGTAATCGGTCCGGAGCACTTCCCTGAGCCATTTCACAACGAATGCAAGCCCGAATCGAAGTCCCATCACGAAAGTGACCCCAACTACGACGGACTCGAGAGTGAACGGAATGTTGAGAAGCTCGTACGTCCAGACGAAGCCCGCCATTATTCCTTCCGCCTGTGCTGTCGGATCGCCAGACGACTGGGCGATCTCGACGATGGGAAGGATAAACGTCAGTCCGATTCCCCCGAAGACTGCACTCCCCAGACCGAAGAATACGATTAGACCGCTCAATCCGGGTCTGAACTTCGCAACCTCCAGTAGCACGCGTATTTTTCCGGCTATCGATAAATTAGATTCAGACATGGCTATCTACTACTCACTTGAGATTTAGTATCCGAGGTACCCCCATTAACATTGTCGTTGTTCGGCCGAAAGAGGAACTTTTCACAGATACACTCCGATCGTACGTAGCAAAAAAATTTCAATATCTATCCTCCATTCGTCGAGTTCGGGGGTGTAGGTTCGTAATATATCGCGGAACTCGTAGTACTATAGATCTTATCGCGCTCCTGGAGTTCCCTGTCGAACTCCTCGAGTGGCGTGTTCTCGTACGTGGAATATCGGACGATCTCCTGGTTTTGGATGTTGTGAGAAAGTAATAGAATGTACCCCGGTTCGATGGGTCCGCCCTGAAGCGAGAGGAGATTCCCCCGCGGCTTGTTTAATCCCTCTCCGTAGGGCCACTCCTGTTCAGTTTCTAGCGCTATCGCGGGCACGTACCAGTCTGTATGGCCGAACGTGGGATAGTCCCCGTACACTTTGCCAGAGCCGTAATCGTTCACCCAGGCGTGTCCGTCGATATCGATCTGACGGCCAGAATCCTGTGCTTCGGCCCACGGAACGTTACTCGGCGACTGGCCGCCGATGAAAGCTGCACTCGCCAGACCACTGTTGAGGCTGAAAAGAACGACGAGCAGGATGGCGAACCCGACACTACCGATGGACCTGCTGAGCGGGAGTCCGTCAGACCACGACCCCGGGACAGGAACGTACGACTCCATCGACCGCACGAATCGCACGAGTGCTATCGCGCCAAGCACCGAGAACGGTGTCGTGAACGTGAGTGTGATCATCATCGGACGTCCGCCACCCCAGTTACGAGCGACGAACGTCGAGCCGAAGATAGCGAGCATGATACTCGCCAGAACGACGTACTCGTCGTCCACGAGCGAGCGGTCACGTTTGAGATAGCGACGGTAGAGCGCATACGTGATTCCGACCCCCATCAACGCTCCAAATAGTACATACATTATCTTTGACAATTTAACCGATAGAGATCCGTAATTACGCTGTAGGCGGGCTCCGGTTCTCCCTGAAACGACCTCTTCGTCCACCAACGAATTTACACTACCGATGATGTGACTGGGGAGAGTCCTGTACTTCTGCCCCTGCGTCGCGTACATGTACCATCCGATCGAACCGACCGTATAGTACACTGCCAGAGGCCAGGATAGGGCCGAGTGGACGTTGTCCCGTATCCGACCTGAAGAGGATCCATCGGCGTGGGCCACACCTCCGTCGGGTATCGCCCAGTCGTATCTGGTATCGAGCAATTCGTCGAGTTGGTGGAGAGCGAAGAGGCAAACGAGGGCACCCAGAAGCGCGAACATCACGAAGTAACTGGTTCCGTAGTGAGTCACCACGATTCCGGACGCGAACGGGATGCCGAGAAGGGACGTTTGACTCGACGACAGCTCGTCGTCAGTTAGGACGACGGCAAACAACGCCAGAAAGAGAACCGGCGTCGCTGCTCGACCAGCCGTCGGATACTGCATGTAGAACGGGTGTGCGAAACTGAAGAGTGCTGCAGCGAGTAATCCATTACGAGAACCGAAGTAGTGGCGACCGACGACGAACACGGCGAGAGGGATAAAGGCGACGAGGAGCGGATTCACGACTTCTAACTCGGTGATTATAGAGATTCCCGACAGTCGGGCGTACGTGGGAAAGAGCACACCATTCTGGAGCAACTCAGTCGAATACGGATGGACCTCGGTGACTCCCGGCGTCCATCGTCCCGCTTGCCACGCTCGAATGACACCGGGCGACCCACTGAAACCGTAATTCTTCCAGAAACTCTTGTGATAGATGATAGCGAGCGCGAGGAAGAAGACAGCGTAGGGATGCCACCGGACGTCGAACCGTACGATAGCCACGAGGGGAACGACGGCGAACACTCCCAGAAGAACGAGTATCGGGAACGTATTAGCGGAGATATTGAGATAGGTCACTGCGAGAATACTCGATAGAGGGAGCAAGGCAAGCCCTACTGGCACAGGTGAGAGCGGGAAGGGGGACGAAATCGTCACCTCACCGGAAGAATCGTGTGATAATACGGCTACGGAAAGCACCCCGACGACGAGTGACACCGAGACAGCCAACGGGACTACTGTGAGAGGCCGCTCGACGCCGATCTGGGGGAGAAATATGTTTATAACGAGTCCCAATCCGAGCAAGATCATCAAACTGGATCCGAGGGCATACAGGATCGTTCGAGCCGAGACGTGCGGCCTTCTAAATAACAACAATACAGCGAGGCCACCGGGGACAAAAGTTAGAGCGAGTACCGCAGGGGGTGCAGTAACGACACCGGGAACGCTCTCGGGGAGAAACGCAGCGACCATCGCGACGGCGTGAAGAGCGAGCAGTGCATAGACGACCGTCGATTTATCGTACGTCGCGAAATCCCTCTCCAGCTCAGTTTCAGCCGAAGAGTCGTCTTCGGTTTCTGGTTCTTCACTCATACTGCGGCCCAATCGTATTCCGATAGGTGGTTTCAAACATATCAATCCTCCGAGCCCAGCTGAACGCTTCCGACGCGCCACGAGCGTTCTCGCCGATCGTCTTCCGTCGTTCGTCGTTTGCGAGTAGTTCTCCGACTCTGTCCGCAACGACAGTGCTCTCGCTGGCAGTCACAGCCGCGTCCATCTCCACCAGTTCGTCGACAACTGTCGGACCTGGTGCGACGACCATCGGCAGACCGAGCGCAGCGTAATAATACAGCTTCACCGGCGACGACGACCGCTGAAGCTCTGATTGTGACTGGGGATTGATCGCGACTGCAGCGCTCGATAGCAGTTCGAACGCTTCGTCGTCGGGTAACCTGCCCTTTGCCTCGATCGAATCGTGGTCGGCTGCCAGCGCTTCCACCTCGTCTCGTAACGCTCCATCGCCAATAACGACCACTTCGGAGACCGCAGGTAGCGATGCAACACGCTCGAACGCGTCAACATCGACTTTCGGGTGAAGGGTCCCGAGAAAGGCGACCCGACCGTCGATCTCCGTGGTTTCCTCGTACCCCCCGATAGTCTCGGGCGCATATCCGTTCGGAACGACAGTGATCTCGTTTGCAGGGATCCCCCACTCAGTGGAGAGGAATTCACGCATGTATTCCGAGACGACGACGATGTGGGCAGCTCGATCGACTGCCCGACGTTCGATCCACGAGACGCCACGTTTCAGTACCGGTGCAAAAGACGTGTCTACGTGGTCGAAACGTCCGTAAGCTAGATCGTGCATATCGAGAATATAGTTCCCGCAGCCGCGGAACGTCCCGATACCAGCGAGAGTGGAATGCTCTAGTTGGAGATGAGCACCTCGTTCGCTCGCCACACGTTTGGCCGTACTCGTGATCTTTTCAGCCCGTGTCAACGCATTCGATACACCAAATAGATCCGTCGACACCGGCCTGATATCGACGTTCTCCAGTGGTTCCGGATACTCCCCTTCCGGTTCGGGGACGACGAGAGTGACGTCGAATCCCCGTTCGTCCAACCCAGAGGCGATGGAGACTACCCTGGTAGTACCACCACTTGGCTGGGTGACGTCGCCACCGTGTGCGAGACAGAGATTCATAGTCGAGGTCCCTCCGAGAGTCTGGACTGTCCCCAGTCGGTGATAGCCTGTGCGATAGACACGATTTCGTGATTATGCTGCTTCCGCCGACGGAGGGTGGCCCGTAGATCGTCTGCTATTTCGGGCCGTTGGTCGATCACGTCTGTGCGTTCCTCCGGATCCTCCTCGAGATCGTACAGATGTTCGTCATCATCCGCTCGAATGAGTTTCCACCGTGACCCACGTACCGTCGCCTTCTTGCCATCTTCGGTCGAAGCGAGAACGTACTCGGAGGCCTGGTCTTCGAGTTCTCTTCGAGAGTCATCTAGTATCGACGTTACCGTCTCCGGGATCCGACGAAGTGAAAACGGCTCGTGGATCGTCTTCTCACGATCCATTCCATGGAAGACCAGGGGTACCCGGATATTCTCCTCGTACAGTTCCGGTGGATGGCCATATTTTCCCCGTTCGCCGAACGATTCTCCGTGGTCTGAATGAACGATAAACAACGGGTCGTCGTCAGCACACTCGTCGTGCAATCGATCGACGAACGCATCCGCCGAACGGACCGTATCTCTGTAGGCACGCTCCAGACCCTTCGTAACGTGCGCTGACAGATCACTCCCATCCGACGAAGATTCCCGATAGTTCGCGTAGAGCATTCCCGGTCCCGAACTCTCGGAGCGGAACTGGCGCGGCGCAATGTACGGCTGATGAGTATCGAGGATAAAGACCCACAGAAAATATGGTTCCGAAGCATTGCTGATTGCGTCAGCGATCCGCTGATAGTAGTGTGGCCACTGGAGGAACCATTCCTGGCTGTTCTTCCAGTTCTGAGCGAACACACCAGTCCGGCTGAGAGTCCAGCCAGCAAGCGAGAGGAGCGGCGCATTGGAACGGTTGACGTCTTCGCCGTCTATTTCGACGTAACTATCGAATCCGGTATCGAAACCCGTGTCCTGTGTCCACGGATTCGCTGTCACACCGATCGTCGAGTATCCACGATCACGGAGGTTCTCAGCGAGCGTCCGATACCGTCGCATCTGTCGTTCGATGTGTTGGTATCTGTACTGCCAGTGTGACCAGTCGTTGATGTCGAAATCCCCCGTTCGGTCTATCTGGCCAGTAAAGACCGCAGGCATCGACGATGGCGTCCTCGGTCCGGCAGCGATAGCATTCGAAAACGCGACCCCGTCGTTTGCCAGCCGATCAAGTGTTGGCGTGAGTGACTCACCAGTGTCAGAGAGGAACCCGCAATGGTCTGCCCTGAGACTATCGATAGTTACGAGAACAATGTTGGGTCGGTCGTCCGAGAGCCCACTACTAGCATTTTGGGTCATATTTTGCTCCCAGATCCTGTTGCTATGCTTCGATACAGATCTTCGTATGCTGAAGCAGTTTGTTCGATACTAAACTCGCTTACAACTCGCTCGTACCCGGTCTGGGCAAATTGTTCACGAGTATCGAGTTCTGAGAGTTCTTTCATTGCCCGCCCGAGCGTGGCAGGTTTCCGCGGAGGGACCAGTAATCCGGTTTCAGTATCGTCAACTACCTCACGAACACCCGGGATATCGGTTGCGACAACTGCCAGCTTCGCTGTCATCGCTTCGAGGATAACGATCGGTAACCCCTCGTGTGTCGAAGCGAGAACGAAGACATCCGCCAGGTCGTAGTACGGATGGATGGATTCAACCCGTCCGGTCACGAAAACGTTGTCCTGTAATCCTGCTTCTCTAGCCTGTTCTCGGAATCGTTCCGGACCCCCTCCACGTCCACCCACGATGAACAACCGAGCAGTTGGGTGATCTTCTGTTACTGTGGACATTGCGTCGATGAGGTCCCCCTGCCGCTTTTCAGCGACGTGCCGTCCGACGTTCAAGAACACGAGGTCTTCCTGGCTAATATCATATTTCGCCCGAATTGAATCACCATCGCTCTCTTGTACAGATTGACTAAAATCTGCTACGTCTATCCCATTATGAATAGTATGCCAGGAACCCCCAAACGGGGAGTCCGGATACGACTCTCGCACCCCACCCGATACAGCGACAGTCGCAGAATCGAGACGCCGAGTCAACGTTTCAGCCTGGATAAGTCGATCCGGAAACATCTCTTTGACACCGTGATGGGTACTTATTACCTCACTCCGGAGTGGGACACCCAGAAACCGAGCAGGAAGTTGAGCATTGGGTCCATGAGCGTGTAGTATATCGGGAGAAAGGCTTCTGACAGTCCTGATTAGTCGGATATACTCCGTTAGATCCAGTTTTGAAGAGAAATTGAGCCCTTTAACCGTGGCTCCAACTTTTTCGAACGGTTCTCGTCGATCTTCTTTCAGACGAAAACCAACGATAGTATGCCCAAAATCGCTCTCAGAGTTCTCGATGATGTCGAGGACTAAACTCTCCCTTCCCCCCATACCCACAGATCCCATCAGATGACAGACCTCAATTTTCCCGGGATCGCTCATGAAGACAGTTCACCTACGACAGTTGTCGTCCCAGTATTCACTGCTGGCGTCGTGTCCTTCTCGTAGCCGTGGAACCCGCAGTGGTCGGCCCGCAGACTGTCGATCGAGACGAGAACCACGTTCCGGCTCATACGTGTTCCTCCGTCGAAACCGCCCCTGCCGAGTCGGCGATCTCGTGTTGCTCCTCCTGTGACCGGCCCCACCTGTCGAGGACGCGCCCGGCCACCGTCCGGAACTGCTCTCTCTCGGCGTCACCGAGTCCGTTCGCGCCCGAGACTTCCTCACCCTCAGAAGACTCGATGTAGTCGGCCCCGGACGTGTGGAACGCAGTCCGCGAGCCCTGGCGCGTCGCACTGACGGCGTACTCGCCGGCCACGTCAGTCACGTCCCCATCCGCCGCGATTGCAGTCAGCAACTCCGGAAGCCCCGCCAGCGAGAAGGCGTCGCGGTGCTCGTCCTCACCGACCCCAGAGACCACCAGCGGGACGTGCGTGTTCTCGCGGTAGAGATACGGCTCGTGCCCGTAGGTCCCGTGTTCGCCGAACGCCTCTCCGTGGTCGCCGGTGACGGCGATAACGGAATCGTCGTCCAGGTCCTCGCGCAACCGTCCGAGGAACGCGTCGGAGTACCGGATCGAGTCGTCGTAGGCCGTCACGAGCTTGTCGTGCATCCCCTCGGAGAAGGGCGTCTCGTGACTCTGGCGCCAGAACTCGAAGTTGGCGTGGAACTCCTGCAATCGCGACTGGTTCCGACACTCCGAGTTGGACATATACGGGTTGTGCGCGTCCATCAGGAACGTCCATAGAAAGTACGGCTCCTCGGCGTCGTTCGCCCATGACACGGCGTCGTCGTAGTAGGACTCCCAGGGCTTGAAGACTTCCTCGCGCTGCCAGAAGTTCATGAACACCCGCGCCAGCGACGACGCGCCGCTCCCGTCGAGAAAGCCGTTGAACACCGTCTGATACAGCTGCCCCCGGTTTTGCTCGTCCATGAAGTCCTCGAAGCGGTCGAACCCCTGGTCGAAGCCGAAGTGCCGCGACGTGAAGGGATTCGGCGTGAACGCCGCGGTCTGATACCCCAGCCGTTGCAACCGCTCGGGGAGCGTCTCGCGAGCCTGCATGTGCGTCCGGATGCGCTCGCGTCGCGCCCGCAGTTCGCTCTCCGAATCCCCGTCGCGCTCGACGGGCCACTCGCCGGTGAAGATGACGGGCATCGACTCGGGCGTCGCCGGCCCCGGCGCGATGGCGTTCTCGAAGACCAGTCCGTTCTCGGCCATCGCATCCAGCGTCGGCGTCGTGTCCTTCTCGTAGCCGTGGAACCCGCAGTGGTCGGCCCGCAGACTGTCGACCGTCACGAGCACGATGTTCGGGCGCTCGTCACTCACGACTCGCTCACCTCCTCCCGGACGGCGCGCACGGCGCGTTTCTCCTGCTCGGTCGCGACGTGCCGGGAGAGCGCCGCCTGGAACGCGTCCCGCCCCTCGGGGGAGTCCTCGGCCCGGTCCGCCTGCTCGCCGGCCTCGCTCCCGAGGTCGTAGAGCGCCTCGCCGTCGCCGTCGGAGACGTACTTGCCCGACCGAGAGCGCACCGCCGCGCGACGCTCGCCCCCGGCGAAGACCTTCGAGGTCACCCACGGCCGACCCGGACTCTCCGCGTCTCCGTCTCCGTTACTGCCCCTAACACCGTCGAACAGCGACGACGCCTCGAAGGAGTGGGAAACCCCGGCCAGTTCCGCGATCGTCGGCGCGATCTGCCGGAGTTCGACCGGGTCCGACACCGAATCCGGCCCGGAACCCACGGACCCACCGACGCCACCGTCGGGCTTGCCCACCACGAGCGGGACGTGGATCAACTCCTCGTTCAGGAAAGGCTGGTGGCCGTATCTGCCGTGCTCGCCGAACTCCTCGCCGTGGTCGGCGTGGACGATGAACGTCGGGTCGTCTTCGGCCAGGTCGTCCTGCAACTGCGCCAGGAAGGCGTCACCGTACCGGATGGAGTCGTCGTAGAGGTTCACGAGTCGGTCGTGAATCGCGTCGTCGAAGTCCGGCGTCCACCCCCCGGTGAACATCTCGTAATACTGTCGGAAGGCGCGATACTTGTCGGTCCGTGAACTCCACTGCTGGTAGTCGGCGGGGGGCATCCACGGGTGATGGGGTTCGAGGAGCAACACCCAGAGGAAGTACGGCTCCTCGACGCGCTCGCGCCAGGCGAGGATCTCCTCGTAGAAGTCCGCCCACGGGCGCAGGATCTCGTCTTTCGTGGCGACGTTCTTCGCGAGCCTGACGTACGTCGAGAGGCCGCCGCCCTCGATGGAACTCCGGAAGATACGGTTCCACGCCCGCTCGACGACGCCCTCGTCTTCGGCCAGGAAGTCCTCGAACCAGTCGAAACCGCTATCGAAGCCGAAATACGACGACGCGGGGGGGTTGGGCGAGAGCGCCCCCGTGCTGTAGCCCGCTTCGGAGAGCAACTCCGCGACGGTCGCCCGCGACGTCACTTGCTCGCGCTGTTGCTTGTTGAACCCGATCTCGGGACTCGCCAGCGAGTGCTCACCGGTCATCACGGAGGTCATGGAGGCGATGGTCGGCACCCCGGAGGCGACCGCGTTCTCGAAGACCACACCGTCCTCGGCCAGTTCGTCGAGGGCCGACGTGGTGTCGCGGTCGTACCCCATGAACCCGCAGTGGTCCGCTCGCAGGCTATCGTACGTTATCAGGACGACGTTTTCTGTCTCGGACATCCTCACCCCGGAGACGACCGACCCGTCGCGACCCGCTGGGACCGGCCTCTCCTGTTAGTTATGGTTCCTCTCTCCTTTCGGAAGGTCAACGTTTCGATCACTTCCCGGACGTGTTCCGCACGTTCCGGCGAACGGGACAGCGTTCGACGTTCACGTGAGCAGTTCGTGACCGAACGGGTGTTCACGTCACACTCTTCCCCCGAACAGGTGTACTCCGGTCCGTTTCACGCTGGATTTCGCCGTTCAGCGACAGTACGATGGCGGCGATATACTTATGCCTGTTTGCTACAAATACGTAGTAAGACGATGCCGCACCAGCCGACCGTTTCCGAAGAAACCGAGTTCGGTCTACCCCGCCGACTCCCGGACCAGGATGCAGTCCTCGTCGGCCGAGTCGTCAGCAACGACGAGTTCGGCGGCCTCGCAGCGTACTACGTTCACGGCCGAGGAAACGTTCTGATCGGACGGTACGAGAAGCGGGAATTCATCCCGGAGTATACCATCGAGTGCGAGAGTCGGCTCATGTCCGCCTGTGTCCGGGAACTCGGCAGGCCGGACAGAGAAGTCGAACTCTCCAGCGTCGGGAACGCACTCCTGCAGGCGTGGCACTTCGGCGACCTCACACCGTTGAGCCACAAACAGGCCCACGTCTACGCACTCCGCGAGAAGGCCGGATTCGGTCGGGAGGAAACAGCCGCGATCCTCGGTATCGCACCGAGTACCGTCGACACGCATCACCAGCGGGCGAAGGAGAAATTGGCCGCAGCGGAGAATCTCGTCCAGTTCGTTCGCATGGATTCGGACGACTTCACCGACCCGGAGTTCCCCGGTGAAAGAGGAGCCAGTGACGAGGCAGACAGTTCGAGCGATAGTATCCCGCTCTCGTGAGATGCGAGGAAACGCAGAATGAGTCGCTTTCCGTCACCGACGCTCGCAGACCGTATCGACGATCGTATTCAGAAACTAGCGGATGGGTTCGTTCGTCTCGGTGACGAGGACACCCCATTCACGCTTCGAGAGGGCGGTGAGTCCCTGGAGAAAGCCCGACAGCTCCACAGCGAGCGCGAGGAAGCGGAACGTGAACGCGACGAGGAATCGAACGAACCAGTCACGAGAACCGTCTCGGAATGGCGGGCGGACATGACTGGCCTCGATTTCCCATTCGTCGATACGATACCGCTCGACGAACAATATCGCCGCGCGAATCGAATCGCCGACCTTGCGACCGGGGAAGATTTCGTCGATAGAATCGACCACGATGTCACATTTCGTGACGAGACTGTTCGCGGGAAATATTGGCGCGGAGTCGGATTGATCGAGATCGGGAGTGAGCCGGATGACTTCCCCGGGTTCCAGGCAGGCGTCGTACTCGCCCACGAAGTCGGTCACGCGTTCTACGACGCATGGACACCGAACAGCGGCATCGAAGAGCAGCCTCGACTCTTCCGCACGACGGACGAGAAGGAACAGGCACAGGCGCTTTCCGAACGACTCCACGGTCCGATGATCGAGACGGACGGACCCTTCGTCGATTATCGGAACGGAAGCGACGAAGAACTCGCCGCCGCCGTGTTCGCCTCCCGTATTGTCGAACCGATGGCAGCCCAGCGAAACGCACCGGACGCAGTCCGACGCCTGGAAGAGGTGTTCGGTGATCTCTCTGACGAGCTGTTTTGAGAGCGTCTCCCGATTGGTCGCTCCCACCGCCTCACAGCCGACACGGAAGGCAACGCTCCGGAGCGTCGAGTGCGGTGCGCCCGTGAGCGGTTCCGGGTAGTCGCCCGGGACACGCCACTGGTCGGCCACGATGTCGTCGAGCTTCGAGACGAGACGCTCCTGTTCGTGGGGGTGTAGCTGCTCGTAGTCCTGCTCCGCGCGATCGGTGAGTTTCCAGTCCCAGTCGTCGTCATTCGCCGTCATCCGCGCCCTCGGTCAGACGTGCCCGGATCTCGTCGCTGCTGTACGTACGCCCCTCGTCCGTGCGCCGCTGGTGCTCGCTCGTGGCGATATCTTTCCAGCCGCCGCGAGTGAAGGTGGGGTGGCCCACGGTATCACGAAGCACCCAACGCATGAACTCGCACCAGCTGTTGTATCTCTCTTCCTGCCAAGTCGTATCGCGAGAGGAACCTACGGAACGACCGCGGTATTCAGTCGAGTCACGTCGTCGAACCGGTCGAAGTCGTCGTCGGTCGAATAGATGTACCCGAGACTCTCACGACGCATATACGCCACCGCGATAGCGTCCGGCAACTCCAGTTCCCGGTGAAGACGAAAGAGTGCCGCGCCCAGATTGTAGTCCCGCTCACCGAGACCGATCACTGACAACTGGGGCGCATCGCGGATCATCTCGATAGTTTCGAGTGCCGCAGTATATCCGAGCTCGTTGTGGACGTGTTTGATCGTTTCGAGATAGAACACGCGTGGAATGTGGAGGGTGGGGAATCGTGCCTGTTTCGAGGCGTCGACGATCCCTTTCCCCACATCGTGGTGCTCGTCGTTGGCATTGCGCCATCCGTACAGAATATTGGAGTCGACAACTGCTGGCATCCCGGATGTACCCACTTATTCGTCGGTGTCGCCAGACTCGATCAACGTACTCGCGTTCGTCTCGGGTCCTTCAACCGGTTCGTAGCGATCCACAGCCGCCTTCTCCGCCGTTCGCTCTCGGTCCGGACGCCACCAGATGACCTGTTGGCCCTTCTGTTGCTTTTTCACCAGTCCCCGTTCGAAGAGTTCACCGAGACGACGTCGAGCCGTATCGTCAGAGCATCCGAGGACGATACCGACTTCAGACGCAGTAACCCCTGGACCGTCGATGGCTGCCATCGCGTCGAGAACGTCCCGGAGCGACGGCTCCCGGTCGTCGTCCGCGAGCGCGTCCGAAGGCGTTTCCGAACTCATCTGTTCGCACCTACTGCCTGTAGGATCATAAATCCCTCTACGTGTCATTCCTGACGACGACGTGGAAGTGACCCGGGAGTTCAGTCTGCCCGTTCCAGCGTCTCGGCTTCCTCGGCGACCGCTCGCCGGTGGTCCGCGACCGCCTGCATCTCCTCGGGGTTCCGGTGGTAATAGGCGAGCGCATCGTACACGTCCGCGAGGTCCAGATTCAGCCTGTCGGCGACGGTTTCCGGCCGAAGGCCCCGACCTTCGACTCGTTCGTGGATGTGGAGCACGGTCACCCGACTCCCCTCGATGTGGGGCTCGTCGTGGATCTCCGACTCCTCGCCGGAGACTATCCGATGTTTCGTCACTGCTATACGGATGCCTGGCTGGGGAACGGCAAAAAACCCGCGTCGGTGCTCCTCTCCTCGCGGGAGAACGCCTCGCTGTCGCTTCGACGGCGGCAACGCCCCGGATCAGTCGTCGTCGGCTTTGTATGCACCGCCACGCCGTTCGATAGAATACACGTCCAGAATCTTCGCGTCGTGGTCACACTCGGCCCCGAGTCGGAACTGACCGATTCTGAGCCTGGAGTGCGGAGCAGTGGTCAGCGGTTCGAGATAGTCGTCACTCATCGCCGCCGATGATCTCCTCGCGGGAGAACGCCTCACTGTCGCCCGTCCGACGCGCGTGCTCGACCGCAGCGATCTCTTTCCAGCTCTCGCGTGTCAGACCCGGGTGTCGAACCGCGTCGCGCAACGAGTCACGGATGAACTCGCTTCGATTGTTGTAGCCTTCCTCCCGCCAGGTCGCGTCGATATCTTCGAGAAACGTCTCCGTCACCCGGATATTGATGTTCGTCTTCTCCGGCCCACCGTCGGACGTATCTGCATCAGACATACGATCGTGTTACGCCGGGGCGAGAATGAACCTTTGGGTCAGGCGAACGAGAAAGTGGTCGGGGAAGTCAGCGGCCTGCTCGATCTTCTTCCGGACTTGCTCGCGTGCGTCCGCCTCGGCATTCTCGATCCACTCCACGGCGCGCGACGAGTACTCGACGTCGGCCACGTTCCGAGTCAGGCGTCTTCGAGGCCTGCCCAGAGGTCGTCGTGGGACGTGGTTTCACCGGCTTCGAGTTCGCCCTCGGTCTCGTCGAGGGCGGCTTCGACGTCCGCAGCCAGTTCAGGACCGACGAGCGCTCGGTAGGCGACGCCGGGACCGAACTCGCGTCTGGCGACCGTCTCGTCGTCACACATCCGTTCGAGTCGCGTTCGCACCGCCTCGTCGGTCACGTCGACGTCCCAGTGCGTCGACAGCGCGTTCATGACCTCGCTGACGGTGAGATGGTTTCGACTAACGTAGTTCAGACTAACGTAGCTTCACCACCGCTCGAGTACTTCGGGAACCAATTGCCGGGTTACACGATCGAATACTCGCTGCTGGTACGGTAGCAAGTCAATTCAGAATCGGAATAGCTGAATGAAGCACCGACAGAACACCCGGTAGTCAACCAAAACCGCACTCAGTAGATTTAGAAGGGTGGAACGAACCCGTTCAGCACCGGCTCGGTTCGAGGCGTTGACGAAAAACGCCCACCGCATCTATGCGTTCGGCGGATTCACGTCGTCCGGTCGGTCGATACTCGCCTCGATGTCGGCCACGAGTGCCGCGCGTTCCGCCCGAAATTCCTCGAACTCGTCAGGGTGGTCGTGGTAGTAGAGGAGCGCGGCGTACACTTCGGTAATGTCGAGGTCGTGTCGCTCGGCGACCGTCTCCGGCTCTACCCCGCCCCCCTCGACGCGCTCGACGATAGTCAGGACTGGAATCCGCCGCCCGCGTACGTGGGGTTCGTCGAGTATGTCCCGGGCGATCCGCGATTCCTGTCGAGACATTCACGAGACGGTACGGCGCCAACGTATTTGAATTCAGGGGCGAGTCTCGAAACAACTCGATGGGACCGTCGAAGAAGACGGTCGCGAACGCGCTGACCTTCGACGAACCGGCGCTCGACGCTGCCGACGACGACGAGGAGTGACGACAGACGACGGAGTTCAGTCTGCCCGTTCCAGCGTCTCGGGTCCGTCGACCGGTTCGTGGCGATCCACAGCCGCGTTCTCCGCCGTCCCCTCTCGGTCCGGACGCCACCAGATAACCTGTTGGCCCTTCTGTTGCTGTTTCACCAGTCCCCGTTCGAAGAGTTCACCGAGACGGCGTCGAGCCGTATCGTCAGAGCATCCGAGGACGATACCGACTTCAGACGCAGTGACCCCCGGACCGTCGATAGCTGCCATCGCGTCGAGAACGTCCCGGAGCGACGGCTCCCGGTCGTCGTCCGCGATCGGGTCCGAAGGCGTTTCCGAACTCATCTGTTCGTGTCTGTCGGCTGTAGAATCATAAATCCCTCCACGTATCGTTCCTGACGTCGATGCGGAAGTGAAGACGTTGATGTCCCACGACGAGGTCGGGAAGACACTTCGACCAGGATAGTTTCGACTAACGTAGCTCAGACTAACGTAGCTTTGCCACTGTTCGAGCACTTCGGGAGCCAATTGCTGGGGTACACGATCGAATACTCGCTACCAGTACGGTAGCAAGTCAATTCAAAGTCGGAATGGCTGAATGCAACACCGATAAATCACGGACTAATCAACCAAAACCACATTCAGTGGATTAAGTACGGACTGTTCGTCAGGCGAACGAGGAAGTGGTCGGGGAAGTCAGCGGCCTGCTCGATCTTCTTCCGGACTTGCTCGCGTGCGTCCGCCTCGGCGTTCTCGATCCACCCCACAGCGGGCGACGAACACTCGGCGGCGGCCACACCCCGGATCAGTCGTCGTCGGCTTTGTACGCACCTGAACGCTTCACGATACTGTATATCCAGAGCAACTGGTCGCTCCCGTCCGCCTCGCAGCCGAGACGGAACGCTCCGATCCGGAGTTTCGAGACGATGCGTTCCTGCTCGTCACTCGCCGTCATCCGCGTCCTCGTTCGGGCGGGCCCGGATCTCGTCGCTGCTGTAGGTCTGCCCCTCGCCCGTGCGCCGCTGATGCTCGCTCGTCGCGATGTCCTTCCAGCCGCCGCGAGTGAAGGCGGGGTGGCGCACGGCGTCACGAAGCGCCCAGCGCATGAACTCGCTCCGTGACGGGAAGTCCTCCGCACGCCACGTCGCGTCGAGGTCGTCGAGGAACGCCTGTGGCACCTTCAGCGTGATCGTCGTCATGTCGGGGTCGTCGTTCGACCCGGCATCGGCGTCGGACATACGCGGGTATTACTCTGGTGTTACCAAAATCGTTGCCGACACTCGGAGCGGAGTACGTACGCTCCCATCGGTGGTATCGTCTCCCCGATGGGACTCACTCGTCGGCGCTACTGAAAGAGCTCATCGAGCGGGTCGGTGTCCTGTTCCGGGGTTTGCTTCCGGTCGCGCTCGGCCTCTTGTGCATCCTGTGTTTCATCTACACGCCCGTCCTCTCGATGAGCGGCCTCGACATCGATGTCTTCGATATCGGGCTCGTCGTACTGTAACGCGTCAGCGACCGGTTCCGGAAGCTCGGGTCGTGGGGCGTTCTGATGTCGCTGGACTTTCTCCGACTTTTCGGTCGCGTCCGTGATCGCACGCATGATCGGCACGCCTCTGAGGTACTTGTACTCGTACAGCACCTCGACGCCGTGTTCGGTTAATCCATAGAAGCGATACGGGAGATCGCGCTTGCGCTCCGCCCGCCCGAGTTCGTACGCGTCGACGATCCTCTCGTCCTGCAGACGCTCCAGTTGCTCGTAGATCGTCGGTTTGGACTTCGAGATGTAGTAGTCAAACTCCGTGATCGATGGGAGGAAAGCAGGATGCCCGAGGATCGTTTGCACGATGTGGTGACGGGTTTCCTGGGACAGCAACTCGTGGACCTGCCGCTGCTCTTCGAACGGCATAACCGCAAACCCGTCCCCGGATTCACGCCCAGTACTCGAATGCTTGGACGGGAGGTCTGCGGCAGGATCGTTGCTCATACGACCAGATACTCTCTACGAGCCGATAAAGGTAGGGATGACCGATTAGGTCAAACTCGAGAATACCCTATTTATTCCGAAACTGCTAAGACGTTCGTTTCAAATTGACACAATATGGGCAGTAACCAGGGTCCGCCGTCTGCGAGCGAGATCCACCGGGGACTCGCCCGTGCACTGGGTCCGCACTCGCTCACCCGCTCCGATCGAGAATCGGTTATCGAGTTCATCAACCACGAACTCCCTGTCTTCTACACTCCAGTACAGACGTATGTCGTGCTTGGCAGCTACCACCAACCGTACATTCGACGACTGCGCGCCGCTGCACACGAACTGAACAAACGCCCGCTATCGTTCGCGCTCGTCGTTGGAGACACACCGGATCCATCTCTTTCGAGCGTGTCGCCGTTCCGCGTCAAATTCCACGTGCTGTGCACTGTTGCGGATTGGGTTGTCGGCGTGTACGAGAAAGACACCAAAGGCGAGAGTACTGAACTCGGGAAGATCGCGGAAGACCCGTACTTCGAGAAGTCGTTCGTGTTCCCGCGCGACTACCACCACCCCGACACCGAACTCACCACGAAAGGGGAATTCATCGCCGCAGCGATCGCGACGTACTTCGACGACGATCTCGACGATGCGGAAACCAGAGCGGAGATCGAGAGCCTGCTGGCAGAAGCTGAGGATGTCGGAGTGGACGTTACGCCCCGGGAGTTCGTCACGGCGATCCAGCAGCGCGAAGCCGATCTGGACGAAGTTCCAATTCCGACGTACAGTTGGCCACACCTCGAAGACTTCAAACACTTCGACCTGGCCGGTCGTTGCTTTACTTGGCATATTGAAGACGAGCTTCGTGAGCAAGTTGCTGAAGTCCCCGGGCCAGACCATCCCTCGTGGGAGACGAATCTGATATCGGGAGATCAATTACAGTAGGCAAGTCAGGTCAGATCGAAACGAGACGAACTGCCGAGATCGTAACGAACAGCAGTCGACCTGGCAGGCGCGTTCGAGCGGGGCGAAGAGACGGAGAGTGACGACGACCAGCCTTCCGACGAACGGACGTGAGGCTCCCGCATCACCGGTACCCGGACCACCCACCCGAAGCATGATTATGATCGAGATAATATTATCGAGTGCATAATGATCGACAGGGACGACGAACACGACTGGTTGCGGTCCCACCTGACCGACGAGCAGCGACAGGTTCTCGTAGTCTACGGTCGCCGGCGGGTCGGCAAAACCACGCTCGTCGCGAGCGTCCTCGACGATATCGAAGCGCCATCCGTCTACTATCTCTGTGACCAGCGCGGGACGGCGAGCAACGCTCGACGGTTCGCCGAGAACTGTGCCGACAGCTTCGACGACATCCCGCCGTCCGTCGACGGGTTCCCGGACGCGTTCAGATATCTCACCAACAGAGTCGACAGACCGTTCGTCGTAGCGCTCGACGAATTCTCCTATCTGGTCGACGCCGACGAGGCCGTGACCTCGGTCTTCCAGACGGTCGTCGACGACGTACTCGACGGGACAGCGATATCGCTCGTGTTGCTGGGGTCGTCGATATCGATGATGGAGGAAGGCGTGTTGAGCTACGAGAGCCCGCTGTACGGGCGTCGAACCGGCCAGTGGCGACTCGAACCGATGACGGTCGGGCAGGCGGCCGGGTTCTTCCCGGAGTACGACGCCGAGACGATGGTCCAGACCTACAGCGTCGTCGGCGGGATCCCCGCCTACCTCGAACAGTTCGCACCCGACGAGGATCTGCTGGGGAACGTCGAGAACTGTGTCCTCTCGCGGGGCGCCTTTCTCTACGAGGAACCGGAGTTCCTGCTCCGCCAGGAGTTGCGCGAACCGGCGACGTACATGGCGATCCTCGAAGCGATCGCGAACGGGGCGACCCGCGTGACGGAAATCGCAAACGAGATCGGTCGGGACGCGAGCGCCCTCTCCCGGTACCTCTCCAATCTCGCCCGGCTCGCACTGGTCGAGCGGGAGACACCGGTCACCGATCCCGATGGACGGGGCGTCTACCGGCTGACAGACCAGTTCCTCCGCTTCTGGTTTCGCTACGTGTCCCCGAACCGGGCGACGCTCGAACAGGGCCGTACCGAGCCGGTTCGGGAGTCGATAGCCGAGACGCTGCCGGCGCACGTGAGCTGGACGTTCGAGGAGGTGTGTCAACAGGCGGTCCGGATGCCGGCGTTCCCGGCCCCGTGTACACGTGTCGGTCGCTGGTGGGACGACGAACTGGAAGTCGACGTCGCGGGGGTAGACGAGGCGTCCGACACGCTCCTGCTGGGCGAGTGCAAGTGGACAGCCGAGACCGTGGGGCCGGAACTGCTTCGCGAGCTCGAAACGCTCGAAGCGGAGGTGCGCTGGCACGGAGCGGACCGGTCGGTCGTGTACGCGCTGTTCGCGAAATCGGGCTTCGACGAGCGGTTGCAGTCGATCACCGCCGAGCGCGACGACGTCCGTCTGTTCACCGTGAACGACGTTCTGGACCTGTTCGACGGACCGGTGTCGGCGTGACTCACGCCCCGTCACCAACTGGGTGTGTAGCGCGTTCGTTCACGGCCAGATTCGACAGGTCACCGCCCGGACGAACCGCAGGCACAGGTCATTCGAGAGAAGCGCGCATCGCTGCGGACGCCCCCCTCGTTCGACCGTGGACGCCCCGTCGATCCCGACTGGCAAAGATCGTACTTTGAAGTATGATACTCCAGAGTACGATAAACAGAAGTATTATATTCCGAAGAGTCCACTGTCAGCTATGCCGGAGTTCGTGAACAGAGCCGAGGAACTGTCGCGTCTTCGCGACCTCTACGGCTCGAACGAGGCCGAACTGGCGGTGATATTCGGCCGGCGCCGACTGGGAAAGACGGCGCTCGTCGGAGAATCGCTCGACGGGTACGACGAGCACGTCGTCTATCAGGCGAGGCAGAAGACCAGCGCGCTCCAGTTGCAGCAGTTCGTCGACGTCGCTGCGGAGTCGTACCCGGGAGTGACGCGGGTTCGCCAGGACTGGGAAGTGGTGCTCGAGTATCTCGCCGACCAGGACGCGATAGTCGTGCTCGACGAATTCTCGTACCTCGTCGAACAGGACGAGAGTCTGCCGTCCGTCCTGCAGGCGCTGTTCGACCACGAACTGGCGGACTCGTCGGCGACGGTCGTCCTCGTCGGGTCGTCGATCAGCATGATGGAGGAAGCGGCACTGCTCGGGAACAGTCCGCTCTACGGGCGCTCGTCGCTGAGACTGGACGTCAGACAACTGTCGTTCGACGCGGCGATGCAGTTTTTCGAAGACGACCTCACCCCGGAGGACCAGGTGTACACGTGGGGCGTCTTCGGTGGCGTCCCGTACTATCTCGAAGAGGTCGCTGCCGACGCCTCGCTCGCCGAGAACGTCCAGCGCACAGTGTTATCGCGTCACGGGTCACTCCACGACGAACCGGACTACGTGCTCCGGATGGAGTTGCGCGAACCGACGCGCTACTTCTCGATTCTGGAAGCGATCGCCGGTGGAAGTACGAGCCGCAACGAGATCGCCGGGACGACGGGCATCGACTACAACCAGCTCTCGAAGTATCTCAACCGACTCTCTCGACTGCGACTGGTCGACCAGCACGTCCCGGTCACCGAGCAGCGAGAGCGAAGCAAGCGGAGTCGATACCTGATCCGGGACCCGTTCTTCCGGTTCTGGTTTCGCTTCGTCTACGGGACGGGGGACCGCTACGACGAGTTCGGCGACGAGGCCTACGAGGTGCTCGTCGAACCGGAACTGGCTGACTTCGTGAGTCGGTCGTTCGAAGACCTGTGCTGTCGTGCGCTCCGAACGCTCTACCCGAAGTATACGATCACGGACACGGGCCAGTGGTGGTACGACGACCACGAAGTCGACGTCGTCGGGTTGACGACGGGAAATACGCTGGTCGCTGGCGAGTGTAAGTTCCAGCGGTCGCCACTCGGGTACGACGCGTTCGCGACGCTGCAAGACCACGTCGGGGAGTTGCGCTGGACGCCCGACAGTGGGGGCGACAGGACCGAGGAGTACGCGCTGTTCTCTCGCAGTGGATTCACACAGTCTGTCGAAGAAGCTGCCGACCAGCGGGACGACCTCGAACTGTTTACCGTGGGTGACGTCGTCGAAGCAACGAAGAGCTGACGGAGACGGGACTCACTCCGGCACAACCAGACGAGCGACTATCCGGGCCTCACTCGATCGCTGTCGTCCCTGTCGTCCAGATACGCACGCGTCAGCGCGGCGACCCCGGACCGGAACGCACCCATATCAACCGGTTCGTCGCCGTGATGCAGTTGTTTGTGCTCCTCCCGAACGACGTCCTCGACGACCCGCTCGAAGAGTCGCTCGAACGTCACGGGCTGGCCCCGGTCGTCGAGTTTGCCCGCGAGTTTCTCGAACCGCCGGGGTGTCGCGTACTTGCGTGCGAGTTCGTCGGCCGCCGCGTCGACGGGGATCGTCTCGTCGACCTCCCGGAAGTCGGAATGGAGCAGTTTCGCGCGCTGGCCCCGCTTGTTCCGGACGACCACGCCCTCGGCGGGACCGTCGTACCACGCCGACCGGGGAACCGTATACGAATCGGGGTCGAAATCCCGGGCGGGGAGTTCCCGCTGGACGGCGTTCACAGGTTCGAGTCCGAGTCGCTCGAAGACCTGCTGGACGGTCTCGGGCGGGTAGAAGGCACCCTTCTCGGCCGACCAGACGTCGAAGCCGAGAAACGAGGGTGTCCGGTCCCAGTCGTAGTCGACCGCGTGGTGGTGCATCGCCTCGCCGAAGAAGACGAGCGACTCGACGTCGTCGACGGCCCGGCGGAGTGCCTCGCGGTCGAGACAGTCACGGACGTGCCGGACGGCGTGCTGGTAGGGGTCGGGCACAGTATCGGGGTCGTCGTAGACGCGACTCCGGTCGCCGAAGCGCAGCAGTCCCGACGGTCGGAGCTGGAACCTGAAATTCGCGCCGTCGACTTTCTCGAGGAGCCAGAGGTGCCCCTCGTCGAGGAGTCCCTCGGGGGCGTTCGCGACGCGTGGGATAGAGGGAAACTGTTTCATCGGGACGACCTCCTGCTATCACGAGGTACCGGGTCGACGTGTATATCCCGTTCACAGACGCGTTTCGTCGGGGTCCAGAAACGCGGCGTAGTCGTCACCGAGCGCACGGAGGAAGTCGTCGGTCACTTGCGCGACACGCTTGTCGATCTCGGACTCGTAGATGGGACGAACAGCCCAGAGCATCACGTGCGAGTCACGCCGGGAGAGAGCCGTACCTTCGTCCAGGTCGGTGTAGGTGATCTTCCGCGCCCACGCGTTGTCGGTGTGAAATCCCGTAGTGAGAAGGACAGCAGTGTACGCCGGGTCTTCGACCGATTCGTCGTACCGGTCGGGATGTTTATCGTCGGAGACGACCAGTGCGGGACGGCTCGATCTGTCGCCATACGGGTCGTGACCGAGTACGACGACCGACCCCTGCGGATAGTACGTGGCCATCCGTCACTCGTCGAGGTCCGGCATCTCGGCTATCTCGTCGACGCCCGACTCGGCGTCGGCCCGGTCCGGATCCGCGTCCTGTGATGGGAGCGGTTCCGTCCCGAGGTCGGGGTGGTCGTCAGCCCAGTCCGGGTTCTCCGCGAAGTAGTCGTCGCCGAACAGTCGTTCGAACGTACTGGCGTCTTTGAACGACCGGAGACGGCGGGCGATGGCGTCGCGACGGTCGTGGTTGACGTGGACGTGTTCGCCGTCCGCGTGCCACTCGACGAGTTCTTTCTCCAGGAGCCGGTCGACGGTCTTGTAGACGCTCGTCCGCTTCACGTCCGCGTACTCCGCGAGCTCGGTCTTCGTGAAAGCGGTGTCCGGATGCTCGGTCAGGACGGCGAGAACGCGGGCTTCGTTCGTGTCCGGGCGCACGTCGACCGGATCGTCGTCGTCGCGGTGGATTTCGATGGGCATAGTCTCTGTCAGGTTGTGTCTATGAATGTCTAATCAGGTCGAGTGGTAAAAATCGTTCGGCGGACGTATCAAGTCTCCGTCAGACAACTCCTCGACGAGAGACTCCCGGGCGTACCGGGCGTCAGGTAGTCACTCCTCCGGTGGTTCGAACCCGTCTTCGAGGTCGGCGAGGTCGCGTTCAAGTCGTTCGACGTGCGTTTCGAGATCGTCGACGCTCATCAGCGCCAGTCGGAGGAACTCCTCGTCGCGGTCGGGCAGCACCGGCATCCGACTCTCCCGCTCGTGGGAGTCGCCGTCCGGTCGTGCCCGCTTGCGAACCAGTTCCTCGCGCGCTGCGCGGATCTCGCGGCGGAGTCGGTCGGTCTCGTCCATGTGTGGGTTCCACGCTCCCGGGAACGCAGCCCGCTACGGCCCGGGGAGGGCGGTCGCGCGGACCGCTCGCCGGGAGCGTGGTGTCCCGCTGGGTCGTCGACGCACGTACCCGTGTGTTGTGACCACCAACAAGTGTCTTCTGTGGGTTCGAGACGCTGTCACACGCCGCCGGAGGCGCGGAGGCTTTTGTCCGGGGACGACATAGTACCGGTCATGCCGTTCAGCGTCAGTTGGCACACGCTTCTGGAGGAAGCCAATGACCTGCCCGCGGGGGCGACACTGGTCACCCCGCTCTCTCACCACGAGTTCCGGGTCACCGACGTCCAGGAACAGCGCGTCGTCGTCGAGTACGTCGACAGGGACGAGCGGCGACCGCTCCAGCGCGAGCAGTTCGAAACCCTGTATCGCCACGTCAGAGACGCGCCGGGCAAAGCGTTCGAACTCGACCGCCTCCCACCCGACGCCGACCCGTATCCGGCGGTGTGGTCGCTCCACCCCCGCTACGAGATCGACGAGGACGCGGGCGTGATACGCGAGTCCGAAGACCCGACCGGCACCCAGGTTGTCAGGAAAGAGTCGACCGGGGAGACGGACGTCGAGCGCCACGAACCCGACCTGCAGGTGTACAGCGACGCCCTCCTGGTGACCGACACGCTGGAACGCCACGAGATGGACGACCTGACCGACCTCGACACGGACGCGCTGGTGAACCTCTATACGCTGCTGTCGGACGTCCAGCGCAGCGCGGACGACCTGCGAAAGGGGATCGCTGACGTTCTCCTGGGCCGCCTGCATCACGACCGCCCGGTCAGCGGGCAGTTCGGTTCCGTCCAGCGGACCGAGCGGCGCAACCGCTCGCTGAAAGGCGAGGAGACGGTGCTGAACGCACTCGAAGCGGCGGGCGTCGACCGCGAGCAGGTGACCAGTGTCGACCGGGACAAGGTCGACGACGCGCTCGACGTCACCGACCTCTCGCCCGAAGACGTCTACGAGACCGACACGACGGAGTACGTCCGCAAGGCCGAGGTCGACGAGGACGTCAAGGAGACGCGCCTCCAGGGTCTGAAAGACCGCCTCGTCGCGAGCGACGAAACCGACGAACAGACCCGACAGCTTCAGGAAGAGATCGCCGAACTCGAAGACCGAATCGAGGACCTGACCTCGTTCAAGTCCGGGAACGCCTTCCACACCGAATCGGCGGCCGAGTGACCGTGAATCGTCCGGGAACACGTTGAAACATCCTGGACGAAATCCCTCACACATGAGCGCGTTTCGCGTCGCAGTCAAGGAGTCAGTCTTCGAGGGGACCTCGCTCCGAAACGAGGAGTACGGCGAGGACCCGGAACTCGCGTTCGACTCCGAGGAAGAGGCCCGGGAATGGGTTGCCGACGCCGACGAGTTGCTCTCGGGCCCGGGAACGCTAACGCTGCACACGGCCCACCCGAACGACTCCTCGGGGGTGGACGCGTATCTCGTGTTCAAGCCGGGCGGGGTCTGGACGGTCGACCCGGAGTGACTATGACTGTGGAAGCGACGCCGTCACTCACCGAGGCAGCGGTTCGCCGTCTCGCACGCCCGCAGTCGTTCGACCGTGGCGAGAACTACTACGCGAAGGGTGCCGTCGTCGAGGTGGTCCGACGCGGGAACGCACTCCGTGGCCGCGTCGAGGGGAGCCAGTACGAACCCTACCGGGTACAGGTCGACCTGGACGAGACCGGTATCGCGAACACGGCCTGTTCCTGTCCGTACGACCACGGCGGCATCTGCAAGCACCGCGTCGCCGTGTTGCTGACGGCCATCCGCGAACCGGAGGCGGTCGACGAGCGACCCCCGGTCGAGGACTTGCTCACCGACCTCGACCGGGACGCGCTCTACGACCTGGTCGTCGACCTGCTCGGGGATCGCCCCGAACTCGCGGCGGACGTCGAACGGCGGCTCGAAACGCGGGGCCTGTCGCCAGACGTCGACGCCTCCGATGGTGCAGTCGAGCGACGCACACCGCCCGATCCGGAGACGATACGGAGTCACGTCCGGAGCATCCTGGAACACCCCGACCCGCGACAGATGGACGCCCCCGACGCCCGCACCGACATGGAACGCCGCGTGGGACAGCTGTACGACCTGCTCGACGAGGCGTGGGCGTTCGTCGAAGCCGGTGAGGGGGAGGACGCGCTCGTCTACCTCGGAGCCATGGCCGAGGAACTGATGGGCGAAGCGTGGCTCGCACTCTCCTACGACGACGTCTCGATCTTCGAGTTCCTGGAGGAACTGGGCGCGGCGTTCGCCGAAGCGGTCCTCACTGCTGATATTTCGGAGGCGACCCGCGCGGAGTGGGCCGAACGACTCGAACGCTGGAGAAACGAACTCGCCTCGTACGGAGTCGAGTCGACGTTCGCCGCCGCGGCACATGTGGCCAGACAGGAGTGGGACGGAGACGACCCACTCGGAGCGGTGCTGGCTAGAAGCGACGACGAAGCGGCCACAGCCGACCAACCAGACGAATTCGACATCTGGGAGGGCGACCGTCCACCGTACGCCGACGAACTCGTCACGGCCTGGCTGAACGTCCTCGACCGAGCGGAGCGCACCGACGCGTATCTCGCCCTCGCTCGGGAGACGGAACAGACGAAACGGTACGTCACGAAACTGGTCGCAGTCGGCCGCGACGAGGACGCCGTCCAGTACGCACTGGAACACGTCTCGACGCCGGAGGAAGCGCTCGCAGTCGCGAAGACGCTTCGCGAACACGACCACCCCGAGCCCGCGGTTCGCGTCGCCCGCAGAGGGGTAGAGGTCGAGGGCTTCGGGACGGGTCCGCTGGCCGAGTGGCTGCGCGACGCGGCGAGCGCGCTCGGTGACCACGAGACGGCCGTCGAGGGAGCCGTCGCTGCGTTCGAGGCCGATCCCTGCCTGGAGACGTACCGCGCCGCGAAAGAGGTCACCGGCGACGACTGGCCGAGCGTCCGCGAGGAGTTGCTCAACCACCTGCGCGGGCGCCAGCCCGGCCGAGCGAGCGCCGTCGAGCACGCTGACGTCTTCCTGGCCGAGGGGATGACCGAGGAGGCGGTCGCCCTGGCGGACGCTTCGGGCCACGCCAGCGTCGTCGAGCGGGTCACCGAGGCTGTCCGGGAGGACCGACCGCAGTGGACGATCCGGGCCTGCAAGGAGCAGGCCGAACCGATAATCGAGGAGGGGCAGTCCGACCGGTATCGCCAGGCCGTCGACTGGCTGGAAACCGCAGGGAGAGCGGCCGAGGCGGCCGGCGAACTCGACGAGTGGCGCGAGTACGTCGAGGACCTGCGGGAGGAACACTACCGGAAGTACAAACTGCGGCCGATGCTGGACGACCTGCTCGAAGCGTTCTGAACGACGAACGATTATTGGTCCGGGTGGGTCACTGGGCGATATGGGCGACAGCACAGACCGGTACGTGATCGAGATCGGATCGGGAACGGTGGCCCACGTCGTCGACGTGGAAGCCGAGACGTCGGACGTGGGGACGGGCCTGACGCTCGGTCCGGACCCCCCTGGCGAGAAGATGTGCTCGCGCGGTTCCCGGGACTACCGCTTCGAACGCGTCCCGCTGTCGGAGTTCGCCGCTCTACAGGGTGTGGAGAAGACGACCTTCGAGGGGGACGTCCCGGACGGGATCTGTTCGTACTGCTGGTCGAACACGCTCGACGCGATCGAGGAACGGCGAGAGCGGGACGCCGACGGGACGGGCGACCGCGTCGGAACGGTCGGCTACCGCCTCCGGTGGAAGCAGAAAGGGCGCGCACGTGAGGAGTGGTACGATATCGTGGCCCGACCGGAGACGACGATGGCCGAGCTAGACCGGCTCGTGTGTCGATTCACGACGCTGGACGACTTTCATCTCCGGATGTACGGGCTCGAAGACGAGTACATGGACTCCAGCCTGGACGTCCTCCCCGACCACCAGTACGAGGGGGCCGGCGACCCGGCGTACACGCGAGCGAGCGAGCTGACGATCGCCGACGTCGCCGAACGAGCGGCCCTCCGGGAAGGGGACCGACTCAGCATGGTCTACGACTTCGGCACGCCGTCACACTACTACTGTATCGTCAAGGAGGTCTACGAACCGGAAGAGATCGACACAGTCCTCGAGGACAGCGACGCGGTCGCGTCGACCGAGACGGCCGCAGTCGTGTGCGAGAAACGACCGTGAACCTCGTTGGATCAGGAGCCGATGTAGTCAGTCCCGGGGTGGATCGGCCGGTCGGTCGTCGGCCGGATACGCGACAGTCCGTGCCCCACAGTCACCACAGCTCTACCGGTCCAGGTGTCGGGTTTCCTCGCAGTGCTCTCCGTATCCGACGCTGAAACAGCCGTTCGGACACGCGAGGACGTGGGCGTGGGCGACTTCGTGACGGACTGTGTCCCGCCAGTCCGCGTCGATTTCGTCGTCGAGCAGGCGACTGACGATCCGGATCTCGTACCGGTCGGCCTCTCCGGATGGTCGACGGACCGGCACTCGCCGAGTCTGTGCCGGAACGGATCCGTCACCTCGACTCGAACGTCCCCGGGCGAGACCCCCTCGAATCCCGCCCGGTCGAGTGTCGCGGCGAGTTCCTCGCGGACGGGACCGTCGGGATCGGTCATCGTCCGCTATCGACCCGAGAAGTCCATCAACGTCACGGTCCCGTGGAGACCAGTCCGGTCAGGCTGCATCTCCCGGTCCGTACTCGTCGGCTGCTCGCGAGAAGTCGAACGCGAACGAGTCGTCGAACTGTCGCAGGCGATCGGGGTGGATCGTCTCCCCGAGAACCGTCAGCAACCGTTCTATCTGGTCGTCCGTCAGCGTGACCTCGTAGTCGAGTTCCGTCTCGGGCTCCCAGTACTCGGGAAAGTTCGGGAAGTTCCGTTCGAGGAGCAGTTCGAGCATCTCGACGAAAAAGAGGTCCTCGACGACGTCGGGCGACCGCAGCAGCCGTTCGAGGAGCGTGATACCGGCGTCAGGGTCGGCGAAGGCGACGTGCTGGAGAACGTCTATCGCCCACCAGTCGTCGTCGGTTTCGGCGCCCTCGACAGTCCGTCCGAGAACGTCGACAGAGTGGTGGCCGACTCCCCACCCGAACGCGGCGGAGGACTCCCACGCCCAGTCGCCGTCGTCGTCCGGCCTGAGGTCGGCGAGATAGTCGAGTGCCCACGCCGGGATCGCGTCGACGCCGTCGCGGATACGAGTCCGGATCACGCATCGGGCGACGACGTTCGCGAGCACCGACGAGCAGTAGTGGTCGCCGACCCCCGGTGGATAGGCATCCACGCAGTCCTGCAGGAACGCCCAGTCGGTCTCCCCGTTCCTCGCTGCGACGTCCACGAGGTCGATCACCCGCTCGTGGTACTGATTCATGACCTCCCGGAACCGACTCCCGCCCCCGCGTTCCAGCGTGTTCCCGATCGACTTGTCCCAGGCTGCCAGCAGCGCGTAGACGTCGTCCTGTTCCCCGGGAGTCGTCCGTTCGAGCGCCTGTCTCAGGGATGTGATGTCGCGTGGCATCTCTCTGCCTCTCACTCGTCGGGGTCGGGGTACTGTGGCGGCGAATCCCCCTGTTCGTCGACGACGACCGGATCACCGTCGAGTGACCCCTCTCGTGTCTCCTGCAGTTCGATGTAGTGTTCCCAGCCGTCACCCATGTCGAACGTGTAGGAGAGCGAACCCAGCGTGTCGGGGTCAAGCGCCTCGATAGTGGTTTCGGCAGCGTTGCCTTCCGTCGGCGGGTCCGACTGAAGCTCGCGGAACCGTTCTTTCGCGTCTTCGGAGGCGTCGTCGGGTATCGCTCGGTCGACGAACCGGTCGATCTCTTCGTCGTCCATCGTTCGCCAGCTGGGGCCGCCGTCGTAGAGCTGTGGGTGGACGTAACTCCGGAGCGCGATACCGTCGTCGTCGCGCGTGAGAAACTCGTAGGCGTGGCTGTCCCACCGGTCGAACGCCTCGAAGATCGCCTCGTGGAACGCCGCCAGCGTGTGCTCGCCGTCGACTTCGACGTCGCGCCAGACTTCGGTCTCTGGCTCGAACCCCAGCGGCGGGTTCGGCGACAACCACACGCGGAATCTGTAAATGGTCATGACTGCTCTTTCGCGCGCCGGACCCGTAACTGTTCACCGTGGGAATCGGGTCAATCGAGTCCCGCCCGGCGCCGGACCTCCTCCCGAATCACGTCGAGCATCGCCTCCAGTCGTTCCTCGGGCACTTCGGGGAACATGCTCCGGTAGAACCCGGCCGTGGTTGCCATCTCCTCGTCGAGTTTCGTCTCCGGGTCGTCGGCAGCCTTGACGCGGTCGATGGCCTCGGTCCACCGGTCCCTGGCTCCGAGCCGTTCGAACTCCGCCTCGACGAGCAAGCCGGGATCGAACTCGAATTCCCGACGGAGTTCGATGACTTCCCACTCCTCGGTCGCAAGATCGTACGTGTAGCGTGTACGGACGTGCCACCGGACCGGTGACGGCATCGACTCGCCGACCGGGAACGGAGTCGGATGGCGCTCGATACGGAAGCTGAACGAATCGTCGTCGAAGATCCACCACGTTCCGCGGTGCCTGATCTTCCCGACCGTCAATCCCTCCGGAAGGGGGACGTCGCTCCGTTCGAGAAACCAGAGGACGCCGCCTCTGTCGGTTATCTCCGGCAGATCGCACCGATCCCCACCGGAATCGGGACTGGTCATATCTATACGTACCTCGGTGGGGCTCATACTCGTTCCCCCGTGGAACGGAGACACTCCCCTGATGGAACGGCGTCGATGCGTCACCTCGCTTCCCCCTCGAAGTGGTATCGGATGCACGCGAAAGCGACATCTGTGCGGTCGACCATCACGTCGATATCGAGGCCGACATCCGATGACCAACCTACCAGCGAACGAGAATCGAGGTCCGCCTCTCCGACTGGAAGCGTTGCCGGACGGCTCCCTGAGCGAGGCACACATCGAAGCGCTCCGTGCCGGAGATGCCTTCGATCTGGTCGGACCGATCGTCGTCGACACCGCGACGAGCCGTATCACGCACCTCAACCTCGTGGTGGACGACACCTACCACTTCGTGGGCTGGAATCCGAACGACGAGCACTGGGAGCGGCTCCTCACAGCCGTCGAGGAGAGCGACGATTCCATCGAGGTGGCCGCGGTATTCGTACTGGACGACGAAACTGAAGACTACGAAGTCGGGTTCGATCCGGACGAGGATCCCGACACCGAAGAGCTCGTGGAGTTCGTCTGGGAGTACGTCGAGTATACGTACCCCGACACGGACCGTCTGTTCAACGTCATGGACGAAGCGATGACCGAGCTAGCGGACGAGGAGTAGAAAAGACGCGAGACTCGCCACCGACGGAGGGGTCAACGAGGCCGACGGCGAACGAACGCTGGACCCAGCCAACCGAAGTGGAACGAGCGCACTCCCGTCAGCGGCGTCGTCCCGCGACAGCCTCGTAGACGGCCACACACTGCTCGCCGACGGATTCCCAGGAGTACGCTCGTGCTCGCTCGCGCGCTCCAGTCTCGACTTCCTCCCGTCCGACCAGTTCGTCGACCGCCCGGTCGATGGCGTCGGCCAGCCCCCCCGGGTCGCCCGGGTCGACGACGTAGCCGTGGACGTCCTCGTCGACGATCTCGGGGATGGCGCCGACGCGGGTGCCGACGACGGGCGTCCCGCAGGCCAGCGCCTCGACGGCGGTCATCCCGAACCCCTCCTCGAGCGACGGGACGACGCAGACGTCCGCGGCGGCGTACAGCGGCGCCAGGTCCGCCTCGGGCACGAACCCCGGGAACGTCACCGATTCGACGACGCCCGCCTCGCGGGCAGTCTCGCGTACCTTCTCGACGTAGTCGCCGTCGAGGTCGTCCTCGCCGGCCACAACCAGGTCGAAGGCGTCCCACGTCGCCCCGCCGTCGGCCTCGGCGGGGGTCGCATCCCCCTCTCGAAGGCCGTCTGTCTCCCCGTCAGCGAGCCGCCCGACCGCGCGGACGAGGTCGGTCACGCCTTTCCGGGGCATGACCGTCCCGACGAACAGCAGCGTCGGCCCGTCGCCCAGGTCGTAGGATTCACGCACCCGTTCGCGTTCACGTTCCGGAACGTTCGTGAACCGGTTCACGTTCACGCCGTTGGGCAGGACCGACAGCGAGTCGTGGTCGACACCGCGGTCGGCGAACGCGTCGGCGATATTCGCGTTGAGTACCGTCGTGTGTGCGACGCGCCCGGCGAGGTAGATGTCCGGCGACGCGGCCGTGAGGACCGCGGGCGTATCCAGTCCGTCGGTTGCCCCAGCGGCGTCCCCTGTGGACTCGCTGCCCTGTTGGTCTTCAGTGAGTGCATCGAGGCGCAATTCACCGAGATGAGCGGTGTATACCGTCGATCCTCGCAACCACGGTGCGATAGTCAACAGAACGCCCGCAGCGAACGGAAGGTGAACGTGCAACACGTCGACCGACTGCCCGCGCAGCCACCGCAGTGCCTCCAGAGCGAAGTTCGAGCGGTCCATGACTAGTTGCACGAACCCTGTCGGCGATGTCACCTGTTCGTAGGGAACACGTTCCCAGGGTACGTCAGCCCCCGTCAAAAGGGCCAACCGCTCGAAGTCGACGCCCTCGTGGGTCGCCTGTGCGTCCAGCCCGTCCCACTGGCGTTCGAGGACCGTCACGTCGTGGCCGGCCGCGGCCGCCTCACGCGCGAGGTGCCAGACGACTCCCGGGACCGACCCTCGCCCCTCGTAGACCTGTTCGTGGCCGTCGTAGAGGTGGACGACCTCCACTCACGCCACCTCCCGGTACACCGTCTCGGAACGCTCGGCGACCGCGTCCCACTCGTACGGTACCGTGCTCTCGATACACGCTGCCCGCGAGTACGCCCGGACGGTCCGCACGGCCTCGGCGACGCTCGCCGCATCCCCGTCGACGACGCGTCCGGTCTCACCGTCGGTGACGAGTTCGACGGCCGCGTTCTGCGGGTGGTCGAGGGTCACCACGGGCGTGCCACAGGCCAGCGCCTCCAGGACCGTGATCCCGAACCCCTCCCGGCGCGAGGGCAACGTGAACGCGTCGGCGGCTTTCATGAGCCCGAGGACGTCCTCGTACTCGTCGAGAAAGCCCGGGAGTTCGACGTTCGATTCGAGCCCGCGCTCTGCGACCAGCCGCTCCACGCGCTCGCGTTCCGGCCCGTCACCCACCAGGACACACCGAACGTCCGGCCGTTCCTCGACGAGTCGATCGACGGCTTCGACGACCAGCCCCGGATTCTTCTCGGGGATGAACCGGCCGACGTAGAGGAGGTCGACGTCCTCGTCGGCGGCCGGGACGGCGTCGATCTCCGCGCGGTCGATACCGTTCGGGACGAGATACTCACAGGTCGCCCCCCGGGCGCGCAGGTCACGGCGGGTGCGCTCGGAGACGGCGACGTTGGCGTGGGCGGTGTGACCCAGGAGTTTCTCGACGGCCTTCCCGCAGACGCCCTTCCGTCCGAGGTACTCGTACCAGTAGTCGTCCCAGACCTCGTGCCAGGTGACACACAGCGTCGCGTCGTTGAGCGACGCCGAGAGTCGACTCGGGAAACCAGGGAAGTAGGGGAACGCCTGGCAGTCGACGATGTCGGCGTCGGTCCGGACGAGTTCGGGCACCAGCGAGGCGGCAAACGAGAGGGCTTCGGGAATCTTCCGGCGCCCGTCGACGTAGAGGTCGGTCGGTTCGCCGACGCCGTGGAGGACGACCCCCTCGCGTTCGATGACCGCCGGGCCGTCCCAGTAGTGGAGTCCGTACCAGTGGACCTCGTGGCGGTCGCTCAGTCGGCGTGCGACTTCCCAGACGCGCTTCTGGACGCCCCCCGTTTCCCACGGATGGACAGCGTCGTAGACGAATCGTACATCCATCAGTGAATCCACCACGTTACGGACGTCCGAAGCCACAGAGACGAGAGCTGCTGCAAGGGACGTGTGGGAAATCCGGACAGTCGCTCTTAACAGTATCCATTTCGGCGACTCACACGTCACTCGCTTCGCTCGTGACGCGTTCGTCGCCTGGGTGTCGGACGGTGGGGTTCGGGTCGCTCGTGCTCTGCCGAGACCTGCGGGTCTCGGCGCCGCACTCGCTCGTGTACGAACTCGGTTAGAACGTCCGACTGGTCTACGACAGGTGGTGACCGAACTACCCGGGTCCGGCGAGCAATCCGCGGAGGATCCGCAACTCCTCGTCGGTGGTGACGTACTCCGCGTCGAGACACGCGTGGGCGACCTTGTGCACGAGCTCGGGGTCGTTGGACAGTCGCGGTTGCCCGTTCGCGTTCACGTTCGCGTCATCCGGCGCCTTCGCTCCGTCTCCCGAACCCGCACCCGGATCCCCACTCGTTGTCGGTTTCGCGTCCGGGCCCGCACCGTCGGTCACAGTCACCGCCGTCTCGGTCGCCCGTGAGAGTCCGCTGTCGAGGCGTAACTCGCCGTCCTCGAAGAGAGTCTCGACCAGTTCCCGCCTGGTCGCCCACTCGAAACCCGGGATCTCGTTGATCCGCTTTGCGACCGTGCTCCGGTCCCTGTCGAGTCGCTCGGCGACCGCTCGCTGGGTGGCCGCCGGGTCTTCGTGGACGATGCGGAGCGTCTCGACCTGTTCCGTGCTCAGTTCCGACGGCTCGAACGCCAGATCGGCGTGATTCTCCGCGGTGGTGCCCGACTCGCTCCCCGATTCCCGACCGGTCGGTGACTGTTCGTTCGCTCCCGCACTGGACTTGCCGCTGTCGTCCGGGCCGGAGTCGTCGCTACCACCGTCACGTCGGGACGCCCCGCTATCGTCGCCGGGTCCTGCTCCCCTGTCCCCCTCCGCCGGGTCGCCGTACTCCTCGAACACCCGCTCGACGAAGGAGGGCGACGCCTCGCCGACCTCGCTGGCGATGCGCTCGGGCGACGCGTTCGGGTTCGCGGCGGCCACGTCGAGGACCTTCCGGTGGAGCAGCGCCTGCGGAGCGGTCTCCGTCTGCCCCCCCTCGTTGTCCGCGGCCGCAAATCTCCCACTCGTTCCCATTACCGTTCACGAAACATCCCAGTCACATTATCGTGATACCAGCGTATGCAGGGTGACGCTCGCTTCGCTCGCGTTATGTGGGGTGTGCCGGCCACGCTCGCTTCGCTCGCGTTGTGAGGGATGTGCGGGCCACGTTCGGCCCGCTCGCTTTTCGAGGCGCGTAGCGCCTCCCGCTCGCGGCCCTCGCAGTTGGATGCCCAGATATCCACGATATCGAGCGAGTGCGGCGCCGAAACGGACAGGTCTCGACAGGGCACGAGCGACCCGGAACCCACCCTCCGATACACGGGCGACGAACGAAACGCAGGCGTAGCGAGCGTTCGGTGAGATGTCTGGCCGGCTAGTCCGCCTTCGAGGGCGCGGACGACGCACGCTCCCGGCGGCGGTACGCGACGAACACGAGGCAGAAGACCAGCAGCCAGGCGATCCCGTCGCCGGTGAGAAAGCCGTAGGTGTTGTAGCCCGGCCGCGGTGTGGCCGCCCGCGTCGCGACGAGTTGCCCCTCGATCGACAGCCCGACCGGTCCTTTCCCGAAGACGGTCCGCGCGGGATACTGCAGTCCGATCCCCTCCTCGACGAACGGGTACAGCAGCGGCACTGGCCCGCCGTCGATGAGGTCCAGCGGGAGGTGACTCGCGATAAACGCCGCAACGACGGGTGCGTACTGCCACCCCCGGTCGCCTCGATACCAGCGCTCGACCCCCAGCACGAGCAGACAGACCGGAAGTATCGTCACGAGCGAGTGCAGGAGTCCGGGCTGGCCGAGAAACTTGTCGAAGTCCGAAAAGACGCCGAAACCCGCGAGACCGAGCGTCGCGGGGTGGTCGAACAGCTCCGGGCGGAGGACAAAGGCCACCGTCAGCGGCAGGAAGAGGTGGGTCAGCAGGTCCACGTTACTCGTCGAGATAGCCCAGCGACTTGAGGCGGTCCTTGACCTCGTCCTCGTCGACCTCCTCGAAGTCGTCGTCCTCTGTCTCCTGTTCGACCCGGTACAGCACCTCTTCCATCACGTAGGTGATGTACTCGCCCGAGGAGTCGAACTCCGTCCGGGGGAGTCGCTCCTCGACACGCTCTACGACCCGCGTCGGTAGCTCGACCGCCTGCGTCTGTTCGGCGCTCATGTGTACTCGATGTGTCAGGAAAATGCCTGTACTCGCACATAACCGTTCCGATCCGGGTCACTGTCGCATGCAGGCAGGGGTTTTATCTGGGCGACAGGAGATTCTGACAGTGGGGAGGAAGATGCGGACCGTATCACACGACATACCTGACTCGTTCGAACCTGGGGATAGCCTTCTCGTACTCGCACCGTCGTTCGCGACCAGCGACCCGAAGACCTGCAGTGGGCTGCTGGCTCGCGATGGGGTGGGCGAGAGCCACGTTCTCTGTGTCACGTTCACGCGCTCGCCCGAGGACCACCTCGTGAACTGGCGGCGACACGGGAACCTGCCCGAGCGTGCGTCGTTCGTCGACGTCGACGCCTCGGCCCGGTCGATGGACGCGTTCGAGAAATCCGGTGGCGACATCGGACAGGACGACGTGGACGTCACGGTCAGTGGGATCTCCTCGCCGGAGAACCTGACCAGACTCGGCGTGCGCGTCACCAACTGTCTGGAGGAACTGGCCGACGACGTCGAGGACCGACAGATCGTCGTCTGTTTCGACTCCATAACGGCCCTGCTCCAGTACGTGGAGCTGGACCAGGCGTTCAGATTCCTCCACGTCGTCACCGAGCGCCTGGCCGACGCCGACGCGGTGGCACACTTTCACGTCGACCCCGGCGCCCACGACGACGAGACCATCGAGACACTCAGGTCGCTGTTCGACGGGACCTGGGCCTTCGAAGACGAAAGATAGTGAGGGAGCGATTCCAGTCCAGCGGCTGGCCGAAGTCAGTCGGTCAGTCGGGGTGGGCCGCCGACGAGGACGGCCTCACTCGCCCTCTGGACGGAGCGTGACACGCCAGGTCGTGCCGTTCGTGTACGACCACTTCTCGACGTCGAGTTCCGGACAGTTCGACTGTATTTTGAGCATCGTTGCACCGATCTCCTTCGCCGACAGTTCGACCTCTTCCGCGATGAACCGACTTTTGAAGTACTCCCCGTGCGGGGTGGCTTCTCGTCTCAAAAAGGACCGCACGATCTCAGTTTTCGAGGCCCCCGATAGCTGGCCTGCGGGTTTCGCGGATTCCGATTGGGGAGGGACGGTTCCCATATGGCTATTACTGAACGACAGGTAACGTAAATCATCGGCAGACAGACGTCTGACACGCGGAGACTGGGTCGCTCTCACGATCCCGAGGGAACCACAAAGCACTTCCCGTCGGTGAAAGCCAGATATTGATGTCCCCCGACTCGGGACAGCCGCCTCCGGCTGGGGGCGGGATGACAGGTGTCAGACACTGTCGTCGAAGTGGACGCTCGCCTCTGACAGGGCGAGGTCACACACCACTCAGGCCGTATATTATCCATTACGGCCCTCGTTAGGCCGAAAGTGTGTGACGTGTGCACCTATGTGAGCGGGACACATACGCGTTTCGCCAGTGGATACGCGACCGCGTTCACGACCCTCGCAGTTCGCCGTCCGGGCGTCGCCTCACCAGTTGTTCCGGGAACGACTGTTGCGGGCGCCCAGGTAGTACCCGATGCCGGCGACGACGAGGACGAGTACGACGAACCCCGCGCCGAGCAGGAACGACTGATTCACGATGGAGTCGACGAAGGACGAGTCGCCGCCGTCCCCACCGTCGGAGCCGCCGGCGGTCGTCGGCGTCGAATCACCGCCCGGGTCACCGCCGTTCGACGACGTCGGTTGACTCGTCGCGGTCGGCGTCGGCGAGGCGGTGGGCGTCGGTGTCGGTGCTGCTTCGACTGTCACGCTCCCCGCCGAGTAGGAGTCGATAAATATCTCCTCGGAGTCGCCGTCGAAGATAGCTGTCGCGTCCTCGTCGAAGGAGAGTGCGGTCTCGTTCGTGGGCTGGCCGACGAGTGTGAACGTGATCCGTGCGAGCGTCGGGTCGTCGGCCCCGCC
>Ga0207813_100082_pt1 | contig 73375 bp, 74 predicted proteins | sample A23E3SouthBayCA_2_FD_187730 | JGI IMG/M metagenome (GOLD analysis project Ga0207813, IMG submission 187730) | Aerobic enrichment media microbial communities from Eden Landing Ponds, California, USA - A23 E3 (4) (SPAdes) | ecosystem: Environmental > Aquatic > Marine > Unclassified | place... | reverse complement strand
CCGCCAGGTCTCAGCAGAGCACGAGCGACGTGGCCCGCGCCCGCCCCTGCTGCCCGACGAACGCAACGCTCGTGGAACGAGCGTTAAGTTCGTCGCCTGTACATATCGTTGGGGGACGTGGGGAGTGAGTTTGCGGAGGATTCGACGGCACGTTCACCCCGTCTGCATCTCGCCCAGTTCCGCCAGCAGGTGTGAGACGTGCAGGCGGTCGTTGGTCCCCTCTTCTAGGTCCATGTCGACCTCGCCCGCAAAGCGGTGGACTCGCGCCAGGTTCGCACCCGAGTACCGCGACCGCGCGACGGTGAGGACGTCCGCGAGCACCTCGCTCCCGCTGTAGCCCTCGTCGACGAGCAACTCGTCGAGCGTCGAGCGTGCGTCGGTGAACTCGCCGGCCTCCGCGGCGGTGATCATCTCCCCGACCCGCTCGTCGACGCCCAGCGACCCCAGCACCTCGTAGGCCGCGTTCATCGTGATCTCGCCCTCCTGTTCGTGGGTCGTCTGGGCACTCAACACGGCCTTGCGAAGGTCGCCGTCGGCGAACCCCGCGACGTACTCGATCCCTTCGTCGTCGTAGGCTGCGCCCTCGGCGCTCGCGACGCGTTCGAGCACGTCGACGGTTTCGTCGTGGGTCGGGGCCCGCACGCGAATCGGGAAACACCGCGAGCGGATAGGCGGGATCAGTCCGGAGGATTGCCGGGTCGCGATGACGAACTGCGTCGCCTCGTGGTGGCGTTCCATCACCCGGCGGAGCGCCTGCTGGAAGTCCTCGCGGACCCCCTCGGCGTTGTCGAGCAACACGGTCTTGAACGACCCCGAGACCGGCGCGTAACTCGCCGACTCCTTGAGGACGTGGTTGATCAGGTCGGCCTTCGAGGACTCGCGGCGGCGTTTCGCGTCGATGAAACGCGAGAACCGGGGGTCGTTGCTGACCTCCTTTTTCGTCATGCCGAAGAAGTCGGTGACGTTGATCTCGACGAGGTCAGCCTCGCTCTCGTGGAGTTCGTCGGCCAGCGCGCGGACGGCGGCGGTCTTGCCCGCGCCCGGCGGCCCGTGGACGACCAGGTTCATCGGCTCTTCGAGGACCCGTTCGAGGTGGTCGCGGACCTGTGGCTGGGGCAACTCCTCGACGGTCGGCTGGTGGGTCTCGGTCCACAGCGGCCCGTCGATCCCCGCTGTGACGTCCGCGTCGTCGTCCGCTGCTGCCATTACCACGGGGTAGGCCGCCCCCGCGTATGAATCCACCTCTCTCCGCTGGGTGTTCTGTTCAGGCGACTCACACAACACTCGCTCTGGTCGTGTTGTGTTCGTCGCCTGTGTGTCGGACGGCGAGGACAGGCCGCTCGTGCTTTGAGAGATCTTCCGGCCTCAGCGCCGCACTCGCTCGGTATCGTGGAAATCTCGACAGACGACTTCGAGGTCCGCGACCGGCGAGGCGCCCCGCGCCTCGGAAAGCGAGCGGGCCGAACGTGGCCGGCACAGACCACTCCAAACGTCGAGCGAAGTGGGACGTTTAGACTGTCCTGTGTCCGATTCTACGACACACTTCCGTGCCACCTGGTTATATGCCGCGGGTGACCGTACGCCGTGATATGGGACGGACGGTCTACGGAGTCGACCTGGAGGAGTCGCCCTTCGGCGGCCTTATCCGGAAGTTACTGACCGAAGAGGAACTCGACATGATCGCCGACGGGGGGACGGCCGCCGGTCACGGCCCAGCGCCCGACGGCGGGAGTGACGACGAAGACGGCGAGAACGACACCGACGACGACTGGAGCGTCTCGGACGAGACGTACGGGTCGAGCGGCGAGGGCGACGAGGGCGACGACACCGACGGGGACGACGCCGGCGACACCGACGAGGACACGTCACCGACCGGCGCGGAGCTCTCCGATTCCCTCGGGTCCGGGTCGTCACCGCCACCGTCGACGGCACCGGACGACCGGGCAGGCGGCTACGGCGCCGCCGGTTCGAGCGGCTACGGCGGGTCGTCCGATTTCGGTGGCAGTGGATTCGGCGAGTTCGACGACGATTACGAGGACGAAGACGAGGCGGGCGGCGTCGGCGGCTTCCTCTCGGCGCACAAGTGGCTGTTGCTCAAGATAGCTGTCGGACTCGCGGCGCTCGCTGCGGTTGCCGTCGTCGTCTGGCGCTTCAAGGACAGGTTCGCCGGCGCAGTGCCGGGACGGGGTGGCGAAGACGACGAGGAGTTCGACGTCGACGACGGCGGTGAATCCGCAGGCCGCGACGTCTCGCCGGCCAGGAACCGCGCGAAAGCCGACGAGGACGCCGGAGAGACGCCACCACCGGACGGGCGTGACGACGCGGACGCCGGGGAAGACGAACGGACGACACCCGGTCCGCGGCCGGATTCGCGACCGCCACGCGACCACGCAGAGGACGCCGGAACGCTGGGCGAAGACGTCGACATGGGTGCGCTGGTCGGCCTCGGGACACTCGCCGTCATCGCGGCGCTCGTCCGGAAGTTCGACGAGGAGCGAAACCGTCCCCACGACCCGCTCGTCGACGGCCCCCTCGACGAAGACGACGAAGACGACGAAGACGTCGCGGACGACGACCAGTAGCTCCGTCTCCCGTCCCACTGTTCCGACCGTTTCGGTGACCCGGAGCGACTGCTGTCGACGACCGGTGTCACCGACCTCGTGACCGGCATCGCCGACCGAACGGTGGGTGCGACCGCGACCGACAGGCGTAATTGGCAGCCCACACGGATCGGGGGCATGGACGAGCGACTCGATGCACTGGGTGAGCGCGAGGGCTGGCACGTCGAGGGGCGGGCCGCGCGGGTCCACTATCGCGGCGAGACCGACCGCTACAGCGTCGAGTACTACGCGCCGAGCGACTGCGTCCTCTACTGGAAGGTGCCCCCCGAGGACGGCGGCGAGACGGCGGTGCCGGTCGGTCGGGCGACGGTCCCGGACCCGCTCCGCGAGCGAGTGCGTCTCGACCTGGACGCGGCGGGGGTCGACCCCGAGATCGAGCGGCGCGAACTCTGACCGTGTCGGCCGTGTCAGCCGTGTCCTCCGGGGTTCGATACTCCTAAACACGCCGCCGGGAATGGCACAGGCATGGCATTCCACGAGGCGGCGAACTTCCTGTTCGACCTCCGGCGGTTCGCCCCGCGGCCCGGCCTGGTCCCGACGCGGGACCTCCTGGCCGAACTGGGCGACCCCCACGAGGACCTGGCCTGCGTACAGGTCGCGGGGTCGAACGGGAAGGGCAGCACGGCGCGGCTGGTCGAGCGGTCGCTGCGCGAAGCCGGCCTGTCGGTCGGACTCTACACCTCGCCCCACCTCGACGACGTCCGCGAGCGGGTCCGCGTCGACGGCCGGAAACTCTCGAAAGCGGCCGTCACCGAGTTCGTGGGGGAGATGCGCGAGTACGCGACCGAACGGGCAGCAGACGGCGCTTCCCCCACGTTCTTCGAGACGCTCACCGCGCTCGCGCTCTGGGAGTTCGACAGGCAGGACGTCGACGTCGCGGTGCTCGAAGTCGGTATCGGCGGGAGTCTCGACGCGACGAGTGTCGTCGACCCGGTCGCGAGCGCGGTCACCGCGGTCACGCTCGAACACACGGACCTGCTGGGCGACACCGTCGGCGAGATCGCCCGCGACAAGGCCGACGTGGCGCCCGCCGACGCACCGCTCGTGACCGCGGCGGAGGGTGACGCGCTGGCGGCCATCCGCGAGGAAGTCGACGACGTGCTGACGGTCGGGAACGGTGGCGGGGCGACTGGAGCCGACGGTCGCGACGACTGCGACGGCCGCGACGGCACCGACGGTCGCGACGACCCCGGCGACCCCGACGTCACCGTGACCTACGGCGGTCGCGAGGGCCTGGAAGGCGTCGTCACCGTCGAGACGCCCCACCGGACTGTCGAGACGCGCCTGCCGCTGCTCGGTGCCCACCAGGCGCGCAACGCCGGCGTCGCGACGGCACTGGTCGAGCAGGTGCTGGCCGCCGAGGCCGGGTCCGTCCCAGAACGGGGGTCTGTCGAAGGACGGGATCTCACCGGGGCACTGGAGCGCGGGTTACGGAACGCCCACTGGCCGGGTCGCTTCGAGGTGATGGGGCGGGACCCGCTGGTCGTCCTCGACGGTGCGCACAACCCCGGCGGGAGCGAGACGCTGGCCGACGTGCTCGGGACCTTCGACTACGAGGCGTTACACGTCGTCTCGGGCGCGATGACCGACAAGGACCACCGCGGCGTCGCCGGCGCGCTCGCCCGGGCGGACCCCGCCCACGTCGTGGCCTGTCACCCCGACCACGACCGCGCCGAGGACGAGACCGTCGTCGCGCGGGCCTTCGAGCGCGAGACCGACGCGACCGTCGAGACCCGCAGCGACGTCGCCGGCGCGCTCGACATCGCCCTCGACGCGGCAGACGAGCGAGACGCCGTCCTCGTTACCGGGTCACTGTACGCCGTCGCGGAGGCGCGCACCCGGTGGGCCCGGCCCAAGGTATCCAGGGAGATCGACTCGCTCGACGAGGCCCGCGAGGCGCTCGAGGCCGCCGACGTCGGGGGCCCGGGCGTCTGGCGGATGCGCGGCAAGGCCGTCCACCGGGTCGTCAGGACGCGCGTCCAGCCCCGCCAGGCCCAGTACCTGAAAGAGGAACTGCTCTCGCTGGGCGGCGAGTGTGCGATATCCGCCCTCGACGACCAGGACCAGGAGAACCTCGACGTCGTCGCGATGGGCACGCTCGCACAGTTCCGCCGCCTCGTGGAGAAACTCGACGGCCAGCCCTACGGCCTCGCGTCACTCGCCGACGAACTCCGGGGGACCCTCTCGATACAGACCGACCGCGTGTCCAGTTCGATCCCCGGCGTCGACGACGATAGCGACGGCGACGGCGACGAGCGGGGGTACCCCTGGGAGGACGGGACGGCGGTCATGGGCATTCTCAATATCACGCCGGACAGCTTCCACGACGGCGGCGAGTACAACACCGTCGAGCACGCACGCGAGCGCGCAGAGCGGATGGTCGCGGCGGGCGTCGACCTCCTCGATATCGGCGGGGAGTCGACGCGACCCGGCGCCGACGTCGTCCCCGTCGAGGACGAGATCGACCGCGTCGTGCCGGTGATCGAGGCTATTGCCGGCCTCGACGCGATGGTCTCTATCGACACGCGGAAGGCGCCGGTCGCCCGGGCGGCACTGGAGGCGGGCGCGGACCTGCTCAACGACGTCTCCGGTCTGGAGGACCCCGAGATGCGCCTCGTGGCCGCCGACTACGACGTGCCGGTGGTCGTCATGCACAGCGTCGAGACGCCCGTCGATCCCGACAGCGAGATCCACTACGACGACGTGGTCGACGACGTGATCGACTCGCTGACCGAGCGCGTCCTGCTGGCCGAAAAAGCGGGACTGGACCGCTCGCAGATCCTCGTCGATCCCGGGCTGGGGTTCGGCAAGTCCCCCCGCGAGAGCTTCGAGTTGCTGGGTCGACTCGGCGAGTTGCGCGCGCTCGGCTGTCCGGTGCTCGTGGGCCACTCCCACAAGTCGATGCTCGAATTCGCGGGTGGGGAACCCGGTGACGCGCTCCCCGAGACGGTCGCCGCGACGGCCATCGCCGCCGACCGCGGGGCCGACGTCGTCAGGGTTCACGACGCCGCCGAGAACGTCAACGCCGTCCGGGTCGCGAAAGCGGCCACCGACCCGCAGGGAGTCGAGGATCACGGGACGATCCGAGACCGGGATGACTGAGCTATCCGCGGGGCGAGTGCGGAACCGACCGAGCGGTCGGGCGTATCCCGCGGAGCAGTCCCGCCGGCCGGATCCGGTTTCGAAACGGCACAGGGTTTACACGACGTGGTCGAGATCGGGGTCATCGTGCTCCTCTGGGCCGCGACCGGGACGCGCGTCGCGCTCTATCTGACCGGGGACGGCGACGGTCTTGGACCGGAATCGAGCTGATCCGGCCGGGAGTCGAGAGGCGGTATCGTCCGCCCCGAGGAGTACGCCTATCTCCCCGGACGGCGTGGGGCGACCTATGCCACTGGAGTACGACCACACGCCGGTGACCGTCGACGGGAAGACAGCCGTCGTGGTCGGTGCGACGAGCGGTATCGGCCGGGCGATCGCCCTGGGATTCGCGACGGAGGGTGCAGACGTCGTCGCCACCTCGCGCTCGGCGGAGCGTGTCGAGCGGACTGCCGCCGAGATACGCGAGCGCGGCGCCGAGACGGTCGAGGTGACCTGCGACGCGACCGACCGCGACGACGTCGAAGCACTCCGGGACGCGACCGTGGAGGCGTTCGGTGGCGTCGACGTGCTGGTCTACTCGCCGAGTTACATCGCCCGCCTGACGGTGATGGACTGCTCCGAAGAGGAGTGGGACCGTGTCTTCGACGTCCAGCTCAAGGGTGCCTGGCGCGCGACGCAGGTGTTCGCCGAAGCGATGGACGAGGGTACGGTCGTCCACATCGCCTCGGCCTCCGGGGAGACGGCTATCCCGAACCTGGCGGCCTACTCGGCGGCGAAGGGCGGGCTCGACACGCTGGTACGCGTCGCCGCCGAGGAACTCGGGCCGGATATTCGGGTCAACGCCGTCCGCCCGGGCTTCGTCGTGAGCGAGCAGACACAGGGCACCTACACGGAGGGCGAACCCCGCTTCGAGACGATACGGGACCGGACGACACAGGGGCGACTCGCCGAACCGGCGGAGATGGTCGGTGCAGTGGTCTACCTCGCGAGCGACGCCGCGAGCTACACGACGGGCGAGATCGTCACCGTCGACGACGGGTTTACCGCCGCGACGTTCGAGGAGTAATTACATCTCCCGGGACCGTCTCTAGATACGCTCGATACCACCCTGTTACCGGCAGAGTACTTTTGCGTCCGCCGGGACGACCACGGATATGCCGCTGACGCCCTTTCACCTCGGCCCCGGCATCCTCTTCGGTCTCTTGCTGTTGCGATATCTGGACTTCCCGACGTTCGTGATAGGGAGCGTCGTCGTCGACTGGCGCGCTGCGCTCGTCTACTTCGACTTCTGGCCGGGGCCGCGCCACGGCTGGATGCACTCCTACCTCGGGAGTCTGGCGTTCTCGTTGCTGGTGGTCGCCGCGATGGTCGCAGTGCGGCCACGCATCGACGGGATACTGGAGCGACTGGCGATACGCCAGCAGATCACGACCGTCAAAATCGCCGCCGGCGCGTTCCTCGCGGTCACGGTTCACGTCACGGTCGACGCGTTCCACCACCCGACGATGCGACCGTTCCTCCCGCTGGACGGCAACCCACTCTACGGCCTCTTCTCGACGTTCGAGATGCGGGCGTTCACCGCCTTCTGTCTCTTCCTCGGCGTACAGTTCTACCTGGTGTATTTCCTCGACCTGCTGGGGCTCGACCTGCGGTCACGGGCAGCGGAGTGAGCGTCCGCGTGTCGGGAAGAGTGAACGTCCGCGTGTCGAGAATAGCCAGTCTGACGGGACGGGAGCCGACCTACACTGTCAGTGCGGCGTCGGTCTCGTCGAACGTCTCGATCTCGACACCCTCGTCGGTAACGGTGGCGACGACGACGCCGTTGCCCGACCCGGTGTCGCGCTCGCTGGCGGCCGCGACGGCCCGCACGGCCAGGTCCCGGGCCGCGTCGAGACGCATCCCGGAGTCGTACTCGCCTTCGATGGTCCCGTAGGCCAGTTGCATGCCCGACCCGGTGACGGTGTAGTCGTCGGCCATGACGCCACCGGCGGGGTCGACGCTGTAGACGTGCGAGCCGTTCGCGTCGGTCCCGGCGATGATCGGGTTGATCGCGAACCAGGGACCGCCGCGGGCGAAGTTCCCCGCCAGCGTCGAGAGGGCGTGGATGCTCATCGCCTCGCCGTGGCGAACCTCGTAGAGGTCGGCCTCCGCCCGCACCGAGCGGATGAACGACTGGGCACCGCCGACCGAGCCGACGAGCGTCATGACCGCCGTCGGGTGGACCTGTTCGACCTTCGTGACGGACTTGTTCGAGACGAACCGCCCGCCCAGCGAGGCCCGCCGGTCCGTCGCGACGACGACGCCGTCCCCGGTGGCGATACCGACCGTCGTCGTCCCGGTCTTGTTCACCGCCGCGTCCTCGCGGTCGGGTGTCTGTGTGTCGAGTCCTGGGGCGCCGGGTTCGCCCGAGACGCCGATTTCGGGTGCGGTCGGGTCGCCGACGGCGTCGGCGCCGGTGATGGGGTCTGTGAAGTTACTCATCGTCGTCCTCCAGGTTCAGTTCCGCGAGATGCGGGGCGATCTCCGCGGCGTCGAGCGACCGCACGGTGTGACTCTCGACGTCGACGGTCGTCACTTCGAGGCTGTCGGCGTCGAGGCTCTCGTCGTCGTGAGTCTCGGCGAGGGCCGCCAGCGCGAGCGCGATCCCGCCGTCGAGGTCCAGGTCCTCGCGGTAGTGCTCTTCGAGGTAACCCATCAGCGTCGCGTGGTCGCCGCCGACGGCGGTCGCGGTCCACTCGTAGGGCGTCCCCGAGGGGTCGGTCTCGAAGACGCGCGGCGTCCCAACGGGGTCGACCCCGGCGATGACGAGCGCGACGCCGAACGGGCGGACGCCGCCGCTCTGGGTGTAGCGCTGGATGTAGTCGGTGACCTCCTTGGCGAGGGTCTCGACGTCGATCGGTTCGTCGTAGCGCAGGCGGTGGCGCTGGGCCTGGGTGCGCGCGAACTCGACGAGCTGGCGGGCGTCGGCGACGTGACCGGCGCTGGCGACCGCAACGTGGTCGTCGACCCGGTGGAGTTTCTCGATACTGTCGGCTTCGAGCAGGGGCGAGCGCACCTGGCGGTCGGCGGCGAGCACCACGCCGTCGCCCGTGCGGACGCCGACGCTCGCGGTGCCACGCTTGATGGCCTCCCGGGCGTACTCGACCTGGTAGAGGCGCCCGTCCGGCGAGAAGATCGTCATCCCGCGGTCGTACGCCTGCTGGTTGTCTTCCATAGTGTGTGTCACTGTCGCAGCGTGACTAACCCCTGGTAAGGGATTCTGTTATATATAGGTTTCTCCATAGTGGCTCAGCGAGGAGCGCCCACAGGCCGGTGTCCGGACGGACGTCTGTTCCCCAGGGTCCTGACGGTGCTCGTTACCGTCACTCCTCGGTCAGTTGCGGGTACGCGACCTCCCAGAGGTGGTCGTCGGGGTCCGCGAAGTAACCCGAGTAGCCGCCCCAGAAAGCCTCTTCGGCGGCTTTGACGAGGCGCCCGCCCGCGGTCCCGAGCCTCCTCGAGGAGCGCGTCGACCTCGTCTCTCGTCGCGACGTTGTGCGCCAGCGGGACGCCGGAAAAGCCCGACCCGTCGTCGGGAACGGTGGCGTCTTCGGCGAGCAGTTCTCGAGGATAGACCGAGAGCCACGTCCCGTCGAGCGTGAGGAGGGCGATATCGCTGTCCGGTTCGCGTTCCTGCATCGGGAAGTCCAGCCCGTCACGACAAAGATTCGCAGTGGTTCAGTCCCCGAACGCCGAGGTCGCTCGTCGCTTGATTTCGCGACCCCGATCAGTACAACGAGAGGTCGCCGGTGACGCGGTCGACGAGGTCGTCGGATGCGGGTCCGACCGCGAGCGCGGTCACGGTACCGGGATCGAGTTGCGTGTGACCGGCGTCCCGGACGACGGCGTGAGCGATACCCTCACGTTCGGCTTTGTCGGCGAGTTCGAACAGTTGCGATTCCCCGTCGGCCTTGAGGACGACCTTCTTCTGGCCGCTGCCTTTCCACTCGGACCTGTCGAGGCGGTCGGCGTTCTCGGAGGCCATCAGCGAGGCGTGGGCGACCTGCGCGGCGAGTTTCCCCTCGCCCATCCCCAGGTCCGCGCGGGCGACGATCGCCTGTTTCATACCCCGGATCGGCCCGCCCGACGGATAGCGTTTCCCATCCCGGCGGTCCCCCTCCCGGGCAGCCCCGTCCCGAGCGACCCCTGTAACCGGCAGACTGCGGCCGTTCCCGGCAGAACGTGACGGATGACACAAACCGGATAAGGGTGGCACACAGACACCGGGTAATGAAAGTCGGGATCCAACCCTACACTCTCAACGCGCTGGACGAACCACTCGAAGCGAAACTCGACCGTATCGCTCGCGCGGGCTTCGAGGGGGTCGAGCTCGGCACCGACGGCAACACGGATTCCGTCCACGAGAAACTCATCGAACACGGGCTGGCGGTGTCGAGCATCGGGACGACGCCGGACGAACTCGACGACGACCTCGACGCACACGTCGCGGCAGCCGAGGACTTCGACACCGACGACGTCGTCGCCATGTGGATCGACCCCGAACACTTCGAGACCCGCGAACGCGTGGCTGCGACCGCCGACCGCCTCACGGCACTGGCCGACCGCCTCGCCGAACACGGCCTCCAGTTGCACTACCACAACCACGCCCACGAGTTCACCGACCTGGGCGACACGACGGGCTACGAACTGCTCGTCGACGAGAGCGACGGCGTCCGGTTCGAGGTCGACGCCGGCTGGGCGGGCACTGGCGGGGCCGACCCCGCCGCGCTACTCCGGGATATCGGTGAGGCCGTCGACCTCGTTCACGTCAAGGACATGGACTTCGAGACGGGCGAGTTCGTCACCTTCGGCGAGGGCGACCTGGACGTCGCAGAGACGGTCGCGGCCGCCCGCGACGCCGACGTCGACTGGCTCCTCTTCGAGAACGACGAACCGACCGACCCCGTCGCCGAACCCGCCCACGCTTCCGTCACGCTCGACCGGTACACCGACCACTTCTGTTGAGTACTGGTCGAGAGACCGTCGACCGTTCCCGGTCCCGACGATCCACGTCTCCACGCCGACAGACTCCCGGAAAAACAGGCGATGGGTCGGCCGATGGAGTTCCAGCGGCTCAGCGAACCGAGTCGAGAAGCAGCCGCTGTTCGACGCGTTTGGCCTCGCGCTGGACGTCGTGGACGGCGTCGACGTTGGGCGAGACCGAGGTGATCCCGGCCTCGACGAGCGCCTCGACCATCGCCGGTTTCGAGGCGGCCTGGCCGCAGATACTCGTCGAGACGTCTTCCTCGCGGCAGGTCTCGATCGTGGACTCGATGAGTTCCAGCACCGCGGGATGGAGTTCGTCGAAGCGGTCCGCGATGCGTTCGTTGTTGCGGTCGACCGCGAGCGTGTACTGCGTGAGGTCGTTCGTGCCGAAGGAGACGAAATCGACGCCGGTGTCGACGATCCCGTCGATCGAGAGCGCGGCCGCGGGCGTCTCGATCATGACGCCCCACGGGCGCTTGTCGGGGTCGATGCCGGCCTCGACGAGGAGTTCGCGGGCCCGGACGACGTCCTCGGCGTCGTTGACCAGCGGGAACATCACCTCGACGTTGTCGTAGCCGATGTCGTAGAGCTGGCGAAACGCCGCCAGTTCCGTCGTGAAGACGTCGGGCTGGTCGAGACTCCGCCGGACGCCCCGCCAGCCGAGCATCGGGTTGTGCTCGTGGGGTTCGTTCTCGCCGCCCTCCAGCTCGCGGAACTCGTCGGTCGGCGCGTCGAGCGTGCGCACCCTGACGGGCCGGGGGTAGAACGCCTCGGCGACCTTCTGGATGCCGTCGACGAGCTCCGAGACGAAGGCGTCGGCGCCTTCCTCCTCGATGTAGCGCTCGGGCGTCTTGCCCGTCGAGAGGACCATGTGCTCCGTCCGGAGGAGACCGACACCGTCGGCGCCCGTATCGGCGGCGCGCTCGGCGGCGTCTGGCACCGAGAGGTTGACCTTCACGTCGGTCGCGGTCATCGGCTTCGAGGCGAGTGCAGCCGCCCGGTCGCTGGCGCCGACCTGCGCGGCGGCCGCCGGTTTGGGTTCGGACTCACCCCCTTCGTCGTCGGCCTCGTCCTCGGGAGTAGTCCCGCCGCGTCGGACCGTACCCTTGTCGCCGTCGATGGTGACGACCTCGCCGTCCGAGAGTGTCTCGGTGGCGTCGCCGGTGCCGACGACGGCCGGGACGCCGAGTTCCCGCGAGATGATCGACGCGTGGCTGGTCATGCCGCCCTCGTCGGTGATGATCCCCGCCGCCCGCTCCATGGCGGGCACCATGTCGGGCGTGGTCATCTCGGCGACGATGAGGTCGCCCTCGCCGACCCTGTCGAGGTGGTCGAGCGTCCGGACGATCCTGACTTTGCCGGCGACTGTCCCCGGACTGGCGCCGAATCCCGTCAGCGCGACCTCGCCGGCGTCGTCGTCGCTGTCGTCGGTGGTGCTCCCCGTGGCGGCGCTCTCGTCGGCGGCGCTCTCGTCGGTTCGGGTTCCACCGTCAGCAGTGCCCGCCGTTTCGGTTGCCGCGGTGTCGACCCCCTCCTCGCCAGCCGACTCGCCGTCGTCGATCGTCGTGATCGGACGCGACTGCAACAGGAAGAGGTCGCCGCGGGTGCCGGAGTCTGGGTCGACATCGGCGTCGGGGTCAGCGTCGGCCACCACGTCCCCCTCACCGTCACCGATGGCCCACTCGACGTCCTGTGGGTCGCCGTAGTGGGTCTGGACGGTCTCGCCCATCTCGACGAGTCGTTCGAGGTCCGCCTCGGAGAGGACCCGCTCGTCGCGTCTGTCTTCCGGAACTGCGCGCTCGATGGTCTCGCCGGTCTCCTCGTCGCGGACGTGCATGACCTTCTTCGTCGAGACGTCGACCTGCAGGATCTCGCCGGTCTCGCGGTCGACGACGTAGCGGTCGGGCGAGACGGCGCCGGAGACGACGGCCTCGCCGAGCCCCCAGGCCGCCTCGACGATGACGCGCGAGTCGCCGGTCGTGGGGTGGCTGGTGAACATGACGCCGCTGCGCTCGGCGTCGACCATCCGCTGGACGACGACGGCGATGTTGACGACGTCGTGGTCGAATCCCTTCTTGTTCCGGTAGTAGATAGCGCGCTGGGTGAAGAGCGAAGCCCAGCAGTCACGGACGGAATCGAGCAGGCGCGACCGGTCGACGTTGAGGAAGGTCTCCTGGGCACCAGCAAATGACGCGTCGGGCAAATCCTCTGCTGTGGCGGACGAGCGAACCGCGACCGACGCCGCCCCGTCGTCCAGGTCGTCGTAGGCGGCGAGGATCGACTCGCGGATCGGCTCGGGCATCTCGGTCTCGCGGATCAACTCCTGGGCGCGCTCGGCGGCGCGGGCGAGCGCTTCCGAATCGCTCGGGTCGACGTCCACCACTTCGAAGAGTTCCTCGGCGATCCCCGTGTCGTCGAGAAACGAGCGATATGTCTCCGCGCTCACGACGAACCCGGGCGGGACCGGCAACCCCGCCGCGGTGAGTTCGCCCAGCGAGGCCGCCTTGCCGCCCACCGAGTCGAAGTCGGTCGCGGTCACGTCGTCCAGCCACAGTACTGTCATAGGCGTGTCGGATACGACCGCGACGACGACCAAGAAGGTTCCGGATGTTCCGGCAAATATCGGCATCTTAGACGCTGTGTAATCCGTTCTCATACAGGTGTTTCTTCGGTCGCGAGTACCCGTTTCGAGTCGCGAATTCGGTGGCTGGGGCTTGCGCTCCCGCAGTCATCGTCGTGCGATGGAAGCCCTCGACGCGCTCGCGGTCGCTGAGCAGGATATTCTCGCTCGAACAACCGCACTGCGCCGCACTCGCGAGAATAGAGCCTGCTCAGGCGACTGCGCTCACTCCGTTCGCCGCGAGCCCGTCTCGCCCTTCCAGTCCGCCAGGAAGATTTCTGTGGGGTCGGCCATCGAACATTCCACCCTGAGACGGCCTGTGCAACAAATATCGTCCCTGGTGGACTGAAAGGGCGAGGGCCGCTCGCGTTCACTGTAGTCGCCTCAGCGACCCCTATCCGAGCGAAGCGAGGATATGTCGCTGAGCGACCGCGAGCGGTCCGAGGGCTTTCACCGCACGATCACGAGTGTGGCACTGTCTCCGGCCCGCGTTTCTCTCACCGTCGCGTCACCCGAAACAACCGTTCGAGGACCACCCGAAACCGGAACCCCCGATCGGAAGCCGAAACCTTCGACACCTCCCGCGCGCAGATCGTAGTATGGTCACGATCGCAGTCAACGGTGCGGCGGGGCGGATGGGCAGAACCGTAATCGAGACGGCCGCCGACCGCGACCTCGACGTGGTCGTGGGGTTCGACGTCGACGAAGTCGACGAGGTGGCCGGCGTCCCCGTCGTCGATGCGGCCGACGCCGCCGAGGCGCTCACCGAGTACGACCCGGACGTCGTCGTCGACTTCACGGTCCCCGAGGCGACGCTCGTACTGACCGACGCCTGCGTCGAGGCGGGCGTCGGGATGGTCGTCGGGACGACCGGCTTCGACGACGACGGCCTCGCCGAACTCGACGCCGCGAGCGAGTCGGTTCCGGTCCTGAAAGCCACCAACTTCTCGCGGGGGATCCAGGTCCTCCTGCGGACGGTTACGGAGGCCGTGAGCGCGCTCGACGGCTACGACCTCGAACTCATGGAGACCCACCACAACCAGAAGGTCGACGCACCCTCCGGGACGGCGAACACGATCCTCGAAACCGTCCAGGCCGAGCGCGACGTCGAACCGGTCTACGGCCGGGAGGGCCACGCCCCCCGCGACGACGACGAGATCGGCGTCTTCGCCCGCCGGGCAGGTGACGTTCGCGGCGAGCACGAACTCGTCCTCGCGGGCAACGACGAGGTCGTGTCACTCTCTCACCGCGCCGAGGACCGGGCGGTCTTCGCCGCAGGCGCCCTCGACGCGGCTGCGTGGCTCGCCGGCAAAGACGCCGGGCGTTACGAGTTCGGTCAGGTCATCGACGAGGCCTGACACCGGGTCACCCTGCTTCTGGGGCGAATCGTGGCCACACGACGTGTCGGGAGACGCCGCCGAGTGCCATCGCCCACACGAACGCGACACAGCCGACCGCGAAGGTCGACGTCGCCCCCGGCGGGACCACCACCCAGGTGACGGCCACCACGACCACGACGAGGGCGAGCAGCACGACGAGCGCGACCGCGTCGTTCACGTCCCGGAAATCCAGTCGGTCCACGAGGAGGAACGTGGGGACGCCGACGGCGGCGCCGACGAGTCCGGCGGGGACGGCCGTCTCTGCGGATATCTCACCTATCGACCCCGTCGTGGTCGGGACCAACAGCATCGGCGTGAGTCCTAGGGCCACGAAGAACGTCCGTATCGCCGCCTGGCGAGCGTCGTCGTCGGGCGATCCGCCCCCCGCCTCGGATCCAGTCATCGTGTTTTCACGTCCGCCGGTTCGGCGAAAAGTCTTGTGCCACGTCCCGGTCGCTGTGGCACGCCTCGGCCGCCGTGTCACACTGCTCGTGACCGACTTCGGGGGTGTTTTGCCCTAGGCCCTGCATCGCCCGGGTATGAGCCTCGAATCCGACGTCCGCGACCTCTGGGCCCGAAAGCAGGAGGGCCTCACCGCCGCCGACGCGACAGACGACCACCTCGCGACGCTCGACGCGTTCCTCGAAGCGCTCGAAGCCGGCGAGGTTCGTGCCGCCGAGAAACGCGACGGGACCTGGGAAGCCAACGCCTGGGTCAAGCAGGGCGTCCTGCTCAACTTCGGTCTGCGCGGGACCGAACCCCGCGAGTACGGCGACGTCACCTACCACGACGTCCTCCCGCTGCGCCGGACCGACGACCTCCACGAGCGGGGCACCCGCAACACGCCCGACGGGACCGTCATCCGCCGGGGGGCCTACGTCGGCGGCGACGCCATCCTGATGTCGCCCGCGTTCGTCAACATCGGCGCCCACGTCGGCGACGGCACGCTCGTCGACTCCTGTGACACGGTCGGCTCCTGTGCCCAGATCGGTGAAGACGTCAAACTCGGTGCGAACACGCTCATCGGCGGCGTGCTCGAACCCGTCGAGGACGCGCCGGTCGTCGTCGAGGACGGCGTCTCGCTGGGTGCGGGCTGTCGCGTCACCTCGGGGTTCGTCGTCGGCGAGAACTCGATCGTGGGCGAGAACACGCTCCTCACCCCCAGGATCCCGGTCTACGACCTCGTCGAGGAGGAAGTGGTCTACGGGCGTCTGCCCCCGGAGCGGCGCGCGTTCACCCGGTTCGTCGAGTCGTCGGTCTCGGACCACGACCTCATCGACGGCGGGGCGTACAAGCCCGCGGTGGTCGCGACGAGCGTCGAGGAGGAGACCCTGGAGGCGACCGAGCGCGAGGACGCGCTGCGGGAGTGAGCAGTCCGCTGGTCTCTCGGGAACAGTGACCGCACCAGCGGCACCTTTTCTTGTGTCTCCGTCTTCAGTGTGAATATGGGGTCACAGACGATCGAACTGGACGACGACGCCTACGAGAAACTCGAGGCGCGTAAACTGCCGGGCGAAAGTTTCAGCGACGTAGTACGGCGACTCGCTGGCGATTTCTCTCTCGCGGAGTATCACGGTATTCTCGACGAGGAAACAGCCGATGAACTCGAAAGCGTTCTCCACTCCGATTCGTGACCGTCGTTCTCTGTGGCGTCGGCGCCGACACCGGCAACGTCAGACCCGTCCCTGCCGTCGACGCCGACGGTCGCTTCGAATACGTCCCCATCCCGGAGAAGGGCGCGACGACCGAGACGGCGACCTACGACTCCATCGAGCGGCGCCACGGCGAGGGCGTGCTCGCCGACCTGCTCGACGGGATCCGGCCGGGAAGCGACGGCGAGTGGGTCACCGACGAGCGAGCGATCCGCGAGCAACCGGTCCACCACGACCCGAACCTCGACGCGCTCACCTACGGCGAACACCGCCCTGGGTACGTCGCGAAACTCCGCGAACTGGAAACGGGCGACGTCGTCGCCTTCTACGGGGGCTTCCCCGGCCCCGACTCGACGTACAAACACCGCTCCCTGTTCGGCTACTTCACCGTCACGGACTCGCCGACGGTGCTCGACCCCGAGATGGGCCGGACGGAGAAACGGGCGTTACTGGACGACCATCCCGAGAACGCCCACGCGAAGCGTCTCGAGGGGCACGGCGACTGCTACTACCACGATCCGGCGTTCACCGAGCGGCCGCGCCCGGTCGTGGTCGTCCCCGGTCGGGAACCCGGCGGCCTGCTCGACCGGGCGAGACGCCTCAGCGACACCCGCCGGGGTCCGAACTACTACATGGCCGAGGACGTCGCCGCAGTGCTAGAGCCGGCGTCGACCACCGAACGCGGCACACATCTCGGCGGGTTCAAGCCGGCCGTACGGTGTGACGTCTCGCGGGAGACGTTCGTCGAGTTCGCGGAGCGAAGCCCCGACGACTGCGGTCCATGACGTCACGACCAGCAGGGCTCACAGCCCCGTCTCACTGACCAGGCCGGTCGTCCCTGTCGCTCCCCCAGTGGCCGTCCCTGTCCGAGCGGTCACTGTCCGAAGCCGACCCGCGTTTTCCTGCGTCGAGTGCCGTCTCGGCGCCGACGGACCTTCGTCGGTACCTCGTGTGCGGGCTGTGTCGTACTCATCGGGGTGAACGCGAGCGGGCGCTCGGGACCGAGTTCGAAACGTTGACCGACGAGTGTGAGCACGATCTGGGCCTCCAGCAGGGCGAATCGCCGCCCGAGACAGAGGCGTGGGCCGGCACCGAAGGGAGCGTAGGCGTACCCCGCGTCCTGTGGTGAGGTGTCGCGCCAGCGTGCCGGCCGCCACTCTGAAGGGTCGTCCCAGTACTGCTCGTTTCGCTGGACCGCCCACACCGAGAGGTGCGCCCGCGTATCCGCGTCGAGTTCGTAGCCACCCATCTCGACCGACCGTGTCGTCACCCGCGGGATAGTGTGGACCGGCGGGTACAGCCGGAGCGTCTCGGTCAGTATCCGCTCGGTGACCGCGAGGTCGGAGACGTCCGAGAGCGTCGGTCGGTCGCCGCCGAGGACGTCGTCGAGTTCGGCGTGGAACCGCTCGCGGACCCCGGGATGGGAGCCGAGCTGGTGGAGCGCGTAGGTCATCGCCAGCGCCGTCGTGTCGTGACCGGCGAAGACGAGCCCGACCACCTGGTCGACGATCTCCGAGTCGGTGAGTGTCGCCTCTCGGTCTCCATCACCATCGGTTTCACGGAGTGCGACCAGCGTCGACAGCAGGTCGTCGCCCGCAGCGGCCTCGCCGCGCTCGACCTCGCGACTGCGTTCGTCCAGCAGGCGCCGGGCCTCGCGTTCGACCGTCTCGACGGCCCGGCGGAACCGCCGGCGTGCTGGCGTGGGCACCCACCTGGGCAGTGCGAACGACGTCGGCTTGAACCAGAGGTTGATGTCGCTCGCCGCCCGGCGAAGGTGCTCGTCGCCGTTCGGGTCCAGCGGGCGGTCGAACAGCGTCCCGAAGAAGTTGTCCAGTGCCGTCCCGCTCATCTCCTCGTGGAGGGAGAGTCGGCCGTCGTCGGGCCAGCGGTCGAGACGTCGCTCGGTTAGTTCGACCATCCGATCGGCGTACTCGCGGATCCGCGCGGGGTAGAAGAACTCGTCCAGGGCCTCGCGCTGGTGCTCCCACTGTTCGCCCGCCGTCGAGAGGACGTTCTCGCCGAACGCAACCCGAAAGCCGGGACTCTTGGCGAAAGCATCACGGTCGGTGACGAGCGCTCGTTCGAGGCTGTCGGGGCTGGCGAGGTTGTAGAACTCCCCGACGCCGAGCACTCGCATCCGGGAGACGGGACCGTACTCGTCGACGACGTCCTCGACCAGGGGTAACGGCTCCCGGGCGAACCGGACGGTCTGTCCGAGGACCGGCGGGCCGCCGACCGACGGGGGCGGATTCGTCGACACGGGTGGGCGTGCTCGGCGCGCGAGGAAGTAGCTATCGCTGTTCCGTCAACCGGGGCGGAGCGCCACCTGGTTCCGTCGGTTCGTGTCGTCGTCGCCGGTCACTCGACGGCCTCGCTCGGGTCGACGACGTCACCGCCCATCGTGTCGACGCCGACCTGGTCACAGAGCTCCGCCAGCGGACACGCGTCGGGGTCATCCAGACAGGCGGGTTTGCGCGCCGAGCAGGTGTCCCGGCCGAACTGGATCATCGCGGTGTGGCCGAAGCCGCACTTCTCGGCGGGCACGTCCCGTTCGAGGTGTTCGCGGACCCCCTCGTGGTCGGCGTCGGGGGGTGCGAGCCCCATCCGGCGGGCGATCCGGTGGACGTGCGTGTCCACGGGGAAGACACCGCCGCGGCCGCCCGCAAAGAGGAGGACGCAGTCCGCGGTTTTGGGACCCACCCCGTTCATGTCGAGGAGCGTCGAGCGTACCTCGTCGGGGTCGCCGGTCGTGACGAACTCGTCGAAGCCCGCCTCGCCGCCGTACTTCTCGCAGATCCGCCCGGCGAGCGCGATTATCCGCTCGGACTTTTGATTGTACAGCCCCGCGGCGGAGATGGTCTCGGCCAGGCGTTGCTGGTCGGCGTTCGCGAGCGACCCCGCGAGGTCCCCATCGTTCCCGTACCGGTCCATCAGGGCGTCGTGTGCCGGCTGACTCGCCACGTCGGAGGTGTTCTGGCTCAATATCGTGCGGACGAGACACTCGAAGGCGTCGCGGCCGCCGTAGGCTTTCTGCCAGTAGAGTTCTCCGAGTCGGTCGACGACGGCCTCGGCACGGGTGGCGGCCTCCCCGGGTTCGAACGACACCGCCTGGCCGCCGCCCGCGTCGCCGCCGCTGATGTTTCGCTCCGGTTCCGGATCGGCGTCCTCGCTCATGTCTGCCTCCTCGGACTGGTCGGTGAAAACGTCCCCGACGGCGGCGTCGAGAGCCCCAGTGATGACCACGCCGAAAGCCCGCTCACTCGCCGGGTTCGACTCGCAACGTCAGCGTCGCGTCGACACCGCTGGCGAGTGCGGTGACGAGGGCGCGATCAACGTCGGCAGCCGACTTGTCGGCATCGACCATCACGGTCCGGCCGTCGACGTAGTCGCTCGTTCTGACGACGTGACTGCGTTCGTTCTCGAAGGTCAGGGCGGGATCACCGCGACCGACGACGCGCTCGGTGTAGCCGTCAGCTTCGATCGTCGCGGCGATCGTCGCGTCGGGGTCCCGACAAGCGTCGGCGAACGCCTCCGAGAAGTCCGCAGGGACGCGGTCGGCCTCGATCGCGAGAATGCAGTCACCGGCGGGAGTCAGGAAGTCGTCGCTCGAAAATTCGAGTGTGCTCGCGTGTTCTGCGGTGACGTTCTCGTGGCCCTCCGCGTGCACGATTTCCGTCAGCTCGTCGGTCGCGCCGGCCGCTGTCGTCGCGTCGTCTGTCATGTCCACTGGTTCGTGCGCGGGAGTACTTCAGGAGGGTGGTCTCGGTGCGTTTCCGGAGAGTGACCTCGATTGGTACTGTTCTTGCCGCTCGCTGCCATGCTCGCCCCTCGCGCGACTTCGTCTCGCGGCCCTCCCAGGGTTCGGGCACGCTCGACGACGCGCGCCACGGTGGTTGGTGAGGCGTTCGACACGAAACGATCCCCTTCGGTCCCCGATGCAGGTACGAGTTCGCCCCACCCGACTCGTCACCCGATCTGTCCTTCGAGGACGTCGTCGGCGGCGTCGATGAACGCGGCTTCCTCGCCGGCGGGGACCGTCGCACCGGCTGCGACGTCGTGACCGCCGCCGTCACCGCCGACGGACTGGGACGCTTCGCGCATCACGACCGAGAGGTCCAGTCCCTGGCGGACGAGCACGCCCGAGCCGCGGGCCGAGACTTTCGTCTCCTCGTCGTTTTTGCGGGCGAAAGCGACGATGGGCTTGTCCGGGCTGACGCCGTCGGTGCCGATGGCCATCCCGGCGACGATGCCGACGATGGTCTCGCGGATGGCGTCGCCGGCGTCGAACCACTGGACGTGCTCCTCGTGGGTGACACCCTCGCGGCGGACGTATTCGAGTCCTTCCGAGAGGTTGCGCCGGTGGTTCGCGAGGAGTTTCCGTGCGCGTTCGAGCGCGCCGTCCCGGTCACCCAGACAGACCCCGAGACCGACGTCGGCGCGTTCGTAGCGGGCGGTGGCGTTCAGCAGCGTCGAGAACTCGCTGGCGTCGCGCAGTTCGGTCCCCTCGGGTTCGTTCGTGAGTTCGTAGGTCGTCCCGACGAGCGAGTCGATCTTGTCGGCGGGAACGCCGCGTTTGACCGCCCGCTGGACGAGCGCGCTCGCGACCGTCTGGCGCTCGTCGTCGGCGAGGGCCGCCCACGTCCGCCACTCGCCCGCCGACCTGAGGTCGACGTCGAGGTCCTCGAGAAAGGCGACCGCGCCCGACTCGTTGCCCGAGACGCCCGGGATCTGGACGTCCGTCGCGTATTCCAGGAGTTTCGGGAGCGGGCGGGTTTGCTTGCCGTACAGCGAGAGGTCGGTCCCCTCGGCGAGGACGCCCGCCTCGACCCCCTCGGCGACGAGTTCGGCGTTGGCACCGACGAGTTCCCCGCCGATGGCCTGCATGTCCCCAACCGCGCCGACCACGGCGAGCGCTGCCAGATCGCGGTTCGTGGCGGCGCCCGGCTCGGTCCCGTCGCCGTTCAGCCCGGGCTGGCCGCTCTCCTCGGCCAGTGCCCGCGCGAGAACGTAGGCGGCCCCCGCTCCCGAAAGTTCCGAGGCGCCGTCGATCCCTTCCAGCAGGGGATTCAGGTGGTACTCGGTCTCGCGGTCGGCGGGCTGGTGGTGGTCCGCGATGACGGGCTGGAAGTCGCCGGCGTCCTCGTGGGCGCCGATGTCGTCCAGCTGGCCGCTCCCGAAATCGGTGAAGAGGACGGTGTCGTACTCGCGGGCGGCGATAGAGGCGATCTCGGTCGCGTCGAGCTGTTTCTTGAACACGACCTCGAAGGGGAGGCCGGCCCGCTCCAGCGCACTGGCGGCGACCGCGGCGCTGGTCAGTCCGTCGGCGTCGATGTGTGACGCCAGCAGGACGGCCTCGGCGTCGAGCAACCGTCGCGCGCAGTCGTGAGCGCGCCCTTCGAGTTCGGGAACCGGCCCGTCGGTCATCGAACCGAGGTAGGCGCGTCCCCGGGTTTAAATCTCCGGTTGACTGTCTCCAGTCCGGACGGGGACGGATGCGACCGCGTGCCCGGCAACTGCGCGGCGAGCGCGTCCGAAACCCGTTTGACGGCGAACGGGGTAGAGTCGGGCGTGACCGTCATCGGCCTCGACGACACGGACTCGCGCGAGCGGGGGATGTGTACGACCTACGTCGCCGCGACGCTCGCCGACGCGGTCCGGGAAGCCGGCGGGACCGTCGAGCGTCGTCTGCTGGTGCGACTCAACCCCGCCGTCGAACACAAGACGCGGGGCAACGCCGCGCTCGCGCTCCACACCGACCTCGCCCCCGACCGTGCGCTCGCACTCGCCCGCGAGCACCTCGACATGGCCGAGACCGACGACCCGCGGACCGCTCCTGGTGTGGTCGTCGCCCCCGGAGACCCGGCGGACGTTCCCCAGCGCGTCGCCGACTTCGCCCGCCGGGGCGTTCGCGACCTGCTCGATATCGACGACGCGGTGGCGCTCGCAGACGACGCGGGCTACGGGACTGCCCACGCCGGGAACGGCCGCGGGCGGATCGGCGCGCTCGCCGCCGTCGGGGCCTGGCGCGCGTTCGACGACTGGACCGTCGAGTGCATCTCCTATCGCGAGTCCGACCGCTGGGGGACCACGCGCGACGTCGACCACGAGAGCGTCGTTGCAGCCGCCGAACGCGGATACCCCGACGTCTGGGACACTGTCGACCTCGGCGAGGGCTACCCGGTCTGTGTCCCGCGGACGCCCTGTCCGATCCTCCACGGGATCCGCGGCGACGACCCCGACGCGGTCCAGGAGGTCGCTGCGGCGATCGATTCGGAACCCGTCGCCGGCAGGGCGCTGTTCGTGACCAACCAGGGGACCGACGCACACCTCCGGCCCGTCGAGGGCGTGGACGAACTACGCGAGGGGGGTTCGTTTCGGGTCGACGGGGTGGTCGAGACGACGCCCGAGACCCGCGAGGGCGGGCACGTCTTCTTCGAACTGGGTGAAAACGAGAGCGGTGGTCTCGGCGAGCGCGACCAGCATGCGACCGTCGACTGTGCGGCATTCGAGCCGACCAAGCGCTTTCGCGACCGGGTGCGGGCGCTACGTGTCGGCGACCGCCTGACCGTCTGTGGCGAGGTCAGCGGGGGGACGCTCAAACTGGAGAAGTTCGCCGTCCGGGAGCTGGTGACGACCGAGCGCACCACGCCCGACTGTCCGGAGTGTGGTCGGTCGATGGGGTCTGCGGGTGCTGGACAGGGGTATCGGTGTCGTGACTGCGGGACGCGAGCGGAAGGGAAAGTGGCGGTGCCAGTAACGCGCGAACTGGAAGAGGGGTGGTACGAGGTGCCGCCGTGTGCGCGCCGGCACGTCTCGAAGCCGCTGGTTCGCGGCGGGTTCGACGCACCGACACACCCCGAACGGTGACCCGTCGCCGGGCTCCGAATCGGCCCGGCCGGTCAGTTTCCGTTCCCGTTGCCCTGTCCGTCGCCGTTACCGCGCTCGTCGTCGCTGTCACCGTCGTCGCTATCGCCGAATTCGCGTTCGAGTTCACCTTCGCGTTCGCCCGCGGTCACCTCGATCTCGATCTCCTCGGCGTCGGCGGGAACCGCGAACGTGTACTCGCCGGCGGCGTTCGTGATACCGTCGACCACCCCCTCGACCGAGACGGTCGCGTTGGCGACGGCGTCACCGCCCTCTGTCACGCGGACGGTGGCGTTCTCGCCGGGGCTCACGGATCCGGTGAATCGGACCTGCAGGTCGCCCGCCTCGTCGCGGTCGTCGCCCTCGTCCTCGTCGTCCTCGTCGACGCGTTCGATCGGGACGTCGGTCCCGGATTCGCTGGCGACCGGCTGGAGGATGTACTTGCCGCTCTTGCCGGCCTTGTGGACCGTCACGTCGAAGACGAAGTCGACGTCCTCGCCGTTGCCGACGACGAACCGCTGGTCGAGTTTGAGTCGCTCGCTCGGGAGTTTGACTTCCGTCGAACTGCCGTCGGTCAGCGTCCCGTCCGTCCCGCTCACCTCGAGGAAGACCTGGTCGTACTCGCCGGCGGGCAGGTCGAAGCGCTCGACCAGCGTCGCGTTGGCACCGCGCAGGCGCGTCAGGTCGACCGTCGTCGCGTTCACTTCACGGACGACCCAGCGACCGTCCTCGCCCTCGTCGGACTCGTTCTCGGCGGGCGTTGCCGTCGCGGTCGCCGTTACGGTGCCCTCCGGCGCCGCGGTCGCGTTCACCGTCGCAGTCCCGTTGTCGGCAGGGTCTACGAGGTGAAACCGGACCGTGATGACGGTGACGTTCAGGTGTTCGAAGTCGTCCATGTCGTTCGGCCGGTCGCTCACGTAGAAGTCGACCGTCCCCGACTCGCTGTCGGCGTCCCCGGCCGGGCCGTCGCTGGCGCCGTCACCAGCGTCGGTATCGTCACCTGCGGGTGATCCGGTGGCCGGACCGGAGCCGATGCCGCCGACACAGCCGGCCGAGACGACCAGCAGTGCCAGCAACCCGGCGGCGACCGCCCGTCTCATGCCGTCACCTCCCGCGTGCGGGCCGTCCGATCTCGATTGCCCGGTCGGTCCCGGATCACCCGCCCGTTTCCGGGCCGGCCGTTCGCTGTTCGGTCCGTCGGTCGACTGCACGTTCGGGTCATCACACTTCCTCGGAAGGGTGCTATCCCCGTATAAAGAGGCGATATCCAACCCCGATAAACGGGAGTTAAGCCGGATCAACAGATCCGAATAACCGGTCTATCTCGGGCGGTTTTCGGATATCTCCTGTCCACTCTCCGGGTTGAACGACCGATAGATTCAAATGGGGAGTGATTCGGCCCCGCGACGCCCCGGTGGCCGGTCGGACAGACCCGGCAGGCGGTCGGGCAGGCCCGGCAGGCGGCAGCCAGGAACCGCTGTTCGCGCGCGCCGACCGACGCGGTTCCGACACGGGTTTACCGGGGCGTCGCCCACGGGGAAACAATGCGCGTGACCTTCCTGGGGACGAGCGGTGCGGTGCCGACGACCCGGCGCAACACGAGCGCCCTGCTGGTCAACCGCGACGGCGACCGCCTGCTCTTCGACTGTGGCGAGGGTACCCAGCGCCAGATGATGCGCTTCGAGACCGGCTTTTCCGTCGACCACCTCTTCGTCTCACATCTCCACGGCGACCACGTGCTGGGCATCCCCGGACTGGTCCAGACCTTCGACTTCAACGACCGCGAGACCCCGCTCGCGATCCACGCCCCCCACGGGACGCGAGGGGACCTCGAAGACCTCGCCACGGCGGTCGGCACCTCACCCTCGTTTCCGGTGCGGATCACCCAGAACGGTCCCGGCGACGTCGTCCTCGACCGCGAGGAGTACGAGGTCCGGGCCGTCGAGGTCGACCATCGGACCCGGGCGCTGGGCTACGCTCTCGTCGAGGACGAGCGCAAGGGTCGGTTCGACCGCGAGAAAGCAGAAGCGGAACTGGGGATCCCGCCGGGGCCGAAGTACTCGAGGCTCCATCGCGGCGAACCGGTCGAACACGACGGCCGGACGATCCGGCCCGAGGAAGTCGTCGGGCCGCCCCGCCCCGGCCGGAAATTCGTCTACACGGGTGACACCCGCCCCGCGGAGACGGTCGTCGAGGCCGCCGAGGGGGCCGACTTGCTGGTCCACGACGCGACGTTCGCGAGCGACTGGGCCGACCGCGCCCGGGCGACGGGACATTCGACCGCTCGCGAGGCCGCCGACATCGCACGGCGAGCGGGAGTGAAACGACTCGCGCTGGTCCACGTTTCCACGCGGTATGCCGGTGACGCCTCGCCCATCGAGAGCGAGGCCGCCGAGAGCTTCGACGGGGAGGCGTTCGTTCCCGACGACGGCGACGAGTCCGAGGTCCCCTTCCCCGACGTGGAGGGGGAGTGAGTCCCCGTTCTCGCGGGCGACGCGGGGTCTGTCTGACGCCTGACCGACTGAGGTTTATGGGGTGTCGCGGCGAGTAACACAACACGATGTACGAGACGCTGGCGGACGGTGGCGACCACGGGAGCGGGGAGCGGTCGATCCCCATCGAGGTCGCAGTCGGCGACGACGCCGAGACGCGGCCGCCGGTCGACGCCGAGACCCGGGTCGACGTCGAGGTCGACGGGCAGATGTATCCCACCGCTCGACTCGCCGACGGGCGCTACGTCGCCTGGTGGTTCGACACCGACGCCCCCGACCTGGACGACCCCGTCACGACCGAGTGGGTCGCGGCTCCCACCCGCTTTCTCGCCGCCGGCACGCTCCACGAACTCTGGCAGGACCCCGCCGCGTTCGACCACGTCACTGGGAACGAGGAACAGAACCCGATCTCGCCCGAACCCTGACCGGCGACTCACACGTCACTCGCTTTGCTCGTGACGTGTTCGTCGCCGGTGTGTCGGATGGTGGGGTCGGGCCGCTCGTGCTCTGCTGAAACCGGCCGGTTTCAGCGCCGCACTCGCTCGCTCCCGAAATATCGACAGCCGAATACGAGGGCAGCGAGCGGTGAAGCGCTACGCGCCGCGGAAAACCGAGCAGGCCGAACGTGGCCTGCACAGTCCCCATACCGCGAGCGAAGCGAGCGTTACTTGCGCAGGTCGTCGGTGCTGACCGTCTCGGCCGCGTGCCGCTCGTCGGCGGGTTCGGCCTTGTAGTGGCCGCTGGATTTGATGATCGACAGGGCGGTCATGATGTCCGTCCGGGTCAGGAGGCCGACGAACTCGCCGTCGTCCATGACGAGCAGGCGGCCGACGTTGTGTTCGTTCAGCTGTTCGAGCGCGGTCATGACGTCCGCCTCGGGCGTGACGGTGTAGAGTTCGGTCGTCATGACCTCCTCGACGCGATAGGCGTCGCGTTCGACCTCGCGGACCGCGCGGGCGTCGGCCAGCGTGACGAGCCCGACCACCTCGCCGTCGCGCTCGACCGGGTAGCCGGTGTGGCGTTCCTCGAACATCAACTCGATGAGGTCGGCGACCGAATCGTCGGCGTCGGCGCTCGTCACGCGGTCGGCGGGCGTCATGACGTCCCGGACGGTGACACCCTCGAAGGCCGCGCGCATCACCGTCTGCTGGGCCTCGCTGGACGCGCCGATGTAGATGAAGAAGGCGATGGCGACCAGAAAGAGTCCGCCGCCGCCGAACAGGCCGAACAGTCCCAGCGCGATGGCGAACAGTTTGCCGACCTCCGCAGCGAGTTCGGTCGCCCGGGCGTAGGGGCGGGTCCGCGCGAGCAGCGCCCGGAGGACGCGTCCGCCGTCCATCGGGAAGCCCGGGAGCATGTTGAAGGCCGCCAGCGCGATGTTCATCACCGCCAGATAGCCCAACAGGAAGGCACCGGCGGCGACCGTGACGGACCCGTTCCGGGGGACCGCGAGGAACGCGGCGTAGGAGACGACGCCCAGCGCGACGCTGACGATGGGGCCGGCGACGGCGATGACGAGTTCGTGGCGCCAGTCCTCGGGCATCTCGTCTAACTGGGCGATCCCGCCGAAGATCCACAGCGTGATCGAGGCGATCGGGTAGCCGAGACGTTTCGCGACCAGCGAGTGCCCGAGTTCGTGGAGGATCACGCCCGTGAACAGCCCCAGTGCGGCGACGAGCCCGAGGACGTACGACGTCGGCGAGGTCGCGAGCGTCTCGACCGGGATCGCCGCGCCGGTCGCCTCGTTGAGCAACTCGACGTAGTCACCGACCTGGTTTCCGATGATCCACGCGAACAGCGGGAGCACCAGCAGGAAGGTCAGGTCCACGTTCAGCGGGATGCCGAACGCGCTCCCGAACCGGTACCGTGCCATACCGTCGCTAGCACCGGGGGGTTCATAAGCCCGCGTGTCGCGGCCAGCCGTCGGCCCCGGATCGACTCACATCACTGCCGCTGCGACGAGGACGACACCGGCGACGGCGGCGACGGCGCCGACGGTGGCGGCCAGTCGCTCCCCCCAGGCGACCGTCCGTTCGACCGAGAGTACGACCGTGATGAGTGCCATCCAGACGACGTTCATCGAGCCGACGACCACCATGAACGCGAACAGTGCCCAGCAACAGCCGACACAGAAGACGCTGAACTGCCAGCTCATCCGCGCGGCCCCGCGGATCCCGGGCCGGTGGTGGCCCATGAGGAAGCCGAGCGGCGACCGGCAGTACCTGAGACACCGGTACTTGTAGGGAGAGAGCTGGTACGCCGACAACCCCAGGAGCGACCCGCCGAGCAGAAGCGTGCCGTACTCGTTCGCGACCACGGCGATCGGCACCACGGCGTTGACGACGAGCGGGACGACTCCCGTCAGCGTCCAGACGAGCGCGTACGTTCCCATGAACGCGCCGATCCGGGCGGCTTTGCCTCGTTTCGTCACGCCGTCAAGCGTCTTGTAGTACAGCCGGAACAGCGGCACTGACGAGGGGTACATCATCGCGACCATCATCACGCCCCACATGAACAGGTAGAGCGCGACGCCGACGACCCCGTTCGAGAGCGCCATCGCCTCCGGAGCGCCGGGGTCGGCCATCCCCATTCCGCTTCCCGCCTCCGTTCCCATCCCGCTCGCGGACCCGGGCATCGGGAGCCAGCGACCGACGACCGCGACCCACGCGAGCAACGCGATCACGTAGGTGACGAGTACGACGACCGGGACGTCCCGGAGGTCGAATCGCCGGTGGCGCGTGTCAGACGTTGGCATGGCCGAGAGTCCTCGTCAGGCGCTGGCCAGTTCGAAGTCACAGAAGTACGCGTTGTTCTCGGAGACGTCCCACGAGAAGTCGTCGTCGTAAGAGACGGTCGCGGCCGTGGACTTGCCGGTCTGCATCTCCAGGCTCTTCGTGAGCGGGTGTGGCCCGATGGTACCGATCTCCTCGTTGAACCCTGCTTTCCCGACCGTCTCCACGTCGACGACGTCCCCCATCGCGACCGAGAACGACGCGTCGTCCCGGGTGAACGTGACGGGGACCGTCGCGACCTCGGCGTTCTCGACGTGCGTGTCGGCGACGGGGGCGAAGATACCGCCCGCTCTGCCGAAGTAGATGTCTTCGAGCGCCGCCCGCTGGTCGTCGTCGGCCGCTTCGTCGACGAGGAGTACGACGTCCCAGCCGGTCTCCGGGCCGAACATGACGCCGTCCTCGGAGGCGATGAGCATGCCGACCGACAGCCCGCTCAGGTCGACGTCACCGTACTCGCCCTCGCGGATGTGCCACGCGAGCGACGCCCTGCAGGCGCCGTCGTCGGGCGGTTCCAGCCAGATACACTGACACGCGACGTCGCAGTTACACGCCTCGACGTAGTCCCCCTCGATAGTCCATGGTTCTGCCATCGTGATTCACCGTGATATATGTCAACTGTGGACATCATAACGGTATGTGCCAGATGACCGCTCTTGGTTCGAGTATTGTGATCGGGAACTCTCCACGCGAACCCGGAGAGCGGGATGCAGGAACGGTGACCCCACCAGGGCCACAGTCTTGGTTCCCGGGTTCGTAGCCGCTCGCATGAGCGACACCGAGACCCAGCGACCGCTCGTCCGCCGTGCTACCGATATCGAAGCCGAACCCGTCGACGCCGCCGAGGGGCTCTCGAAGGCGGTTCTGGTCGGCGAGGAGCACGGCGCGCCGAACCTGGCGATTCGCCGGTTCACGCTCGCACCCGGCGCGGAGGTACCGAAACACACCAACGAGATCGAACACGAACAGTACGTCCTCGAAGGGAAGTACGTGGTCGGTATCGAGGGAGAGGAATACGAGGTCGCGGCGGGCGACGCGCTGCACATCCCCGCCGGCGCGGTCCACTGGTACCGCAACGAGAGCGACGTTGAGGGCTCGTTTCTCTGTGCGGTCCCGACCGGCGACGACAGCATCGACCTCGTCGAGGAGTGACGCCACAGGCGACGTGCGAGGCTGTCCCGCCGTAGCGTCGCTGCGCGTCGCCGGAACCTCCAAGGTTTTGCTCGTGCTACAGAGCGTCATGAGTGCCGACATCGCGGACCGGATCGTCCTCTCGTTCCCGGCGGACATCGGGAAACACGGGCGGAAACGACTGGGCCAGGAGTACTACAAGGGGTGGCTCCGCAAGACCCACGACGCCGTCGCGGTCGGCGACGAGTGGGACGAGTTCACCGACGTCGGCTGCTGTGGCAGCCAGATGGACCTGCCCCTGCGTGTCGAAGAGGTAGCGGGCGGCTCCCGGGTCGGCCCCGAGACGGCCATCGAGTACACCGAACGCGAGGCCTGTGGCGTCAACCCCGGCTGGTCCGTCCAGCACGACGAGCCTGAACCAGTCCGGGACTGAGCGACCGAACCGGTGCGGGACCGGGCGACCGAACCGGTTCAGGACCGAGCGGTGCGAGTTCTTTTGTGACGCGCCCCGAGGTCAGGGGTATGAGTGAGAACGCAGTCAGGTCGGCGTTTCCCGAACTCGACGCGATCGACGACGACGACCTGCGAGCCGGCGTGGTCGACGCCTGGGCGACGGCTATGGCGGAGAACGACATCGAGGACCTCGGCGCAGTTCCGTGGTTTCCGCCGGCCCAGCGCGACCTCGGACTGGACGACGAGTACCTGGTCGACCACGTCCGGGACGTCACCGGCTGTGCAGTCGCACTGGTCGAGTCGCTCGCCGAGTACCGGGACGCCGACGTTTCGATGGACACCGTCGTCGCGGGCGCGCTCGTCCACGACGTGAGCAAACTCGCCGAGTTCGACGGGATAGCGGAGACGGCTGTCGGCGATTTGCTCGGCCATCCTCACTACGGCGTCCACCTCGTCGCCCGCGCGGGCCTGCCGGTCGAACTCGCCCACGTCGTCCTCTCGCACACTGGTCGCACGACGGTGGAACCCGCGACGCTCGAAGCCGAGATCGTCCGGCGTGCCGACGAGGTCGCCGCGGCCGCTATCCGGTCGCGCGCCACCGACGACCTCCGGAGTGTGTGACTCGCTACGAGCGCAGGGGTGACGATCAGTAGGTCCGGATCTTGTGTGACCGCAGTCATCGTCGTGCGATGGAAGCCCTCGGCGGGCTCGCGGTCGCTGAGCGGGATATCCTCGTTCGCTTCGCTCACTCGGATAGTGGCCCGCTCAGGCGACTCCGCTCACTGCGTTCGCCGCGACCCCGCCTCGCCCTTCCAGTCCTCCAGGACGAAATTTGTGGGGTCAGCTACCGAATTTTCAACGTCGAGACAGCCTGTGAAGCAATATTTTCCCTGGCGGACTGAAAGGGCGAGGGCCGCTCGCGTTCATGTAGTCGCCTCAGCGACCCCTATCCGAGCGAACGCAGTGAGCGAGGATATGTCGCTGAGCGACCGCGAGCGGCCCAAGGGCTTTCACCCCACGACATTGAGCGCGGTACTGTCGACGAAGTGCGTGTCTCCAGCTCGCGCTCACTCCTCGTACTGGGGGTAGTGCTCGGCGACGTGCTCGGGCGTCACGCGACCCTCGGAGAGGTCACGCTCGATAGCGTCGACAGACCGCTCCTCGGGTGGTCCGAACCCGCCACCGCCGGGCGTACGAATACTGACGAGGTTGCCCGGACCGAGGTCGAGCGTAGTCATCCCGTCGATCGGTTGTTCTTCGCCGTCCACGGTGACACGGTCGTCACCACTCGCACCAGGGTCGCCCCCTTCGAGCCCGTACGGACGGTGAGTACGACGATCAGCCAGCAGTGAGAACTCCGCGTCGTGGTCGAGCACGCGGATGTCGCGGCGGATGCCCAGCCCACCCCGCCGCCGTCCCGCACCGCCCGTGTCCGGCCGGAGGCCGTAGCGCTCGACGCGGAGCGGGTAGGAGAGTTCCAGCGCCTCGACGGGCGTGTTGCGGGTGTTCGTCATGTGGGCGTGGACCCCGTCGACACCGTCGCGGTCGGGCCGTGCGCCGTAGCCGCCGCCGATGGTCTCGTAGAACGTGTAGGCCGTTTCGGCGTCGGAGCTCCCGAAGGTGACGTTGTTCATCGAGCCGTTGGCGGCCGCGGCGATGGGCCGGACACCCCCCGCGGCCATCGCGCCGAGGACGACGTCGACGACCCGCTGTGAGGTCTCGAGGTTGCCGCCCACGACGGCCGCTGGCTTGCGAGCGTTGACGACCGTGCCCCCGGGTGCCGTGACCGAGAAGGGACGGTAACAGCCCTCGTTGGGCGGGATTTCGGGGTCTGTCACGGCCCGCAGCGCGTAGTAGGTGGCGCTGGTCGTCACCGCGAGCGGGGCGTTGACCGGCCCGGCGACCTGCGAGGCCGACCCGTCGAAGTCCACGGCGATGGACTCACCGTCGACGGTCACAGTCACCGCGATGCGAACGTTCTCGGCACCTGCGCCGTCGCCGTCGAGGACGTCTTCGAAGTCGTAGGTGCCGTCGTCGAGTGCGTCGACTTCCTCGCGCATGCGAGCCTCGCTGTAGTCGAGGACGCGGTCGGTCACCGCCCTGACGGTCTCGGTGCCGTGTTTCTCGACGAGTTCGACGAAGCGGCGACGGCCGGTCTCGTTGGCGGCCTGCTGGGCGCGCAGGTCACCCTCGCGCTCGTCGGGCGTCCGGACGTTCTCCAGCAGGAGGTCGAAGACGCCCCGGACGACCTCGCCGCGCTCGAAGAGTTTGACCGGCGGGATCTGGACGCCCTCGCCGAAGACGCTGGTCGAGTCGGCGGCGACGCTCCCCGCGCGGGCACCGCCGACGTCGGCGTGATGAGCACGGTTGGCGACGTAGGCCACGAGGTCGCCCTCGACGAAGACGGGGCTGACGAACGTGATGTCGGGGAGGTGAGCGCCGCCGCTGAACGGGGAGTTGTGGATCGCCGTGTCTCCGGGACCCAGATCGAGCGCGTCGACGACCGCCCGGACGGAGTAGGGCATCGCCCCGAGGTGAACGGGGATGTTCTCTGCCTGAGCGAGCATCCGTCCGTCGGCGTCGAAGACCGCCGAAGAGCAGTCCTTTCGCTCCTTGATGTTTGGCGAGTAACTCGTCCGGACGAGGTTCGCGCTCATCTCCTCGGCGACCGACTCGAAGCCGTTGCGCAGGACTTCGAGCGTGACGGGGTCGACGTCTGTCTCGCTCTCTGTATCGCTACTGTCGGTCATAGCTGTTCAGTCATGGCTGGTCGTGTGTCGTGGTGACGTGCAGGGTCCCGCGCTCGTCGACGGTGACGGACTGGCCGGGGTGGACGACGGTGGTCGCCGCGTCGGCCTGGACGACCGCCGGGCCGTCGAAGGCACCCCCCGGTGGCAGACGAGCGTGCTCGTAGACGGTGACCTCGCGGGTCTCCTCGTCGAATCCCACTGGGCGCTCGCCGAGCACGGCGTCCTCGAGAGTGCCCTCGACGGACGAGCGGACGTCGACGTCGGGGATCTCGCCGACCGCCCGGACGCGGGCGTTGACGAGTTCGACCGGTTCGTCGGGGTTGGCGTGGCCGTACTGGGCGTCGTGGCGCTCGTGGAAGCGGTCGGCCGCGTCGCCGAGCGGGTCGGCGCTGTCGGCGTCGCCACTCTCTCCGGGGTCTGCCACGGGGACGGTCAGCGAGTACGATTGCCCGGCGTACCGCAGGTCGAGCGCCCGCTCGAAGGCCATCGCGCCGGCGTCGATCCCCTCGTCGTCGAGCGTTTCGCGACCCTCGGCGACGAGCGCGTCGAACCAGTCGGCGAGGTCGTCGGCCGTCACGTCGGCCAGCGGTTCGACGACCGCCCGGACGTACGTGTGCTCGACGTCCGAGGCGAGTAGCCCAAGCCCCGAGAGGACGCCGGCGAGTCGCGGGACCAGGACTGTCGGCATCGAGAGCTCCTCGGCCAGTCGGGGTGCGTGCAGCGGCCCCGCGCCGCCGAAGGCGACGAGCGCGAACGACCGCGGGTCGTGGCCCCGTTCGACGCTCACGACGCGCAGAGCGCGCTCCATGTTCGCGCGGGCCACCGCCAGGATCCCGCGAGCGGCCTCGCGGACGGACTGATCCAGGGGCTCGGCGACCTCGCGCTCGACGGCAGTTTCGGCCGCCTCGATGTCCACCGAGAGGTCGCCGCCCAGCGGGTAGTCGGGGTGGATCCGCCCGAGGACGACGTGGGCGTCGGTCACCGTCGGGCGGTCGCCGCCGCGCCCGTAGGCGGCTGGACCGGGGTCCGCACCGGCCGACTCGGGGCCCACCCGGAGCGCGCCGCCGGCGTCGACCCGGGCGATGGAGCCCCCGCCGGCACCGATGGTGTGGATGTCGACCGTCGGCACACCCAGTGGATAGCCGGCGATCTCCCAGTCGGTGGTTCGCGCGGGTTCGCCACCAGCGACGAGGCTCACGTCCGTACTCGTCCCGCCCATGTCCATCGTGACGACGTCCTCGTGGCCGGCGGCGCTTGCGAGATAGCCAGCCCCCCGGACTCCCGCCGCAGGTCCCGAGAGGACGGTGTTAACGGGCGTCTCGGCGGCGGCCGTTGCACCCGTTAACCCGCCGTGGGACTGCATCACAGCGGGTTCCCGTTCGATGCCGACTTCCCGGGTTCGCCGCGAGAGGCGGTCCAGGTACGTCTCCATCACCGGCCGCAGGGCGGCGTTGAGTGCCGTCGTCGAGGTACGCTCGTACTCGCGGAACTCGGGGAGCACTTCCGACGAGAGCGAGATCGCGATGTCGTCGTGGCCCGCCTCGCGCAGTCCCTCGGCGATGGCCCGCTCGTGGTCGGGCGTCCGAAACGAAAAGAGCGTGGCGACGGCGACGGCCTCGATGTCGGGCAGGCGTTCGGCCAGCGCTGCCACGTCGGCGTCGTCGAGCGGTTCGACCACCTCGCCGCCGGGACCGATGCGCTCGGACACCGTCAGGCGTCGGTCCCGCGGGACGAGCGGGTCGGATCGCTCGAAGTTCAGGTCGTAGAGGTCGCCCCGATCCTGGCGGCCGATCTCGAGGACGTCCCGGAATCCCTCGGTGGTGACGAGTGCCGTCTCCGGTAGCTCGCCTTCGAGGACGGCGTTGGTCGCGACGGTCGTCCCGTGCCCGAGGAAGGTGACGTCGGCCGAGTCGACGCCCTCGCGTTCGGCTTTTTCGAGGCCGTCGACGACGCCGTCGTCCGGTCGGTCGGGCGTACTCGGGGTCTTCAGCCCGCGCAGGCGACCCTCGTCAACAACCACGACGTCCGTGAACGTCCCGCCGACGTCGACGCCGATCCGGGTCATCGCGAGCGTGTCTCCGGCAGGTTCGTATCGTGACTCGTCCGTCGCCGTGTCTCGGATCGCATTCCAGTCGTTCGCAGAGGAGGCGCCGTGGGGTGAAAAACCGTCGGTCGCTGACGCCGTTCGAGCTCGCGACCCGTGAGTTGGATCGTGTTACGTACCGGTGAGAGCGATCTCGATTGGAGTTGTTCGAGCTACTGCGGCCGCAGTCGTGCTCGTCGTGACCGCACTTGCGATCGCGAGATGGAAGCCCTCGGCGCGCTCGCGGTCGCTGCGCGACATATCCTCGCTTCGCTCGGATAGGGGTCGCGCAGACGACTGAAGTGAACGCGAGTCCGCCTCGCCCTTCCAGTCCGCCAGGAGAGACAGTCTGTGGGGGCCAGCTACCGAGTATTCCACGTCGAAACGGCCTGTGAAACCAAATCCTTCCTGGCGGACTGAAAGGGCGAGGGCGGCTGGCGGCGAACGCAGTGAGCGGAGTCGCCTGAGCGGGCACTATTCGAGCGAGTGCTGTGCGGTGCGGGTGTCCGAGCGAGAATATCCCGCTCAGCGACCGCCAGCGGCCCGAGGGCTTTCAACCCACGACGTCGAGCGCGGTGCTGTCTGCGGTCGGCGTTTTTCTCACAGCAACTCACCCTGAAACAAATGTTACACTCACTTGGCAGATGTTACAGATCAGCGTTCGACGAGCGCGGTCGCCAGCGAGCTACGATAGCACGCTCGTCCAGAGATCCGTACTCGTGGGTATTCGGAGGGGGCCGACCCCGGGAATCTCTTCTCAGTCGTCACCGAGGTCTTCGCTGGCGTCGCTCGTCCCCGAATCGAACCGCTCTCGAACCCATCCGACACCCGCCCCGAGTCGTCGTCGGGCGGCCTGTCGGTGATAGATGAGGTCGCCAGCCGACCACGCGAGGCCGACGAGCACCGCGCCCACGACGCTGGCGAAGGCCCAGGGGGTCAGCCACGTCGGGCGGATCCAGGGGATGACCTTCGACCACCGGTTGGCGAAGGAATCGACCGGTCCCGAGACCGGCGTCCCGGCGAACGTCGCCGAGAGCCACCCGGCGAACGTCTGGCGGTCGCTCGTCCCCGGCGTCAGTCCCGCGCTCCCGTTGAGTTCGTACTCGCCCGTGGCCCCCTGTTCGCGGATCGTGGGCCCGCCGGGTTCGTCGCCCAGCGCCACCCGTTCGGCGTCGTAGGTGCCCCAGGAGACGTAGTACTCCCAGACGATCTCGCCGGTGGGCGTGACCTCGATCGCGCGGTGGTTGAGCGAGTCGACGACCAGCGTGTTGCCGTTGGGGAGCCGGTCGGCGTCCCGGGGCCAGTTCATGTTCCCGCCGACGCCGAGTTCCCAGGTCCGCTCCCACTCGCCGTCGATGCGGGCGTACTCGACGACGCGGTCGTTCTCACTGTCGGCGACCAGTACCGTGGGCGTCCCGTCCGGCCCTTCGAGATAGGTCGGGTTGTGCTGCTCGTAGAGGACCGAGTGGTTGTCGTCGGTCCCGAGCGCCCACTCGATCTCCTTGGTCGAGCGGTTGATGAGGACGACCTGGTCCATGTTGCGTGGCGAGGCCATGTACAGTCCCTCGCCGACCTTGTCGACGTCGTTGACGTGCGTCCAGTCGTCGGTGTAGCTGCCGCCGTTCTCGCGGTCGTAGATGCGCTCGAACTGGAACTCCCAGACGATCTCGTCGCGGGTGCGGTTGTAGACGAAGATACGGTCCTCGTTGCGCTCTGTCGTCTCGTTGTAGTTGCGCATCTCGGCGACCAGCAACTCGTCGCCGTTGATCAGGTCGACGTCGTGGGTGTCGTCGGTGCCCAGGCGTTCGGTCCAGACTCGCTGGCCCCTGTCGGGGTCGTACTTGATGAACGAGGAGTTGTGTTTGCCGAGTGTGACCAGGAACGTGCCGTCGGGCAGCGGATCGACGTCGTAGAAGTACCCCCGGCCGCCGGAGATGCCGAACTCCTGCTGGAAGTCACCGGAAGCGTCGACCTCGACGAGGCGGGTGGTCTTCAGCGAGGCGTTGGCGGTGCGGGCCTCGAAGCCCTGCGAGGAGATGACCGTCGACCCGTTCGCGGGGTCGCGGATCGTCCCGGGTTCGACGTCGACGGGTTCGTGGGTCAGCGCCGACACTGCGGCGGGGACCAGCAACGCGACGACCAGGGCGACCACGACGAGGCGGGCGAGTCGCAGTCGGGTGAGCGGCGGGAGGGAGTCTCTGTCCATGCGAGTGGCCTCTGGCGGTTCGTTGTCGCTGAATGATCGCCTGGAACTGATAACCGTACCGTTCTCCGCTCCGTGCCGGTTCTCCGGGGATTCGGACACGGTATCGCCCCTCGACGGGTTCGTCCGGAACGCCGCGCCGCTACTACCAGATCACCAACCATTAAGACCCCATACCCGAACAGAAGGAACGTATGCCGGAATGCCAGAACTGCGGTGCCTTCGTTACCGCGGACTACGCACGCGTTTTCACGCCGAATGGGGTCGAGTCACCACGAGTCTGTCCCCAGTGCGAAGACAAGATCCGCGACGGTGCCGACGTCCGCGAGGCGCGGTCCACGCGGCGCGGCTAGCGCACAGTTGCTCGAAGCGGTGTGAATCCGGTGCCGGGGGGGCCGACACGGACCGGACGCACACGCCGCTTCTCGTGCTGTTCGCGACGCTCCCGGGACCGACCGGGGACCACTCACCAGCAGTCGCTCGCGGGAGTCGCTGCTCGGGGCGCTATCGTTCGCGCCGGCGACCGGGCGCCGTCAGTCCTCCACCGCGTCAGTCAGGAGCGCCCGGGCCTCGGCGAACACCGCGTCGGCGCGGTCGCGGTCACGGGCCTCGGCGGTGATCCGGACGATCGGTTCGGTCCCGCTGGCCCGCAACAGGAACCAGGCGTCGCCCAGGTCCACGCGGACGCCGTCCAGCGTCGAGACGTCGGCGTACTCGTCGGTGACCCGCTCGCTGACCCGCGCCATGACCGCGGCTTTCTCGTCGGTCTCGACGCTGTCGCGCCGGATGGGGTAGGTCTCCATCTCGGCGGCGCGCTCGGCCAGCGGTCGCTCGCTCGCGAGCGCGACGAGTTTGCACGCCGCCAGCGGGCCGTCGGGACAGAGCGTCTCGCCCGGCCAGATCCACGCGCCGCTCGGTTCGCCGCCGAACGCGACCCCCGGCTCGCTCGCCCGCTCGGCGACGTAGACGTCCCCGACTCTCGTCCGGGTGACGCTCACGCCGACGTCGGCGAGGTGGTCGTCGACGGCGAGGCTCGTGTCGACCGGTGCGGCCACGTCGTCGCCGTCGCTCGCGGCCGCCCGCGCCAGCAACGCGAGCGTCACGTCGCCCGAGAGAAAGTCGCCCTCGGCCGTCGCCGCGCGCATCCGGTCGGCGTCGCCGTCGTGGGCGATCCCGACGTCCGCGTCCGTCCCGCCGACGAGCGCCGATAGCGACGTGCAGTTCTCGGCGGTCGGCTCGCTGGGTCGGCCCGGGAACGAACCGTCGGGCTGGGCGTTGAGCGTCTCCACGTGGCATCCCAGTCGCTCCAGCGCGTCGACGGTGACGCCGCCGGCACCGTTGCCCACGTCGACCGCGACCGAGAGCGGTTCGGCCAGTTCGACGGCGTCGGCGAGCGCGTCGACGTGTCGCTGGCGTCCCTCGCGGTGGACCCGCTCGCCCAGTTCGTCCCACGGGACGAGAGCGGGGTCGTCGGCGCGGACGCGCTCGGCGATTTCCTCCTGCAGGTCGCTGTCGAAGGCCTGTCCCGAGGGTTGCCAGAGTTTGATACCGTTGTCGGGTGCCGGGTTGTGACTCGCCGTGACGACGACGCCGGCGTCGGCATCGTGCCAGCCGACGCTCCGGGCGACTGTGGGCGTCGCCGCGAGGCCCAGGTCGACGACGTCGGTGCCGGTCTCGCGGAGTCCCGCGGTGAGGGCGTCGAGGAGTGTGTGTCCGCTCTCGCGGGCGTCCCGGCCGACGACGACTGTCTCAGCGTCAGCACCGAGCGCCCGCCCGACCGACAGCGCGAGGTCGGCGGTCACCTCGTCGCCGACCGCCCCCCTGATGCCGCTGGTTCCGAACATGGCTGTCCGGTCACAGGGCACCGACAAAAGCGCGACGGGGAACGCTCGCTTCGCTCGCGTTAGAGGGATGTGCCGGCCACGTTCGGCCAGCGAGCACGCTCGTTGCCCTCGTAATTGGCTTCCCGAACATCCATGAATAAAGCGAGTGCGGTGCTGAGACCGTTACAGGTCTCAGGAGCGCACGAGCGACGTGGCCCGACCATCCGACACATCACGAGCGAAGCGAGTGACAAGAGAGAACCGCAGACCTGCACGAGCGCGGGACCGGGACGACGCCGGTATCAGTCCGCGCCGTGGTTGAGGACGTGGCCGCAGTCCGCACACTGCCAGCCTTCGCCTTCCCAGGTGATCGCGCCGGTACAGTCCGGGCATCGGTACGATTCGAATATCGAGCGGGGTTGTGCTGCCATCACTGGAGTGACAGCCATCGAGAGGGTTAAACCTTCCTATTATCGAAACTTGATGATATAAGGTGTCTCGATCACGATTCACACGGAAGTGATCGTTCGTAGTGTCGGCTGGTCGTGACCGTCGCCGCGACCGGGCCACAGCGACGCTGTCGGGGGGCGAGGTCTCACCCTCACAGCCGGGAATCGCCAGCGGGATCCGAGGGGCGGGGATCGCCAGCCCGGCCCGGGAAGGGAGTAGCGTTTTGGCGCGGGGCGGCCACTACCCGGGCATGAACCGGAGCGAACGCGAGGCGGCCAAGCGACGGGCGGGCGAGAGCGCGGCGGCGACCGTCGACGACGGCGCTCTCGTCGGGCTCGGAAGCGGGAGCACCGCCGCCCACGCCATCCGTGCTCTCGGTCGCGAGGTCGACGCCGGCCTCGACATCGAGGGCGTCCCGACCTCCTTCCAGGCGCGGGAGGTCGCGGTCGAGGCGGGCATCGAGCTGACGACGCTCGACGAGACCGGCGGGCGACTCGACGTGGCCATCGACGGCGCAGACCAGTTCGCGGGTGCGGATCTGGTCAAGGGCGGCGGTGGCGCTCACGCCCGCGAGAAGGTCGTCGACACGGCCGCCGACAGACTCCTGGTGGTCGCCGACCCGACGAAAGAGGTCGACGTCCTCGACTATCCGGTGCCCGTCGAGGTACTCCCCGACGCCAGAACGACCGTCGCGGCCGCGGTGCGGGAACTCGGCGGCCAGCCCGAGTTGCGCCGGGCCGAGCGAAAGAGCGGCCCCGTCGTCACGGACAACGGCAACCTCGTCCTGGACTGTGACTTCGGGGCGATGCCCGACCCCGGCGGGCTGGCGGGCGACCTCGCCTCGCTCCCGGGCGTGGTGGAACACGGGCTGTTCGTGGACGCAGCCGACGTCGTCCACCTCGGGACGGAGGCAGACGTGTCGGTCTTCGAGCCCTGAGCGAGGCTACGCCTGGACGGTGTGAAAAAACGGAGAAGGTTCGACCGGGTCTACAGGTCGCGCGGCTGGACCGTCTTGCGGTCGTTGGCCTGCGCACGTCGGGCGGCGTCGTCGAGGAGCGCGGCGACTTCCTCGTCCAGCGCGTCGTAGAAGTCGCGGGACACGTTCATCTCGTCGAGCTCTTCCTTGACCGAATTCTTGACAATGAGGTCTGCCATACAACCTCCGTTTCAGAAGGATGGCTTATAAACTTTCCCAATCACACCCGCTCTCGCCGGCTCTCGCGGGGGTCTGAGGCCCGTTCGACGCCTCGCCGGCACCCGGGATCCGTGGGGTTTAAGTATTTTGTGGGGTCCGACCGGTCAAGTGGGTCGGGGACGGACGGGGGGTATGCGCGAAATTCTGGAGGCAGTGGCCGCGGGCGACCTCTCGCCCGCCCAGGCCGAAGCACAGCTGGCCGGCTACGCGACCGGCGAATCCGGGCGCTTCGACGCGGCTCGCGAGACACGGGCGGGGCTCCCCGAGGCGGTGCTCGCGACCGGCAAGACGCCGGCCGAGATAGCCGACCTCGCCGCGACGGCCATCGAGACCACGGGGCGGGCCGTCGTCACCCGGAGCGACGCCGACGACCGCGCCGCTATCGAGGGGCGACTCACCGAAGACCACCCCGACGCCGTCGTGACCGTCGACGACCGTGCGGGGGTGCTCGTCGCTCACGCCGCCGACTTCGAACCGCCGGACCTCGACGCGAGCGTCGGCGTCGTCACCGCCGGCACGTCCGATACGGTCCCGGCGACGGAAGCGGCGACCATCGCCCGCGAGATGGGTGCGACCGTCGACCGACTCGACGACGTCGGCGTCGCGTCCCTGGCCCGCACCGTCGACGCCGTCGACGAGTTCCGCGAACAGGACGTCCTCGTCGTCGCGGCCGGTCGCGAGGGTGCGCTCCCCACGGTCGTCGCCGGCCTGATCGACGTTCCGGTCATCGGTCTCCCCGTCTCGACGGGCTACGGCCACGGCGGCGCCGGCGAGGCCGCCCTCTCGGGGATGCTCCAGTCCTGTACCGCCCTCTCGGTCGTCAATATCGACGCGGGCTTCACTGCAGGGGCACAGGCGGGCCTGATCGCCCGAAGGCTCGACGATGTGAGGGGTGACAGGACGTGACCGTCGCCCGCCTCGCAGGTGGCCTGCAGGTAACCAAACAGTGTTGGTACACCGACTTTATCAAGTGGGGGACAAGGAACTGTCACGGGATCATACCCGACAGAAACCAATGCCAACCTGTCACCACTGTGGCGCGCACGTCTCCGACCAGTTCGCGCGCGTCTTCGGCGACGAATCGGGTCGCGTCCACGCCTGTCCGGGCTGTTCGGCCAACGCCGGTATCGCCGAGGTCGCCCGGGAGCGCGCCCCCGAAGCGTAACGACGTCCGTATCGCCCGATGACCGACCAGCGGTCGCCCGCCCACTGCGTGTACGTACTGCGCTGTGGGGACGGGACGTTCTACACGGGCTACACCACCGACGTCGAGCGACGCGTCCGCGAACACGCCGCCGGCGAGGGTGCGAAGTACACCCGCGGTCGGACACCCCTCGAACTCGTCCACGTCGAGGGCTTTTCCTCCCGGTCGGCGGCCATGTCTCGCGAATACGAACTCAAACAGCTCTCCCGTCCGGACAAAGAGCGTGTCGTCGACGCCGACTTGCCCGCGTGGCTCGGCGTCGCTCCCGAGTTCGTCGCCGAGGAGTGATGGACGAATCGGTGCGAGAACGATGTTCCGGCGGGCCGAAGGTGCTACTCCTCGGCGGTCGGGACGGGACCGGTGCCGACGACCGCACGGACCTCGTCGACGAACTCCTGGCGGGTCTCGAAGTAGGGGACGTCCACGTCGTCGAGCACGTCGCCGAGTTCCCGGGGGCCGTCGGGCGTCCGGATGGTGGTGTCGCCCTCGCGGTCGACGATGTCACTGTGCGTTTTGCCCCAGGTCAGTCGCGAGGCGACCCGCGCCAGCGGCGCACCCTCGACCGGTTCGCCCTCGCCCAGTTCGACCGCGGGTCCCTCGTCTTCTTCGTCCTCGTCGGCCATACCCCGGGATTCACCGCCGCGGCGATTAGTGCTTTCGCTTCCGGGCCGGGCGGTGCCGGCGGGGTGGCCGCCTCCGACGCGCCGACCGACTCAGAACAGGTCTTCGAGTTCTTCGGCACCGAAGTCCTCGGGTTCCGGCGTCGCGTCCTCGGCGTCCTGTGCTTCGCGAGCGCGGTCGAGGAACTCCTCGATACGGTCGGAGCGCTCGACGCCACCCAGGAGGACGAGCGACGCGAGGCGGTCCGAGGTCAGCGGGAAGTCCCCGCCCCGAACCTCCATGCTGCCGGTCTCCTCTTCGAGCCAGTTCCGGGCGCGTTCGACGCCCTTGCGTGAGATCCGCTCGGGTTCGCCCGCGACGACGAGCAGTCCGGTCTGTGCTTTCACGACGTTCGGGACGCTTGTTCCGGTCAGGAGGGCGTTGCGGGTGGTGCTCGTGATGGCGTTGACGTTGTCACCGGCGTCGGGACTGGCGGCCGCGCTGGCGTAGCCGACGGCGGCCATCCCGCCGGGCCTGAGCGTGTTGATGATCTCCGAGGAGTCGACGACGCTCTCGGCGACCGCGTCGACGGCTTCGGTCTCGCCGGCGGCGAAGAGCAGTCCGAACCGCTGGGCGACGTTGTCGTTTATCTCCTCGTAGCCGGCCTGGACGCTCTCGCCGGCGCTGTGCCAGGCGTCGTTGTCGACCAGCAGGAGCGAGTCGGCCTCGCGGGCGACGGTCTTCAGCGACCGGCCGGCGTTGGCCTGGTAGATCGCTCCCTCGTCGCGCCCGGGGAGGACGCCGAGAACGTATATCGGGAGGTCGTGGATGCGCTTCAACTCGCGAGCCAGCGAGGGGGCGCCGCCGCTGCCGGTCCCGCCGCCGAGTCCGGCGACGATAACGACCGCCTCGACCTCGCTCGTGAGGTGGGCGTCGAGCGCGTCCAGCACCTCGGTCGCTTCGTCTTGCACGATCTCGGCGCCGAGTTCGTTATCCCCGCCGACGCCGTGGCCTTTGACGCGGTCGCGGCCGACCAGCATCGTGTCGACGTCCAGGTTCTGGAGGTCCGCACGGGCCGTGTTGACGGCGAGGGCACCCTGGACGGCGCCAAAGCCCATCTCGTGGTCGTATTCGGCCAGCCGCTGGGTGATCTTCCCCCCGGCCTGACCGACACCGATCAGGGCGACTTTCATGGGGCCACCGTCGGGGCACCGACTCTTCAACGTTTGGTCAGCAGCCCCTCCCGTGGCGAACGTTCAAGTAGGGTAGCGCGGCCACCCCGGTGTATGTCCGAGAACCTGGCTGACCGACTCGATGCAGTCGAGCGCGCGCTGACCGACGGCGACGCCGACCTGACCGAGATCCGTGACCGGACGGCACTCTCCGAGGACGTCGACCGCCTCGAAACTCGGGTCGAAGCACTCGAAGCACAGGTCGAAGAACTCGACGCCGCGCTGGAAGCCGTCCGCGGCTACGCCGGCAACGTCCGGGCGGTCAACCGCGAGGTCGAACGTCGTGCCAGCGCGGCACTCGCGAAGGCCGAAGCCCTCGAAACCGCCGTCGACGGTACTGTCGACGCCGACGTCGACGTGGCGGGCGGGGAGGCCGCTGGTGGCGGCGGTCAGCCCGGCCCGGACTCGAGAACGAGCGACCGACCGGACCGGCGACCGACCGACGCGACGACGACCGACCGGACGGGAGCGCGTTCGGCGGGCGGCGACGGGGCGGTCGATTCGACCAGGGCCGACGAGTTCGACTGGGGTCTCGACGACACGGATACCGTCGAGCGTGGGGAGGACAAGTGCGCCGGCGGAGACACGTCGAGCCGTCAGTCCCGGACCGGCACTCGGTCCCGGGCCGGCACCACCGGAGCGGGAGGGGGAGCGAGGGTCGACGGTACCGACAGACATGACGACGAGGAGAGCGGGACCGAGCAGTTCATCGAGCGGGTGCGGGACGCCCTCTGACGGTGCGAGTGCTGTTCACGGTGGCGCTCGCGGTGGCGGTGCTCGCGGTGGCGCTTCCCGCTATCGACGTCGTCGGCGTCGAGCGAGCCGACACGAGAGCGGGTGCCGCTGTCGACCGACTTGTCGAGGCCGCGCGAACGCTCGCGTCCGGCAACGACGCACTCCGGTCCGACCGGGGACCCGCCAGACAGGTCGTCGAACTCGACCTGCCGGACGGCGGGGTCGCGACTGCGCCGCTGCGCTCGCTGACGGTCGGGCCACCTGCGTCGACGCCCGCGACGGACACGGACGCCGCCGAAGCAGACGCCGGGCCGGGGAGTGCGACCACCCGGTTCACCTGGCGCGTCGCCGGCGGACGACAGCGCGTCAGACAGGTCGCCGGCGTCCGCCTCCGTCCGGTCACTGGCGAGCGGTTCACGCTCGGCCGCGGCGGCCGACAGCGACTGGTGCTCCGACTCGTCAGGCGGGACGGCCAGCGGGTCGTGACCGTCGATGGGACGCTGTCGTGACTGTCGACGGGATGGTCGTGAGAGCAGCAACCGATGGGAACGACCGCCTAACGGTCGAATTCGACCCGGAAATTAAACCGCCAGACGTCAAATCGTATTTCAAGCTATCGGTGGGCGCTCGAAAACGGGGCGCACGGACATTCTACGGCGGGCACAACGCATATATGGGGAGAACTACTTACGTCCGTGTATGTCACGGTCGGCGCTGGTCGAGAACGTCACTGCGATGCTGGAGGACGCGGGGTTCGTGGTGAGCGACCGGTGTGCGATCCGTCCGAAGAGTTTCGACGTCGCCGCGCGCCGCGGTGAGGACGTGTTGCTGGTGAAGATCCTGGGGAACATCGACGCCTTCGACGGCCACACCGGCGCCGAGATGCGTCGCCTGGGGGAGTACCTCCGGGCGACGCCCATCGTCATCGGTCTGCGGACCCGCGACGAGGAACTCAAACCCGGCGTGACCTACTTCCGTCACGGCGTGCCGGTCCTCTCGCCGGACACCGCCATGGATCTGTTCGTCGAGGAGGTCCCGCCGCTCATCTACGCCGCGCCCGGCGGCCTCTACGTCAACATCGACAGCGAGGTGCTCGCCGACGCCCGCGAGGACCGCGACTGGTCGCTCGGCCGCCTCGCCAGCGAACTCGGCGTCTCCCGGCGCACCGTCTCGAAATACGAGGACGGTATGGACGCCTCGGTGGAGGTGGCGGCCGAACTCGAGGACCTCTTCGACGCGCCGCTGACGGCCCCCGTCGACGTCCTCGACGGTGCCGAGGAGATCCGCGAGGACGAACCCACGCCCGAGGACCCGGACGTCGAACCGGAAGACGAGCCCATCGTCGCCGTCCTCACGCGGGTCGGCTTCGACGTCCACCCCACCTCGCGGGCCCCCTTCGAGACCGTCAGCGAGAACGAACGGCCCGAGGAGGACGTCCTCACCGGCCACTCCGAACTCACCAAGACCGCCGAGAAGCGCGCCCGCATCATGTCCTCGGTCGGTCGCGTCACCCGCACTCGCTCCTTTTACGTCGTCGACAAGGCCAATCGCGAGTCCGTCGGGGGCACCGCGCTCATCGAGGAGAGCGAGATGGAGGAGATCGACGTCGCTGACGAGTTGCGAGACCTGATCCTGGAGCGGGCCGGGAACCTCGAGGAACCGGCCTGACGACCTCACGGGGGACTGCTTCGGGAGACCGGTTCCGCGTCACGAGCCCCAACCTCTTTGCTCACTACCCCCGAGAACCGAGTATGGCGACCCGATCCAACTACGCTCTCGTCACCGTCCTCGAACAACTGGGCCCCTCGGCGGACACACTCGACGTCCCGTGGGCCGAGTTCGCCGGCGACAAATCCTCTGTCTACGAATTTTCCGTCCCGGCTGGCGCCACCGACGCCTACGTCGAACTCCAGGCCTACGACGTCGGCTCGTTCGACCACGAAATCCTGCTCAACGGCGAGCCCCTGACCGGCTTCGACCTCCCGCCCGCCGAGGGCTGGCAGTACTGGATGGACGCCGTCACCGAACAGGACCTCGCCGCGGGCGAGAACACGCTCCAGATCCGCCGAGACACGTCGACCGACGACGCCTTCGCCGTCGGCAACGCTGTCGTCAACTGGAAAGAGCCAGTCGATTGACCCGGGGCGGGAATCGCAGTCCGGGAGCGTTGCTACTGACGTGTTCGCCGGCACCAGACGGGGAGCAGACAGCAGAGCGCGGCGAGAAGCGCCCCGGCCCCGAACCCGGGGCCCGTGGTGGTCGAGGTCGATTCGGCGGCCAGGCCCCGTTCGTTGACGGTGCCGACGCGGAGTCGGCCGGCTTCGACGCCCTCGACGGTGACCGACCCTTCGGTAGCCGGGAACTCGATATCGACTTGCCGGCGCTCACCGGGAGCGACGGAGACGGTTCTGGTCGCGACACGCTCGTCGTCCACCCGCACGATGACTGAGCGGTTCGCGCGACTGTCGGTCGGGTTCCGCGCTGTTATCCGGACCGACGCGTTGAACCCGCCTCTGACCCACGAGTAGATCGACCTCGCATCGACGATCTCGACCGCACTGCTGTCGGGACTCCCGGTTGCCGTTTGCGGCCGGGTCGGCATCGCGTCGACGGTCGTCGGGGCCACCGGTTGCTCGACGACGGTGAGCGTACCCACAGACACCGGGCCGACGCTGATCGCCCGCTCACCCGGTTCGGTGAACGCCCGCACGAACTCGACTGTCCCCGATTCACCTGCTGCGAGTCGGAGGTCTCTGGTCGCGACGACGTCGTCGTCGATACGCAGGTTGACTACCGTCGTCCCAGCCCTGTCACCCTCGTTCGTGACAACCGCCGAAAAAGTCACGGCCTCGCCCGTGGTCGGCCCGGTTTCGTTGAACGCAACTGCTTCGACGACGAACCGCGATGTCGGTATCGGCGTCGGCGTCGATGTGGGTGTTGGCGTGGGTGTCCGTGTGTCGGTCGGTGTCGAAGCGGGAGTCGACGGTGGCACCCGTGTCGGCCTGTCCGTCGCTGTGGCGGTTCCGTCTGGTGACTGCGTCGGCGCTGGAGTGGCCGTTGGCGTCGGTGATGGTGTCGGCGTCGGTGTCGACGTTGGGGTCGGCGTCGGTGTTGCGGTTGGCGTGAGTGATGGTGTCGGCGTCGGTGTCGACGTTGGGGTCGGCGTCGGTGTTGCGGTTGGCGTGAGTGATGGTGCTATCGTCGGAGTCAGCGTTGGTGTTGGTGTTGGCGTTGGAGTCGGCGTTGGTGTTGGTGTTGGTGTTGGCGTTGGAGTCGGCGTTGGTGTTGGAGTCGACGTTGGCGTTGGCATTGGAGTCGACGTTGGCGTTGGCATTGGAGTCGAAGTCGGAGTCGACGTTGGCGTTGGCATTGGAGTCGAAGTCGGAGTTGGCGTCGAAGTCGGAGTCGGGGTAGGTGTATTGGCAGCGACGGCGGTGGCGTCACCGGCGGTGGTGGTTCCTGATAATGTGAACGCGCTGAAAGCGACGATAATCACGAGAACCAGTGGGCCAAGTGTACGCATTGATCGAAACCAACCAGTCGAAATCATAGTTACCGGGGACTTACTCAAGTAATGTCGTCCTGTTCCGGACCAGGTGAAGACGCGATTCCGGACAGGCAGTGCGAGGAATTCACAGGCGGTAGGAGGCGGATGCCACGGGGCTTGACCCCGAGGCGGTTGACGGGATCCGGACGTTCGTTCCGGGATATCGACGAATCCCGGGCGAGTGTGAACGAACCTGCCGATCGCGGTGTGTCCCGCTCGAAAGGTGGTCGAGAAACCGTTCCCGGGCCGTTTCCGTCACCGACCGTCGCGACCTGCGTGAGGCGACGTCTCGGCACCGTCGTCCCTCGCTCGTTCGGCGGCGAACTGACTCGCGACGAACGGCGTGGCGACGATGGCGCCTGCCAGTCCCACCAGACCGGTCTTCAGCCAGTCGATACCGCCGCCCTGCACGGGGTCGCCCACGACGATGGCGCCTTTCATCCCGATCCCCTTGTGTGGCGTGCAGGCGTACTCGACGATGCCGGCGCCGTCGACCTCGATCCCGTAGGTCGCGCCAGCCTCGCTTTTGAGTTCGCTCCCGAAACTCCCGTCTTCGGCGGCGACGTCGTGCTGGCCGCCCTCGCCGGTCCACTCCCAGACGATCCGGGTCCCGGGGTCGACGTGGACCGCTGCCGGACTGAAGGCGAACGCCCCGCTGTTACCCGAGGCGCCGACCTCGATGCGGACCTCTTCCTGTCCGGTCCGGTCGACGGTGCCGTCGAAGTTGCTCACGTCCGCGAACCAGTCGCCGTAGTCGAAGTCGGTGTTCGAACTGCTGCTCTCGGCACCACTGGCGCTCGATCCGCCGCTCGCCGTCGTTGCTGCATTCCCGCCGGACGTGCCGCTCGCGCCCCCGCCCGAGCTGCCGAGCGTGACGTTCGCGTCGCCGACGATCACCGCTCCCTTCATGCCCATCGTCTCGTGGGGCGTACAGACGTACTTCCTCACGCCTGCGCTCTCGAAGGTGTGTTCGAACGTCCCCTCCTGCTGGCGCGAACTCTCGAAGGCGCCGCTCTCGGCGACAACGTCGTGCTGGCCGCCCTCGCCGGTCCACTCCCAGACGACCGTCGTCCCGGGGTCGACCCGCACGGCCGCGGGCCCGAAGCCGAACGCCGGACCGTTCCCGCTCGTCCCCACCTGTACCGTGACCTCGCTCTGGCCGGTTCTGTCGGCGACACTGTCGGCGTTGCCGGTGTTCCCGAACCACTCCGAGAGGTCGGTCGTCTGTGCGGCAGCCGACGACGCGGTAGCTGCGAGCGCGCCGGCGGTTGCCCCCGCGGCGACCGTCCGGAGCACCCGACGCCGCCCCGCGTCGATCTGGTGGTCGGTGCGCATACGAGGTAGTTTCACTGTTTCCCCCATAATCACCCCCGAGCGTTCCTGAGGGGTGAGAATTCGATTTTCGAGAGTATATAAATGCTGTCGCGAATCGGTTCGGTACGGTCCCCGATAGTCGAAAACACGCTTCCCGGTATATGGGGGTTGGCCACTGAACTGCACGTGTGAACCAACGATGAGCCAAGACACGTCAACCACGCGGCGGAACCTGCTCAAGACCGGCGCGGCGGCCAGCGCGGTTGCGGCCGCCGGCTGTCAGACCGCCGTCCCCGAAGACCGCGTCACCGTCACCGAGGTGGACACCCAGCCGATGGGCGAGACGAGCCAGCAGTCCCTCGACCCCGCGAAACCCACCGACGTCGACCGCGTCGCCGCCGACCCCACGGACATCCCCGACCCGATCGACCGCGACGAGTCGAAGACGATCGAAGTGGAGATGACGACCCAGGAGATGACCGCCGAGATCGAGGAGGGGGTCACCTTCGACTACATGACCTTCGACGGGCAGATCCCGGGGCCGATGGTCCGTGCCCGCGTGGGCGACACGATCGACCTGACGCTCACGAACGACGAGAGCAACGCGATGGCCCACAACGTGGACTTCCACGCCTGCTACGGGCCCGGCGGCGGCGCCGAGGCCACGAACGTCGCGCCCGGCGAGAGCGCCCGCCTGCGCTTCCAGGTGCGCTACCCCGGCTACTTCATCTACCACTGTGCAGTCCCGAACCTCGACTACCACATCTCGGCGGGGATGTTCGGCTCGATCCTCGTCGAACCCGAGGACGGCCTCCCCGAGGTCGACCACGAGTTCTACCTCGGCCAGCACGAGGTCTACACCGACGGCGACACCGGCCAGGAGGGCCACCACAAGTTCGACTTCGGCGCGCAGGCCCGCGAGGAGCCCACCTACGTGCTCATCAACGGCGAGAAGTACGCCATCACGCCCGACAAGTACGCCGAGATGAACGTCGAGACGGGCGACACCGCCCGGATGTTCTTCGTCGTCGGCGGCCCCAACTACGACAGCAGCTTCCACCCCATCGGCAACGTCTGGGACGAGGTCTACCCGCAGGGGGCTATCCAGTCCGACCCCCACCGGAACGTCCAGACGACCCCCGTCAAACCCGGCAGCTGTGTGATGGCGAACATGCACTTCCCGGTGCCCGGCGGCGTCAAGATCGTCGACCACGCCCTCTCGCGGGTCGCCCGCAAGGGTGCGCTGGCCGTCATCGCCGCCGAGGGCGAGGAGCAACCCGAGATCTTCGACCCGAACCCGGACGCCTGACTGACGCCTGTCGGTCCGGTCACTGCCGCAGCCCCACCGCTTCCCGCCTGCCACTGTCGCCACGCCGCCGTTCGCCTGTCACTCTCCGTTATCGCGTTCTGCGCCGCGCCGAACGGCGTCTCTGTGTTTCCGGGCAACCGGGTCGACACCCTCGTCGAGTGGTATCGTCTCCCCACGCCCGGTGGACGTTTCCGCGACGAGACGCTCCATCCGTTCGATAACCTGTTCTGGGTCCACACTGGTCACGCTCCCGCTTCGTGAAGGTCAGAAAAAACAGTTGTGACCGTCAGTGACGCCCGACACGCCGTATTACCGGCGGAGGTAGACCCCGGAACGCTCGGACAGTCGCTTACTCCAGGTCGAAGCGGTCGTTCGTCATCACCGTGTGCCACGCGTCGACGAAGTCCTCGACGAACTGCTCCTCGCCGTCAGCCGCGCCGTAGACCTCCGAGACGGCCCGGAGCCGGGAGTTCGACCCGAAGACGAGGTCGAAGCGGGTGGCCTCCCACTCGACGTCCCCGGTCTCGCGGTCGCGGATCTCGAAGACCTGCTCGTCCTCGGAGACCGGTTCCCACTCGTGGTCCATACCGAGCAGGTTCGCGAAGAAGTCGTTGGTCAGCGTCCCCGGTTCGTCGGTGAGGACACCCCGGTCGGTGTCCCCGTAGGTCGCGCCAAGCGCCCGCATGCCGCCGACGAGCACCGTCATCTCGGGGACGGTCAGTCCCAGCAGCTCGGCCTGATCGACCAGTTCCTCCTCGGGCTTGTCCTCGAGGTCGTCACCGAGGTAGTTGCGGAAGCCGTCCGCGGCGGGTTCGAGCACCTCGAAGGACTCGACGTCGGTCTGGTCCTGCGTGGCGTCCGTGCGACCCGGCTCGAACGGAACGTCGACGTCGTAGCCGGCCTCGGCCGCCGCCTGCTCGACGGCCACGTTCCCGCCCAGCACTATCAGGTCGGCCAGCGAGACGCGGACGTCGTCGTCCCGGGAACCGTTGAACTCCGCCTGGATGTCTTCGAGAGTCCCCAGCACGGATTCGAGCTGGTCGGGCTCGTTGACGTCCCAGCTCCGCTGGGGTTCGAGGCGAATTCGCGCCCCGTTGGCGCCGCCGCGCTTGTCGCTGTGGCGGAACGTTGACGCCGACGCCCACGCGGTCTTGGCCAGTTCGGAGACCGACAGCTCCGAGTCGCGGATCGCCGCTTCGAGTTCGACGACCTCCTCTTCGCCGACCAGCTCGTAGTCGGCGTCGGGGAGCGGGTCCTGCCAGAGCATCGTCTCCTCGGGGACTTCGGGGCCGAGGAACCGCTCGGGCGGGCCCATGTCGCGGTGGATGAGCTTGTACCACGCCCTCGCGAAGGCCTCCTGGAACTCGTCGGGGTGGTCCTGGAAGCGTTCGAGGACCGCCCGGAAGTCCGGGTCCTTCTTGAGCGCGATGTCGGTCGTGAGCATCATCGGGTCGACGACTTCGTCCGGGATGTGGGCGTCCGGCACGCTGTCCGGGATGTCCGGGCCGGCGTCTCCGACCGGTCGCCACTGCCAGGCGCCGCCCGGGCCCAGGTGGGCTTCCCACTCGTAGTCGAGCAGGTTGTCGACGTAGCCCATGTCCCACTGGGTCGGCGCGCTCGTCCAGGGGCCCTCGATGCCGCTGGTGATCGTGTCGGGCCCTTTGCCCTCGCCGTAGTCGCTCTCCCAGCCCAGTCCCTGCTCCTCGATGGACGCGGCCTCGGGTTCGGGGCCGAGGTGGTCGCCCGAATCGGCACCGTGGACCTTCCCGAACGTGTGGCCGCCGGCGATGAGCGCGACCGTCTCTTCGTCGTTCATCGCCATGTGGCTGAACGTGTCGCGGATGTTCTTCGCCGACCCTTCGAGGTCGGGTTCGCCGTTCGGGCCCTCGGGGTTCACGTAGATGAGCCCCATCACGGTGTTGCCCAGCGGGTGTTCGAGGTGCCCCTCGGAGTCGAATCGTTCCTCCGAGGTCACCTCCCACTCGTCCTCGGGCCCCCAGTCGACGGCCTCGTCGCCCACGAAGTCGTCCTCGCGGCCGCCGGCGAAACCGAACGTCTCGAAGCCCATCGACTCCAGGGCGACGTTGCCGGCGAGGACGATGAGGTCGGCCCACGAGAGCGCGCGGCCGTACTTCTGTTTGACCGGCCAGAGCAGTCGTCGCGCCTTGTCGAGGTTGACGTTGTCCGGCCAGCTGTTTATCGGCGGGAGGCGCTGGTGCCCGCCGGAGGCACCGCCGCGACCGTCCTTCGTGCGGTAGGTGCCGGCGCTGTGCCAGGCCATCCGGATGAAGAGTGGCCCGTAGTGGCCGTAGTCGGCCGGCCACCACTCCTGGGAGTCCGTCATCAGGTCCTCGATGTCCGCCTTCACGGCGTCGTAATCGAGTGATTCGAACGCCTCGGCGTAGTCGAAATCCTCGCCCATCGGGTCGACCTGCTGTGCGTGCTGGTCGAGAATCTCCAGGTTCAACTGGTCCGGCCACCAGTCTCGATTGGACTTGCTCATACGTGAGGGATTGTCGCTTTCGCCTGTTAAGATTGTCTATCCGGCAACCAAGCTTCGTACCACCCCAAGAATTCTATATGTTCTATAAACTCTTCGTCGCGGGCGTCGACGGGTGTATCGTCCGCTTCCGCCGAGCCGTCGCTGACAGCAGCGGACGCTCCGCAAAACGAGTCGTGCGATTCAGCTCCCGTACTCGCGGTCGAGATACGCGACGATGTCGTCGGATTCGGGCATCCCCTCGATCCCGTTGTCGTTGTCGACGAGTACCGGGACGCCGGTCTGGCCACTGACTGCCTCGACTTCGGTGCGCTCGGAGTGTGAGCGCGGGACCATGTGGGACTCGTATTCGAGCCCGAGGTCGTCGAGTTTCCGCTTGACCTTCGCGCAGTACGGACACCCTTCCAGCTCGTAGAGTTCCAGGTCTGGCATCGGTCTCAGGTAGCGGCTGGTGGCAAAAGAGCCGTTCGGTCCTGTGTGCTAGCCGCGCAGAAACGGTCGAACCGGCCGCACAAACGCTGCGTGTGACGGCCGCCCAGAAGCGGCTGTCGACCCCTCAGCCACGGTCGGTTCAAGCGCGCTTGAAGCGAGCGGCAGGGGTTTTTCCATCCCGACAGTCGATCGGAATGCAATGTCCGACCAAGCGAACGCCGCCCCGACGACGGGACGCCCCTCCACTGCCTGTCCCGCCGGACGCCCCGCCAGTCAGCTACCGCCCCGCCCGGTCACCCTCCCGCCGGGGGTGGTCCCGTGATATCCGCTCGACGCCGCGGCGCGGTCCGCTCGCTCGCCGCGATCTTCGCGGTACTGGCGGTCACCGCCCCACTGACTGGACTCGGCGCTGCGGGAGCAGCCCCGGCGACAGCGGCCGACGGTGCCGACGTCGACGGCGGGTCCGTCACCGAGGACAACGTCGCGACCATCGAGGTCGGACTCCCCGAGGGAGTCGACAGCGCGACCGTCTCCGTCGGTGTGCGCGACCACGACTTCCTCGCGAACGCGACCGTCCACGACCGCGACGGCGACGGCGCTGTCTCCGTCCGACTCGACACCGCCGAGGCCGGAAACGGGAACGCGAGTTCGTACCTCTCGGCCACGGGCGCCGACGACCTCACGGACGCGACCCAGCTGACCGACCAGTTGGACGGCGGCCTCGACCCCGCGCCGTACGACCTGACTCTCTTTCGCTCCGGTGACGTCCTTGCGGAAGGGACGCTGTTCGTGGACGCGGACGAGACCGACGGGAACGAGAGCGCCACCGGGTCGTTCCACCACGAGGGCGAGCGGCTCACTCTCGCGGCCGCCGACGGCCAGACGATCCGCGGCGAGACGTCGCTGGCACCCGGTTCCGAGGCGACGGTGGTCCTCGAAGCCGTCTACGACCGCCCGGTCGCGGGCTCGCGCTGGGTCGAGTCGTTCGCCGACGCGAGCATCGCGGAGAACGGGACGTTCCTCGCGACGGTCGACCTGGCGGGCAACGGCCCGAACGTCACCTTCCAGGCACGACTGGTCCACGAGGAGACGGTCGTCACCACCACCCGGGGCCGGCTCACCCCCTGTGAGCGCCACTGTCTCGGGACCGACGAGGTGAACGCCCTCGGCGGCGTGGAAGTCGACCAGAACCGGACTGCCGAGATCCCGGTCACGTTCGGGAGCGGCGACCGACTGAACGTCACCGTGACGAACACGGACGGCCCGGACTATCGACTGAACGCGACCGTCCGCGACACCGACGGCGACGACCGCGCCACCCTCCTCTTCCGGACCGAAAACGCCGGTGAGGACGAACCGACGCTGCTCGTCCGCGAGGGCGGCGAGACCCGACCCGCCGAAGTAACGGGCGAGACGACGCTGGACGGGACGCTCCCGCCGGCGCTCTACGAGACCACGGTCCGTCTCCCGGGTGAGCGAAACGCCTGGGACGTGGGGACGCTCGTCGTCTTCGAGAGCACTCGCCCGCCGGCCACCCCGACGGCGACTCCCGACGGGGCGTCGAGTTCCGGCGACGGACCGGCCTCTGACGCCGGAGACGGCGCTGACTCCCCGGGAGCGGCAGGCGCGACGGACACGCCGGCGACGCCCGACCCGCTGGAAGTCCGGACCGACGACGAATCCGGCGGTCCCGCGCTGCTCCCGCTCGGGTCGGTCGGTGCCGGCGGCCTCATCGCCATCGGCGGACTCCTCCGCCTGCTCCGCGGCTGAGTCGGACTGTCGGATCCGTCGACGTGGTCAGGGGGTACCCACGTTCTCGGCCAGGTCGACCTGCACGACTCGCGCCCCACCGCAGTTTCGGCAGGTCGGGATCTCCAGGTCGGGCTGGGTGTAGAACTCCTCGCCGCAGGTCTCACAGCGGTGACTGGGCATGCCCTCTTCCTCGCGGTCGCCGGTGACGACCACCGGACGGGAGGCATCGAGGGTGACCTCCTGGCTGACGCTCCCGAACAGCGCCGACCCGAGCGGCGACCGCTTGCGCCCGCCCATGAGTATCAGATCGGCGTTGACCTCCTCGGCCGCGTTCAGGATACCCTCCGCCGGCGTGCCGTACCGGCTCAACTCGTTGACCGTGATCCCGGCGGCCTCGAGGAACGCCTTCGCCTCCTGGCCCGCGTCCGTCTCGCTCGGGCTGTTTACCTCCGCCCACTCCGGGTCCTCGTAGACGTGCAACAGGTAGACCACGACCTCCTCGGCCGCTGCCGGAAGGTTCGCCGCCGTCGCCGCCTGTGCTGTCGCTCTGGACTCGTCGGCGTCTATCGGCAGCAGCACCCTGTACATTGTTGTCGTGCCCCATGTGTTACTATAGCACGGACTAACAAAACTGTTAGGGCCGAGCAGGCGAGCGATTTCGGCTCCGATTTCGAGTCACGTGGCGGTCGGACCCGGGGGAGGTGGGGGTCGAGTAACGTGAGCCTGTGACACTAAGTGTCGAGACGCCGAACGCTGGGGTATGGAGACGCGCCTGCTGGGTCCCGGGGCAGTCGAGGCAGCGGCGGACTTCGAGGCGGTCGTCGGCGCGGTCGAGGACGCCTTCGCCGCCGACGCACGCGGGGACGCACAGATGCCGGCCAAGTCCTACGTCGACCTCCCGGAGTACGACGGCGACTTCCGGTCGATGCCCGCCTATCTCGACGCGCGAGGAACGGACACCGCCGGGAGCTGGGACGCCGCGGCGGTCAAGTGGGTCAACGTCCACCCATCGAATCCGGGCGAACACGACCTCCCGACGGTGATGGGAACCGTCATCTACTCCGACCCGGAGACAGGCCTGCCGCTCGCGCTGATGGACGGGACGGAGTTGACCCGCCGGCGGACCGGCGCCGCGGCAGCCGTCGCGACGAAGCACCTCGCCGTCGCCGATGCGACCTCGATGGGCATCGTCGGCGCGGGCGTCCAGTCCTACGCACAACTCGAGGCCGTCTCGCGGGTTCGCCCCATCGAGGAGGTGGTCGTCGCCGACCGCAACGACGAGAAGATCGAGACGTTCGTCGACAGGTTCGGCGACCGCTTCGACGTCCGCGGCGGGTCGATCGACGAGGCCGCCGCCTGTGACGTCTGCTCGACGGTGACGCCCGTCGAAGAGCCCATCGTCCACGCGGTGGGCGAGCACACCCACGTCAACGCCATCGGTGCCGACGCCGCCGGGAAACACGAGATTTCGGACGCGATCTTGCAAGACGCCAAGATCGTCATCGACGACTACGAGCAGTGTACCCACTCCGGCGAGATCAACGTCCCGTGGGCGGCCGGCGTCCTCGACGACGACGACATCCACGCGGAACTCGGCGAGGTCGTGGTCGGCGGGCGCGCTGGGCGTGAGAGTGGCGACGCCGTCACCGTCTTCGACTCGACGGGGCTGGCCATCCAGGACGTCGCCGCCGCCCACGTCGTCTACGAGCGCGCGAGCGAGGACGGACTCGGCGAACTCTTCGAACTCGTCGATACAGAAGTACTGTAGTCAGTCGTCCTCGTGTTCGCCGTCACGGTCGTGTCCGTCTTCGCGGTCGTGCTCGTTTTCGTGTTCGTCGTCGTCCTCGTCTTCGCGGTCGCGCACGTCGTCGAGATCTGCCCGCGTGTCGACGTCGACGCGGACGCCCGGGTCGCCAGTCTCGACGACGGCGCTGTCGGCGGCGGCCGCGAAGACCGACCGTCCGCCGGTATCGCCCGACAGGGTTGCGAGCGCGTCGAAGTGCTGCCGGTCGAAGAGGACGGGGTTGCCACGCTGGCCGTCGTAACCCGCGGCGAGTGCGGAACCCGCACCCTCTCGCCAGGCGTCGACCAGCCGGTCCACCGTTTCGGGTCGAACCCGCGGCATGTCCCCGAGCGCGAAGACGACGGCCTCGTGGTCCCGGCGGGCCCAGGCGACCCCTCGACGGACCGACGTCGCCTGTCCCGCCGCGGCGTCGGGGTTCTCGACGAACGTGACGTCAGTGGGAGAGAGGGCTTCGGGAATCTCTGCGTCGGGGTCGACGACTACCGCGACGGCGTCGAGGTCCGCCCCGGTCAGCGTCCGGACGGCGTGGACGACGAGCGGTTGGCCGTCGACGGTCGCGAGGAGTTTGTTCCCGTCGCCGAACCGGCTGCTCAGGCCCGCCGCGAGCACGACCCCGGCGATGCTCTCTCGGCTGCTCACGTTCGTTCGTAGGAGGTGGTCTGTGAAAGGGATTCGGCCCTTCGAGTTGTCATGGTGGTGTGCTTCGGTGAGATTTCGGGTGTCGTCGATGAGATCCGGTGAAAGGCCACTACACGCTCGCTAACTGTCGGATCTACCGCTACTCACAGTGATGGTTGAAAGCCCCCGGACCGCTCGCTAGCTGGTGACTCGACCGCACTCATCGGTGTGCGTTGAAAGCCCTCGGGCCGCTCGCGGTCGCTCAGCGACATATCCGCGCTCGGACAGCCGCACAGCACCGCACTCGCGCGGATAGGGGTCGCTGAGGCGACTACATGAACGCGAGCGGCCCTCGCCCTTTCAGTCCGCCAGGGATGAAATACGTCGCACAGGCTGTCTCGACGGTGAACGTTCGGTAGCCGATCCCACAAACATCTTCCTGGCGGACTGGAAGGGCGAGGCGGGCTCGCGGGGAGCGAAGCGAGTGTAGTCGCCTGAGCGGGCCCTATTCTCGCGAGTGCTGTGCGGTGCGGTTGACCGAGCGAGAATATCCCGCTCAGCGACCGCGAGCCCGCCGAGGGCTTCCATCACACGATGATGACTGCGGTCACCTAATTCGGGGCGGAGGCCCCACCCTCAAGGAGCGCCGGGCTTCCGGCCCCGGCGCAAGCACAAGCGAGTAGGGTGGGGAGGAAGCCGACCCGGTATCGACCAACCGCCAGACTGTTGCCTGCTAACCCCCACTCATTAAGTAACTACAAACGTTTATATGAAAGCATCGTGGAATACCGTCGTACCGCCGTTATCAAGCTCGACACGCCCGAAGACGCGAATGAACACCTTCGAGAGACTGTCGAGCAATTCAAATACTGTGCCAACACCGCAAGCGAGTGGTGCTGGCACGGCGACGATGGTTACCACGTCACATCGAAAGCGAAGGCCGAAGATGCGCTGTACGACCAGCTACGCGAGGAGACAGAGTTGACTGCGAATCTCGTCCAGAAAGGGATCCATCAGGCCGTCGAAGCCATCAAGAGCGGCGTCGAACGGCTCACAAACGACAAAGAGACGTCCCGTCCAACGTTCTCGGCGGATACCGCGATCTACGACAAGCGAAGTGCCACGTTCCATCGTGACCGTGTTTCGCTGTCAACACCGGACGGACGAATCGAGTGCGATTATATTCTCCCTGAGAATCCTGAGACACCGCCGACAAAGTACGTCGCCAACGAGGACTACGAGTTTCGGCGGGCGACACTTCATCGACGTGACGGTGACTGGTATCTCCATGCGTCGATGCTCACAGAGGACGACGACACCGAACCCACCACCGGGCACAGAACAGTCCTCGGTGTGGACCTCGGTGTGAATCAACTCGCGGTCGCTTCGACCGGGCGGTTCTGGTCGGCAGACGAGTCCAACCACTGGAAGCGAGAGTACGAGAAGCGGCGTGGCGACCTCCAACAGTGCGGAACGCGAGCGGCACACGAGGCGATAGCAGGTGTCGAGCGCAAAGAGGACGGGCGCTTCGAGATGTTCCTGCATCGTGTGGCCAACGAAATCGTAGCCGAAGCCGTCGAACACGACTGTTCGCATATCGTCTTCGAGGACCTGACCGACATTCGTGAGAACGTCCCACAGGCGTCGTGGCACCATCTGTGGGCGTTCCGTCGCCTCTCCGAGTACGTCGAATACAAAGCCAGCGAGCAGGGTGTCGAAGCCGTCCACGTGGACCCACGGAACACCTCAAAGCGGTGTTCGACCTGTGGGTTTACCCACGACGACAACCGCCACGGCGAGGACTTCGAGTGTCTGGATTGCGGTTACCAGAACCACGCCGATTACAACGCTTCCAAGAATATCGGCCTACAGTATCTCCGGCGTCGGCAAAACGCAGACGACGGAGGCGCACCCGTAGACGTGCGCTTGAATCGCGGGACGTTGAACGTGAGTGGAGAGTACGACCTTCCCGCCTCATCTGAGGCGTAGAACGGGAGTCCACGCGAAAGCCCTCCCCTCAACGAGCGAGCGGGGCCATTGCCCCCGAGCGAAGTAGGGTAGGGTAGTTTACATAGCGGTCAGACGACCCGATTCCAGAGAAACGTGGACCACTACTGCAGAGAGCCTCACACCTCCCCAGCCTCTTGCGGTGCTCGGGTCACTCCCTGCGGTCGCTCGCCTGCGCTCCTCATCCCTCGCACGATACGTCTCGTGGCCCTCACGATGTTCGGGCACGACTCGACGGCGCGCGCCGGGAGGAGTGGTCGGGATGCCGATCCGTCCGGCCGGGCAGGAGTGCCGATTCACCCGGTCGGTGAGGACGAGCGACTCGCCTTCCCGTCGTCGGTGAGAACGGATGGTCCGTCGTTCCGTCGTCAGTCAGCGGTTGTCGAGGCGCCAGTCGGGGATAGGCACCTGGCCGCCGTCGACGCGGAGCTCGTGGCCGTTGACGTAGTCGCTCGCGGGCGCGGCGAGGAAGGCGACGCCGTTGGCGATGTCCTCGGGCTGGGCGAACGTCCCCAGGGGATTGAGGTCCGTGATCTGCTCGGTGACTTCCTCGGAGAAGCCTTCGGTCATGCGGGTGTCGACCCAGCCCGGCGCGACGGCGTTGACGCGGATCCCCTCGCGGCCGAGTTCGAGCGCGAGCGACTTCGTGAGCCCCTTCAGCCCCCACTTGCCGACGTCGTACTGCGGGGACATCCCCACGGAGTTTTTGGTGTGGATCGAGGTGATGTTGATTATCTTGCCGTAGCCCTCCTCGACCATGCCGGCGACGACGGCGCGGGTACAGTGGATCGAGCCCATGATGTGGACCTCCACGTTGAGTCGGAAGTCGTCGTCGTAGCCCTCGTCGAGGAACGGGCCGGCGTTGCCGACGCCGGCGTTGTTGACGAGGATGTCGATGTTGCCGAGTTCCTCGACGCCGCGCTCGACCATCGCCTGGACTTCCGCCTTGTCGGAGACGTCCGCGCCGACCCCCTCGGCGTCCGATTCGGTCTCTTCGCGGATGGTCGCGGCGGTGTCCTCGGCGACGTCGGGGTCGAGGTCGTTGACGACGACGTCCGCGCCGTTCTCGGCGAGTTCCAGCGCCGTCGCGCGACCGTTGCCGCGGCCGCCGCCCGTGACCAGTGCCGTCTTGCCTGTGAGATCCAGGTCCATACCGGGGGTTCGAAGCCTCGCCCTATCAAGTTCTGCCATCACCCGCCCGGTTGCCGGCTATCGACGTGAACCCGCCGGAGTGCCGGGGCCTGCCCGAACGCCGGAGTGCCGGGGACGGGACAACAGTTTAGCCGCTGTGCTCGCTTTGGACGCGTATGTCGAAGGACACGCCGCCGTCGGACGGTTCGGGTGCCGGATCGGACCCGGACCCGGACCCCGGCGGCGAAGAACGACTCGTCGGGAAGGGCGTCACCCGCCGCGAGGACCGGGCGCTGCTGACCGGCGACGCACGCTACACGGACGACGTCGACGCGCCGGGGATGACACACCTCGCGTTCGTCCGGAGCGACCGCGCACACGCCCGACTCGACGGGATCGACACGAGCGAGGCCGAGGCGATGGAGGGTGTCCTGGCAGTTTACACCTGGGAGGACCTGACGGCCTCGGAGTCGCCGTGCGTGCTGTCTGTCCGCTCGGGCCCGCTGGACTGTGACCCGCCCGGCCATCCCGTCCTCGCTCGCGAGCGCGTCCGCTATCAGGGGCAACCCGTGGCGGCCGTCGTCGGCGAGGACCGCTATCGCGCTCGCGACGGCGCTCGTGCCGTCACCGTCGACTACGATCCGCTGGACGTGGTGGTCGACGCCGTCGACGCCCGCCAGCCGGACGCGCCGACGGTCTTCGATGAAGCGCCGGACAACGTCGCGCTGACGGCCACGCTGGGCGACCCCGCCGCCGCGAGCGAGGCCCTCGAAGCGGCCGACCACGTCGTCGAGCGCGACCTGCGGAACAATCGCCTGATATCGAGCGCCATCGAACCCCGGGCGGCCGTCGCGACCTACGACACGGGCGAGGAACGGCTCACCGTCGAGATGACGAGCCAGTCGCCACACGGCCACCGGAGCGACCTCTCGTCGACGCTGGGGCTGCCCGAGCGCCGTATCCGGGTCGTCGCGCCCGACGTCGGCGGCGGGTTCGGTCACAAGGGCCACCACCACCCCGGCGAGGCGATGGCCGCGTGGGCCGCAATGGCTCTCGACAGGCCCGTGAAGTGGACCGCCCGCCGGAGCGCCAACTACCTGGAGGGTGCCCACGCCCGCGACCACCAGACCCACGCCGAGATCGGTGTCGACGACGACGGCACTATCCGAGGACTGCGCGTCGAGACCGACGCCAACGTCGGCGGCTACGCGCTCGGCGGCGGTGCGGCCATGCCGGGCTGGTACGGCTCGCTCCTCTCCAGCCAGTACGACATCCCTGCGATCTCCTGTGAGACGCGTGCGATCTTCACCAACACCGCGCCGCTACACTCCTACCGGGGCGCCGGCCGCCCGGAGGCGGTCTACGTCACCGAGCGCATGGTGAGTGCGGCCGCTCTCGAACTCGACTTCGACCCGGTGGAACTGCGCCGACAGAACCAGATCGACCCCGACCAGTTCCCCTTCGAGACGGCCGCCGGTGCCACCTACGACAGCGGCGAGTACGGGAAAGCGATGGACCGTGCGCTCGACGCGGTCGACTACGACGACTACCGGGAACGCGCAGCCGAGACGGAGGGGCCGCTCACCGACGACGATGGCCGTCTCGTGGGGGTCGGCTTCGCGTGTTACGTCGAGTCCACGGGTGGCGGCTACGAGAGCGGCGTCGTCCGCGCCCACCCGGACGGCACTGTCACTGTGTCGGCGGGCACCCACTCCCACGGCCAGGGCCACGAGACGACCTACGCACAGATCGTCGCCGACGAACTCGGCGTCCCCTACGAGGACATCGACGTCCGCGAGGGCGATTCGGACAGCATCCCCACTGGCACGGGCACCTTCGGCTCGCGGAGTACGATCACCGGGGGGAACGCCGTCGCCGAGAGCGCGCGCGAGGTCCGCGAGAAAGCGCGCCGACTCGCCGCGGCGACCCTGGAGGCAGACCCCGAGGATATCGAGCACGACGGCGGCGAATTCCGGGTGACCGGGACGGACCGCTCGGTCGACTTTGCGGACGTCGCGGGCCAGGCCTACGGCTGGGGCGTCCCCGAGGGAATGAGTCCCGGACTGGAGTCCACCACGTTCTACGAACAGGAGGCGACAGCCTACACGTTCGGCACCCACGCCGCTCGCGTCGCGGTCGACCCCGAGACGGGCGAGATCGACGTCGAGCGTTACGTCGCCGTCGACGACTGCGGCGAGCGGATCAATCCGCTCATCGTCGACGGGCAGGTCCACGGCGGCGTCGCACAGGGACTCGGCCAGGCGCTCTCCGAGGAGGCGACCTACGCCGACAACGGCAACCTCCGGACCGCGTCACTGCAGGACTACTCGATCCCCAAGTCGTTCGACGTTCCCGACATCGAGACCGACGCGACGGTCACGCCGAGTCCGGTCAACGACCTGGGCGTGAAAGGCATCGGTGAGGCGGGGACGATCGCCGCACCGCCGACGCTGGTCGACGCCGTCCTCGACGCGCTCGCGCCGCTGGGCGTCGAGTCGATCGACATGCCCCTGACCGACGAGGCGGTCTGGACCGCGATTCAGGCGGCGGACGGCGACTGACCGACTTCCGGACACGTCGCTACCGGCTCGCCCCTTCCCCCGGCGGGCCCCGGAGGAGTTCGAGCAGTTTGACGATCACCCAGTCGACGACCAGCCACGACAACAGCGGCAGGAAGAGCAGGACCGGGCCGAGAGAGCGCCAGCCCGATAACGTCATCTCCGTGTCGCGTCGCCCTATTGAACGTAGCTACGGACTCCTTGAGGGTCCTGACGTCGGGAGCTGCGGAGGCGTCCACTCACGACCCCGAACTGCAAGACACGAGCGTGCCACCGTTCCGAGTATCGTCACTGAGAGAGTCAGTATCAATTTTCGTTTTCGATAAACGGTCGGAACCCTCATACCCGGCGCTCGCCAACCCGCGGACGACCATGGACCCCGCGGTGCGCTACTGGCTGTTGATACTCGCGTTCGCCGGTGCGATCTCGGCGGCCGTCCTGTTGATCGTCTCCGCGTTCCTGCCGGGGGCGGTCCTCGGGGAGGCCGACACCGTCGGGTACGTCGTGAGCGTCTTCGTCGCGCTTGGGTCGCTCGGTCTGCTCGTCTGGTCGCTGACCGCCGAGAGCGACGCCGAGTCCGAGACTCCCGGCCGGCGAGGTGCCTGATCTGCCTCCTCGACCGACGCCGTGAAAACGGGGAGCGACGGCTCAGCTGCGCGTCGACCCGCCGTCGATGGGCAGCGCCGTCCCGGTGACGTAACTCGCACGCTCACTGGCGAGGAAGGCGACGACGTCGCCCAGTTCCTGTGGGTTCCCCACGCGACCCATCGGGACGTCGGCACCCTTGTCCTCGATGCCCTCCTCGTAGCTGTCGTAGTCACCGCGCTCCACTGCTTGCTCAACGAGTTCCTCGATGCGGGCCGTCTCGTGAGCGCCCGGCAGGACGGCGTTGGCGCGCACGTCCGGCGCGAACTCGCGAGCCTGGGTCTTGATCATCCCGATGACCGCTCGACGGACGGCGTTCGAGAGGACGAGGTCGTCGATGACCTCCCGGACCGACCGCGAGGTGATCGCGGTGATCGACCCGGCCTCGGAGTCACGCAGGTACGGGTAGGCCAGCCGTGTCGTCCACACTGCCGACATGACGAGCGTGTCGTATGCGCCGTACCAGTCCTCGTCGTCCATGTCGAGGAAGGCGCCGCTGGGTGGGCCGCCCGCGCTCGTCACGACGTGGTCGATGGCGCCGAACTCGTCGGCGACCGTCTCGACGTAGGCTTCGACCTCCGCGCGCTCGGTCAGGTCGACCGACATCGCCAGCACCTCGCCGTCGCCGAGCGCTTCGAGGTGTTCGCGGGCGTCTTCGAGCGGGCCTTCGCTGCGGCCACAGACCGCGACGTGTGCGCCCTCGCGGGCCAGCGACTCGGCGCTCGCGAGGCCGAGGCCGCCGGAGCTGGCCGTCGTCAGTGCGACGTTGCCGTCGAGATGCAGGTCCATGTCCGGGGGGACGGACGGGCCCGTAAAATGCTTCGCGACTCCGGTCGAGGCCGCCGGAACTCTCTTCGGGACGTCGCCAGTCACGCCGTCTCCGAGACGGACTGACGGTCGAAGAACGGGCTGAGAGCCAGGGGGCTGGCGATCGAAGGTACGGAGAAACCGAACAAGCGTCGTGACTGTCCACGGGGTAGGCCGGGTGTGTCCGGGCCCTAGCCGCCCCAGAAGTTGTCCCGGCTGCCGAGCCGGGGCCGGTCGTCGTCTTCTTCGTCGCCGTCGCTCGCGTCTTTGTCCCCGGATTCGGCGGCGTCTTCGTCCGCGCTCTCGCCCTCGCCCTCGCCCTCTCCGTCGGCGTCGCCGTCGGCGTCCTCCTCGTCCGGGTCGTCGGGGAGCCGTTCGACCTCCTCGGCGCGGGCGTGGTTGGAGTGGACCTTCGTGACCTTCACCCGCGCGCGGACCGGCGGGAGGAGGCCGTCGACCATGACGATGAAGCCGTCCTCGGTGCGGCCGACGCCGGCACCGCTCTCGTGGATGTCCTCGACGTCGACGACGATCTCCTCGCCGGCCTTCACCGGCTGGCTCTTCAGGTCGGATATCGGCTGATTGTAGTGGTTACACCACTCGGCACCGCCGCGGTCGCCGTAGTGGGTACAGCCCATCCCCTCGATGCGCTCCGTGAAACTGGGGCACTCGTCCGCGAGTGGACAGTCGGGCATGCCACCCGGTACTGCTGGCGCGCAGTAAACGCTTGCGCTCTGCCCCGCTCCGCGACTGAACCGCCCGCTCGCACGCGAATGCGTCCCGTGGTCTGACGGGCGTGACTCGGTGGCCGGGCGCGATTGGGCGATCCGTCAGTCCTCGTCGAACCGGACGTCCTCGCCGGCCCCGTCGGCGCCCATCGCCAGCGCGTCGTCCGTCTGGACCGTCGCGACACCGTCCAGTTCGCAGACTTCGCCCACCCGTTCGTGGGGAACCCGCACCCGGAGCGTCTCGAATTCCAGCGTCGCCTCGACGGTCCCCAGGTCCGCGACGGCGCTGGCGAGCGCGTCCAGGTCTGTGTCCGCGTCTTCGGCCGCCTCGACGAGCAACGTCACCGACTCGCCTGCGACGGGGTGTTCCCGGATCGACCGGACCGCCGGAGAGACGTACATGGGCGACTGTCGGCCTCGCTCGCCCGAAACGCTGTCGGTGGCGAGCGCTCGCGACTGTCGGGGGCTTCGGTTGGATTCGGGGCGATTCGGACCGTTCCGACCACAACTCCTTTGCGTACGGCTCCGTTCGACTTTGCCTATGACAGAGGAGGGGGTCTCGACGGGGCGACGGGCCTACCTCCGGCGGGTGGCGCTCGCTGTCACCGCCGGACTCGCGGGCTGTGCCTCGCTCGGGGGTGGCGGGACGCCGACCGACCGGCCCACGCCGACGCCGACTGCCGAGCCGACGACCGCCGAACCGACCGCCACGTCGACCGCGACCGCCACGCCGTCACCCACACCGTCACCGACGCCCGAGGTTCTGGCGGACGTCTCGGGGACGTATCCGTCCGTTCGCTACGACGCCAGCCGGCGGGCGTTCGCACCCGGTGTGTCCGGACCGGCGGAAGCGCCGACGGCCGGGTACGCGCTCGACCTGCCGGGTGGCGTCTACCAGTCCGTCGTCGACGGTCGTCGCCTGTATCTCGCTCCCCGTCGGCGCCGGGCGAGCGGAGCGACGGTCGCGGCGTTCGACCTCCGGCGTGGCATCCGCGAGTGGGGCGTCGACCTCGGGAGTCGAGCCAGCGCCGCGCCGACCGTCGCCGGTGACCGCGTGTTCGTCCAGACTACCGGCGGTATCCACGGACTCACGCCCGACGGGACCGTCGAGTGGTCGTCCCGGACGGTCACGGGTGCCGGCTTCGCACCCGCCGCGGTCGGCGAGCGAGTCTACGCAGTCGGCGAGGACGGCATCGCCGCCTACGACGCCGGCGGGGAACGAGCCTGGCAGGTCCCGCTGACGACGCGCCCGCTCGCGGCGGCCGCCGCCGACGAGTCGACGGTCTACCTCGTCGTCCCGCGCGACCAGATGACGACGGACGTCCTCGCCCTCGACGCCGACGACGGGGGCACTGCCTGGCGGACGAGCGTCGCGACCGAGGCCGGGTTCCCGCCCGTACGAGCCGGCGACGCCGTCTACGTCACCAGCGACCGGCGACAGGGCGGCGTGACCGCCCTCGCGGCCGACGACGGGAGCGAACTGTGGACGGCCGACGTTCAGCTCGCCTACGGCACGTCGGTCACGGCCGACCGCGTCGTCGTCGCGGACCGGGACCGCGTCCACGCTCGCTCGCGGACCGACGGGAGTGCCGACTGGTCGACCGCCATCGGTGCCGACGTGGTTGGCGGTCCGGTCGCCGGTCGGGACGCCGTCTACGTCGGCATCGAGACCGGGGACGGCGGCGGGGTCCGCGCACTCTCCCTGGACGGCGGCGACGGCCGCTGGACGCAGCGGTTCGACCGCCCCGTCGGCACCCCGGTCGTCGTCGAGAACGGGATCGTGGTCCCTACCCGCGACGGCGAGGCCGGACCCGAACAGTTGCACGTCGCGACGACGGCCTGACGCGTCGCTCGCGAGAAAACCTCGCGCTCTCAGGCTACCGGCGTCCGCTCGACGACGGTTCCCTTGTACGTCGGATACTGTTCGACGATCTCGCCGGCGTCGATATCCCCGTCGTCGACCATCTCCTCGAGGAGCCACCACGCCACCTCGACGTGGTCGGATTTGACGGTGTAGAACTCCTCGGGGACGCCCAGCGCCTCGAAACGTTCGGGGGGCGTGTGGGTCTTGCCGTAGACGAGCGTGCCGTCGTCGGTGACCTCGTCGAACGAGCGCCGGATCGAGCGGGCCATTCGCTTGAGTCGCCGGCGGTGCTGGGCGGCGTCCTTGAAGACGCTCGTACAGAAGTACACCTTCTCGTGGCCGCCCATCACGTCCAGGATAGCCTCGCGCGAACTGCGGTCGTCGTCGACGCTCTCGACGGCGCTCATGTGGTCGTCACGCAACTCGAAGCCCTGCTCCTGCATCCGTCGGTAGTTGCCCTGGCTCATCTCGAACTCGTTGACGTTACAGAAGTCGGCGGCACCCTCGTCGAGGAAGTCGAGGAACTCCGTTTCGGGACGGATGCCCGGAATCTCGAAAGCGGGCGTCAGGCCCTCCTCGCGGGCGACGTAGAGGATGTCCTCCCACTCGGTGCCGTGGAGGTCGCCCCACTGCTCGTAGGGCGGGTGAAAGCGGATCTCGTCGAGGCCGGCTTCCGAGAGGCGGCGCATGTTCTCGCGGCCGCCGGTGATGCCGGTGTAGAGGTGCGTGTGGAAGTCCTCGCCGAACTCCTCTTTCAGCAGCGAGAGATAGCGCGTGGTACGGCCCATCGCCTCCTGTGGTTCCCCGCCCGTGACTGACGCCCCCAGCGCGTCCATGCGGTGGGCTTCTTCGAGGACGTCCGCGTCGGATTCGACGGGGCGCTCGTTGGCGTAGACCTGCTCGACGTTCTTCCGGTTCTCGCCGAGGGGACAGTAGAAGCAGTCACGCTGGTCGCAGTAGCCGTAGACGAACAGGACGAGCTTGCCGCCCTTGGCGCACTGCTCGCAACCCTCGGATATCATCGGTCACGTCTATCCGGTCGAGCGGCAAAAGTCGTGCGAAAGCCGTCGAGAAGATTTTCGTGTCTCGTTCGACGGGCGAACGGCGGGTGTGTTGGAGAATGGCGAGTGTACGGTGGATCTGTCGTAGCATACGGATCTGGAGCCTGTACCGCACTCATCAGTGTGCGTTGAAAGCCCTCGGGCCGCTGGCGGTCGCTACGCGGGATATTCTCGCTCGAACAGCCCCACCGGGCCGCACTCGCGAGAATAGAGCCCGCGTAGGCGACTCCGCTCCTTTCAGTCGCCGCGAGCGCGCCGAGGGCTTCCATCGTGCCACGTCAAGTGCGGTCACGACGAGTACGATTGCGGTTGCGGAACCTGCGGCAACCCGAATTGTTACACGCACATCCTGTCTCTCTCGTCGAAAAGTGACTGTCTGGAGACCGAGAGCGCTTCTCCGATACGCTGGTACGGCCACACTCGTCACCGGCCCGGAAAGGGCAACCGATTTACAACACGGCCCGGACGGCCAGGATATGGCTGACGAACGGGGCAGTCTCAGCCGGCGGCGCTACCTCGCACTCTCGGCGACGGCGGGGGCCACGGCCGCTGCAGGCTGTCCGGCGATCGGGGGGACCGACGACGGAGACGCGAACACGGACGGGGCATCCGGCGAGACGGCACCCACACCAGCGCCGACGCCGACACCCACAGCGAGTGCGACGCCGACGCCCACACCGACACCGACCGCGACGCCGGTCGCGAAGGGGGACGTCGTCACGGCGGCGTACTACGACGCGGGGAACACCGGGGCGAGCGCGGACGCGACGGGCGTCGGCGACGACCCCGCGACTGGCTGGAAGACGGAGTTCGAGGGGGCCAGTCACCAGCCGACCGTCGCCGACGGCCGGGCGTTCGTCGGGTTGCGCGCCTGGTCGCTCGACGAACCGAACGCCTTCGCCCTCGACCTCTCGACCGGGGAGCGCGAGTGGGCGTACGAACTGGAGAGTTACGCCGCGGGACCGCCCGCGGTCGTGGACGGACGGGCGTACTACCTCGACGGCGACGGGACGGTCCACGCCATCGAGGCGGCGACCGGCGAGGCCGCGTGGACGGCGTCGATCGGTACGGACGGCGAGTACCCGCCGCTCGTCCACGACGGCGTCTTCCTCGCACCTGGTGACTCGCGAATAGCCGCGCTCGATATCGCTTCGGGCGAGGAACTGTGGAGTTTCCGGGCCGGTCGCGGACCTGCCACAGCGCCGGCCGCCGCCGGCGACACCGCGTACGTCGTGACCTATCCCGGCGACAGCGCCCCCCGGTACGTGACCGCGCTCGCGCTCGACACCGGGGAGGTCCGCTGGCAGGTCGACTCGGCGTACGCCCAGCTCACGCCGCCGGTCGTCGACGGCGACCGCGTGTACGTCGCCAGCGACAACGAGGGCGTCGCCGCGCTCGACCCCGCCACCGGCGAGCAACTGTGGACCACGACGACAGAGCCCGACGAGAGCGAGATGGCGCCGGCCGTCGCCGACGGGACGCTGTTCGTCGCCACCGGGTGGACGCTGACGACGGTCGGCCCCGGCGGGACAGAGCGCTGGACACACGAGTTCGACCAGTCGGTCACGACGGCACCGACGGTCGTCGATGGCGTGGTCTACGTCGGCCGCCACGAGAAAGTCACCGCGCTCGATGCGGGCGACGGCACCGAACGCTGGAGTCAGTCGCTTGGCGGTGGCGTCACCGAACCGCTGACCGTCGCCGGCGGCCGTCTCGTCGCCGCCACTGGCGACCACACCGGCGGCAATCCCGAGGCGGTGTTCACGCTGCAATGACTACCCGGGCCCCCACTGTCTGGCGGTCCAGTCGCGGACGGTCGCGCCACGCTGTCGCAGCGGCCCCGAAGACTGATACACGCCGACAGCCTAGTCGCGACTGATGCTGCTGGTCCTGTGTGTGGACCTCGACGACGACCTCGGTCGCAAGACGGACACGGAGACACCCGTCGTCGGCCGCGACGCCGTCGAGGAGGCCGCCGTTGCCCTCGCGACTGCCGACCCCGAGGACTCGGACGTCAACGTCCTCTTCGAGGGGATCCACATCGCCGACCGGATCACCGACGAGTCCGTCGAAGTCGCCGCTGTCACGGGGGCCGACGCCAGCGACGTCGCCGCCAATCGCGCGCTGGGCGAGGAACTCGACACGGTGCTCGCCGGCCTGGCCACCGGCGAGGACGTCCGCGCGCTCGTGGTCACCGACGGCGCACAGGACGAGTCGGTCCTGCCGGTCATCCGCTCGCGCGTCGCCATCGACGGCGTCCGCCGCGTCGTCGTCCGCCAGGCCCAGGACCTGGAATCGATGTACTACACCATCAAGCAGGTGCTCGACGACCCCGAGACCCGCGGGACCATCCTCATCCCGCTGGGGATCCTCCTGCTGATCTACCCCCTCTCCATCGTCGCCGACTACCTCGACATGCCCGGGGCCGTCTTCGGCGTCACGTCGGGACTCATCGGGATCTACCTGCTCTCCAGGGGGCTCGCCCTCGGTGAGCGTCTCGACCAGGTCGTCGAGCGCGGTCGCTCCGCACTATTCGCCGGTCGCGTGACGGTCGTCACGTCGCTGGTCGCGCTCATCCTGCTCGCCGTCGGTGGCATCCTCGGCGCTCGCGAGGTCACGGCCGTGCAGGCCCAGGCCGTTGGCACGGTGCCGGTCATCGAGGTGATCGCGGCGCTGGTCTCCGGCTCGGTCCAGTGGTTCGCCGCAGCGGGCGTGACCTCCAGTCTGGGGCGGGTCGTCGACGAGTACCTCGACGGCGAGTTCGAGTGGGAACACCTCAACGCGCCCGTCTACGTCGTCGCCATCGCCTTCATCCTCCACGGCGTCGCCCGTTTCCTGCTCGGCGTCGACGATCTGGCGTATCTCGCGCTGACGCTGACCGGCGCGACGATGCTCGGTCTGTCCTCGACGTTCGCGTTCGCGCTGGCGGAGTCGAGATTCGGGAAGCGAGCGGGGCCGACCTGAGGAACCGGGCGCTTTTTGGTCGACGGGGATTCCATACTGGGTGAGGGCACGTAGCTCAGCCTGGACTAGAGCGTCGGACTTCTATCCTCGTCGGGTTCGCCCGGTGGGGGAGGTCATCCGACGGTCGTGGGTTCGAATCCCACCGTGCTCGCTTCTGCGAGGAGCGGACGCGACGAGCGAAGCGACCAGTGGGATTCGAACCCTGGAAGTCGCAGCCCGGGAAGTGAGCACCGCGAGCGACCCGGAACGTCTTCCTCCGGTTCGAATCCCACCGTGCTCGTGCTCGTTCAATCGAACCCGTACCGCTTGTGCGCCTCGTCGATATCCATGATCTCGATCACCCGGACTTCCTCGTCCGCTTCGAGAACGTCGTAAAACGCGGTGTGGGTCCGCCCGACATGCAACCGATATAACTCCTCCCCCTCGATCACCAGTTTCTCTCTGTCTCCGGACCCCGAATCCGGCCGCGGATACGGGTCGTCTGCCAACTTCTGGAGGTTGTCTTTCACGATCCGAGTGCTCTTCTCGTCTAGCGCGGCGACGTACTCGCGGGCTTCCTCCGCGAGCAACACCTCATAGCTCATCGAGCGACGTCAGTTCCTCGCTCTCCGCCTCGCGGACTTCTTTCGCCCGTTCGGCGAGCTGTCGGCGCTGGTGTTCCTGGATCAACTCCCCCAGCAGGTCGTCGTACGTTTCCCCTGCCTCCTTGAGTTCGTTCAGTTCCTTCCACCGCTCCTCCGTGACCGGGATCCGCTTGCTGGCGTTGGACATGCGTCTCGACTCCTGTGTTCAATCTTTACAACGCTTACAATCAAAAATCTTTGCTGGACGCACTGCGTTCGACGCTACGAGAGTCGCATACCTGCCGAGAACCAAACCCCACCGTGCTCGCTTCTGCTCTCGCTCAGATATCCGCAAATTCGAGGTCTGACGGGTCGTAACTGTACGTCGAGACGCCGTTCTCGTCACAGTGCTCTTCGAGATGCGCTGGCTCCACCTCGTCTACCATCTGCCCGACTCACTCGTCTATCCGACCCTCTCGTGAGGGCACACCTTCCAGCGTAGTCCCGTCAGGGAGGTCCATCTCGTCACCGACGTCGGGGAAGAGGTGTGCGAAGTACGGGTCGTGCTCGCGACCGACCACGAGGGCTGGTTCGAGCGCCTCGACGACCATCATCGCCTCGGTCTCTCGCACGTCGATGTCGCTGGCGACCGTTCGATAGGTCGTCTTGCCGGCAGCGTGCAGCCCGGCACCGCGAAGTGCAGCGACGAGTTTGCCGACACCGTGACGGTCGACGAACAACTCGACGTCCTCGTCGACCACCTGCAGCGCGAGCGCGTGGAGGACTGTCGGCGTGATAACGATCGGGACGTGCTGCTCCACGACGACGACCGGGTCTGTGGTCAACTGCTGCGGTCGAACTGACTCGTCTCGCTCGACGAGACCGAGACCGGCCAACCGGTCGACGTACTCGTACGTGGTCGACCGCGAGAGTTCGAGCCGGTCCATGACCGACGGCGGACCGACCGGCCCCCAGTAACAGACGTAGACGTAGACGCGAGCCAGCGACGGCCGATTGAGGAGTTCGACGACCGTCTCCAGTCGCGGGGCGTTCTGTGCGAGCGTCGCCGGGTCGAGCGACTCCGCGTTCAGTACGTCGACCGGCGGCGGATCTACTGTATCGCTCCCCCCATCAGCGCGGAGACAGTCACGGTCTGTGGGCGGCGACATACCAGCATTCGTCTTTAGTTAGCCCTCACACCTCGGTTGCGTAGCGGTAGCAAGCGTCTCTTGGAGAATCGGTCGCTGCTTGTGGATCTTCTGCGCGTCTTCGATCAGCCGCTCCAGCAACGGCGGTGGCGAGTAGCCGAGGTACTCACCGAGTTCGTGGAGGATGAGCTGGGCGTGCGACCGGAAGGTCGCCGCCCAG
>Ga0207813_100081_pt1 | contig 73443 bp, 83 predicted proteins | sample A23E3SouthBayCA_2_FD_187730 | JGI IMG/M metagenome (GOLD analysis project Ga0207813, IMG submission 187730) | Aerobic enrichment media microbial communities from Eden Landing Ponds, California, USA - A23 E3 (4) (SPAdes) | ecosystem: Environmental > Aquatic > Marine > Unclassified | place... | reverse complement strand
GGGAGCGAGCGCCTTTTTCCCCACGTTTTTGCCGCGAGCGGTGCCCGCAGCGAACGCGAGGCCGACCGCAGGGAGGCCTCAATGCGAACGGGGAGTGGAGCGATCCGTGAGCGAACGCAGTGAGCGAGGACACCCGAGCGGGAAAAAGTGGGACCTGGCTGTGAAGTGACGACCCAGTTGTAGGTGGAGCGGCCGAGAGAACGGGGCGTCGACACCCATACTGTCGGCGATACGTTCGACAGTATCACTCCCCGGCGGTCTCGTCCGCACTGGCGGGCACCTTCGGGGACTGGATGCCCTCGCTGTCGAAGGCGTCGAGGACGCGCTCGCTGACGTCACTTTTGAAGGCCACCTCGCTGCGGAGGTCGTGGACGTAGGCCTTCCCGCGAAGGGTCCGGTAATACAGGTCGTCGGCGACGGTCACGGTCGCGGGCGTCGCCTCGGAGACGTAGACGTACGGCGAGGTGACCAGCGCGTCCTCGACGATGTCGACGGCGCGACCGACGTCGGCCGCGGGGTCGACGTAGAACTCGACGACGACGAGCATTTCGGCGTCGCTGGTGTTGGCGTTCGCGACGGCCTTGTCGAACAGCACGAAGTTCGGGACGGCCACGAGCGTGTCGTCGGGCGTGACGAGCGTCGTCGAGCGGACGCCGATGTCGACGACCTCGCCGTAGTACTCGTCGAGGGTCACCTTGTCGCCGACCTGGAACGGCTGTTCGAGTACCAGCACGATGCCGCCGACCACGTCAGCGAGCAGGTCCTTCAGGCCGAGTCCCAGCGCCGCGCCGAACAGGCCCGCGAAGGCGATCAGCTGGGTCTGGGTCAGTTCGAACAGGAAGGCCAGCACCAGGTAGGCCGCGCCCGCGTAGATCACGAACTTGACGACGGGGATGAGGAACATCACGCGGAACCGCTGGCGCGCGAGGCGGTCGGCCAGCGTCGAGAGCACGAGACTCAGTACGCGCGCCAGCACGTAGGCGACGACGACCACGACGACCGCGTTCACGAGGTTCTCGACGGTGAACTGCGTGCCCGCCGCGTTGCTCTGGAGGGCGATCACCACAGTAACCCCCTCCGTTCGAGGGCGCCGATGGCGACGTGTAGCGCCTCGGGCCTGATCGAGACGGCGCTCCCGTCGACGGTCACCAGGTCGCGTTCGACGAGGTGCTGGAGGGAGGTCTCGACGGGCCGGTCCGACCAGGCCGCGGCCACCCGGTCGATGTCGACCCGCTCCATCGAGATCACGGTCCACAGCAACACGGCGGCGTCCGTGTCGAGGTCGATATCGGCGGTGAACGCCTCGACGTACCCCGGCGCGATCTCACCGTCGCGGACGCTCTCGTCCCACGTGGCGATGGCGACGCCGGGATTGCCGTTCGAGACCCGCCTGAGTTTCTCGTACAGGACCGCCTCGACGCTCTCCTCGTCGCCCGCGATCGACCACGAGGCCACCCAGGCCGTGTTCGGTTTGGGATACGGGATCCCGACCGACCGGCCGCGCGGGAGCGCAACCGGGTGGCGGTCGAAGACGACCGTCTTGACTCGACCCGCCCGGCCCGCGTCGATCACGTCCGGGAGGTCCGGGCCGTAGTGTCCCTCGATGACAGCGCTGATCTCGTCGGCGTCGAGGCGCGGAATCTCGACCTGCGTCGTGAACGAGTCGCCCACGTCCCGCACGGCGTCGAGGTACGACCACGCGTAGCGGTTCCAGGAGGTGATCACGAGCGCGTCCGAGAGCGCGATCCGGTCGAGAAACGCGTCGAGCGCCTCGAATCCGTCGATTCGCCGCTCGAACAGGTAATGGCAGTTCGCCACGATGACCGCGCCGGCGCCGGGGGCGTCTCCCCCATCGTCCGTGGCGTCTGGTGTCTCGTCGTCGGATGTCTCGTCGTCGGTCGGGTCGACGTAGTCCTCGTCGCCAGGGAGCGGGGGGCCGGTGCCGTCGGCCGCCGACGGATCGAGGTCGATCCAGGTCGCGTCTTCCTCCAGCAGCGACGCGGCGTAGGCCAGCAGCGAGTCGCGACCAGCGTACGGTTCCGAGATGACGGCGACGTTTCCGCCCGCGCCATCGTCGAGGTAGCCCGCCACGGCCGTCGCTACGTTCTCCACTTCGTCCCCGAACCCGGCCGCACGGAGACCCGCGACCGGAACTGTGTCGTTCTCCACCCCGTCTCACTCGCTTGTGGAGTGTTCGATCGAGATACAAAAGCGTTCCTGCGGGAACGGCGGGCCCGCCGGGCTTTTTGAGCGTCCACGCCCCACGAGTGGCCATGGACCAGGTCTTCGCCCCGTGGCGCATCGAGTGGGTCGAGCGCGACGGCGGCAACGAGGACATCGACGGCTGTGTCTTCTGTGCCTTCGCCGAGCAGGACCCGAGTGAGGACCGCGAACGGCGCGTCGTCGCCCGCTCCGAGCGGTCGTTCGTCCTGCTGAACAACTACCCGTACAACCCCGGTCACGTCATGGTCATCCCCCACGACCACACCGGCGACTACGGCGACCTCTCGGAGGAGGTCCTACTGGATCACGCCCGCCTGAAACAGCGGACGTTCGCCGCCCTCGAAGACGGCCTCGGGCCGGACGCGTACAACGCCGGCCTCAACCTCGGCGGCGACGCCGCCGGGGGGTCCATCGACGACCACCTCCACACCCACGTCGTCCCGCGGTGGAACGGCGACACCAACTTCATGCCGGTCGTCGCGGACACGCAGGTCATCGTCGAGGCCGTCGACGACACCTACGACCGCCTGCACGAGGCGTTCGCCACGCAGGACGGTGCCGAGGTCCCGGGTGAGGACGCGGCGGTCCGACTCGCCCTCGATTGAGGACACACCCGACGTACGTAGTGCCGGAATATATACGCACCAGACGGGACAGTCGATCCGATGAACCAGCAACTCCGGGGCGCGATATTCGTACTGCTGTTCGGGACCGCCATCCTCGCCGGGGGTGGGTATTTCCTGTACACGGAACACGAGGAGACGACGCGGGCCGAACCGGTCGACGCCGAGGTGCTCTCGACCGACTGGTACAGCGACCCCGGCAGCGGCGAGGACCCCGACGTTCACACCGTCACCGTCGAGTACGCCTACACCTACGACGGGCAGGCGTACGAGAGCGACGTCGTCTTCTCCGGCGGGTCGAACTCGGTCAACTCCAGACAGGCCGCCAGAGAGACCGCCGAGAGCTACGCGGCGGGCGACCGGGTGACTGCCTACGTCCTCCCGAGCGACCCCGGGCGGGCGTATCTGATCGAACGAGGACCGTCCCTCTGGGAGTACGGGATCCTCGGCTTCGGCGCGTTCCTCGTGTTCGCGGGCGTGCGGAACCTCGTCAGGTGTATCCGGGGGACGGGCCGGGTGGCGGAGTAGTAGAGCCGCCCGCGGCCGCCTCGGACGCGGACACGCCACTCGCGGGTCGATACGGCTTTTACCGGGGACCGCGAAGCGCCGACGATGACGCGCTCCCGGGCGCTCCGGCGGATCGGTCTCCTGATTCTTGGGGTCAATCTCGCACTCGCGCTCCTCAAGGGCGGAGTGTGGCTCCGGACCGGGAGCCTCGCGGTCGGCTCGGAGGCGGTCAACAGCCTCGCGGACACGGTCTACTCGCTGGTGACCGTCGCGGGCCTCTACCTGACGACCCGGCCGCCGGACTTCGAACACCCCCACGGCCACGAGCGGATCGAACCGTTCGTCGGTCTGTTCGTCGCGCTCGGGATCTTCGCGGCGGGCGGGGTCGTCCTCTGGCAGGCTGGCACGACGCTGCTGTCTGGCGACGTGACCGTCACCCGCGGCCCGGCGGCCGTCGCAGTACTCGCGGTCGCGGCGGTGACGAAGTTCGGCCTCTATCGGTACGTGCTCGCGGCGGGCGACCAGCACAACTCACCGGCGCTGACCGCGACGGCGCTCGACAACCGCAACGACATCCTCACCGCACTGGCGGCCATCGTCGGCGTCGTCGGCGCGGCCGCCGGGTTCCCACTGCTCGATCCGCTGGCGGCGGTCGTCGTGGCCGCGGGGATCCTCTACACGGGCGTCGAGGTAGTCCGGGACAACCTCAACTATCTCATCGGCCGGGCGCCCCCCGAGGACCTGCGCCAGGAGATCGTCCGGCGGGCGCTGGCCCACCCCGACGTGGAGGGCGCCCACGACGTGATCGCCCACTACGTCGGCCCGGAGATCGACGTGAGCCTCCACATCGAGGTCGAGGGCGACCGCACGCTCACCGAGGCCCACGACATCGAGACGCAGGTCGTCGACTCGATCCGGGACCTCCCGGAGGTCGACGACGTGTTCGTCCACGTCGACCCGAAGGAGGCCGGGGAGTGGAAAGACGACGAGCAGGTAGATCGGCTCGTCGGCGGCCCGCGCGAGGAGTGAGGCCCGCGGCGGCGCCGGTAACCGGCCGCGGCTCTCTCCCGTTGCGACGGGTCAGAGCCGCCGGTCGAAGAAGTCCGCGACCGTCTCGATACCGCGCGGCAGGTAGTCGTCGTCCTCGACGAGGATGCCGTGACTGCCCCCCGGGACGATCCCGAGTTCGACCGGGCGTCCGGCCCCCCGCAGCACCCGGGCGTACTCGCGGGCGCCCTCGACCGGCAGGAGGTCGTCCGCGTCGCCGTGCAGGATCAGCGTCGGCGGCGTCGCCCCGTCGACATGGGCGGCTGGCGAGGCGCGTTCGTACCGCTCGGGAACCTCCTCGGGGCCGCCGCCGAGGAACTGTCGTTCGAGGTCGTTGGCCGCCTCCGGGTCGCGGTCGCGCAGGTCGTAGGCCCCGCTGATCGGCGCCGTCGCCGCCACCGCCGAGGAGACCGCCGCGTCGTCGGGGTCGAAGTCGCCGTCGGCGGCCGCGATCAGCGCCGCAAGGTGTCCCCCGGCGGAGTGGCCGGTCGTCGCGATCCGGCCGGGGTCGATCCCGTACTCGTCGGCGTGCTCCCTGGCGAAGCGGACGGCCGCGGCCCCGTCCTCGACCGGTTCGGGGAACGTCGCCTCGCCGCTCAGGCGGTAGTTCGCGTCGAAACAGACGATCCCGCGCTCGGCGAGGCCGCGTTCGAGCGCTTCGAGTTGCCCCTTCTCGCCCTCGGCCCAGCCGCCGCCGTGGTAGACGACGACGGCTGGCCGGTCGGACTCGCCGTCGTCAGGGTCGTACACGTCGAGGTGTATAGGAGACTCGCCGCCGGTCGGGCGGTGGAAGACGACGTCGCGGTGAACGGTCACGTCGGTCATGGCCCGTCTGTCGGCCGGTGTCGGAAAAGCGGTTTCGATCGGCGAACCCCCACTACCCGACGACGAGGTCGGGGGCCAGGACGGTGGCGGCCAGGAGCCCCGTCAGGAGGAGAATCGCCGCGGCGCGACAGGCGCCAGCCGCTCGCCGCCGGTTCGACGGGAGCGACTCGGCGACCCCGGACAGCGCGGTCCCGGCGATCATGGGGAGCAGCCAGCCTGCCGAGGACCAGTCACCGCGAAGGCCGCTGTACGCGTAGAGGCCGGTAAAGACGAGCGCGGTGGCGAACATGACTGACGCGTGGCGGCGGCCGGACGGCTCACTGAATACGGCGTCCGTGATCCTGGAGGGCATCGATCGGGCTATGATCACGGAGGAACAAATATAGTAGCGATTGAAAGCGCCCACACACTCGATCGCACGCGGTCGTGCGATCACGTGTGCAGCGTCTTTCAAGAGCGACTATAGGCGCCACAACGTCACGCTCGCCGACACGTCGCTGGCCACGAGCCCGGTGGCGTGTCTGCTCCCGGTGGTCTCTCCACGGACGGGAGGCGGCGCTACAACCGGCTAGCCCCGTTCCGACCCGCCTGGGCGGCGTTCGCGACGGCCGCGGCGGCGGTGAGCCGGCGCTCGATCCGGTCGGGATCCAGCAGTAACCCCTGGGTGATGATCGAGACGGTCGCAGCGTCGTTGGCGGGGTGGCTCCGGAGCCGTTCCTCGATCTTGCCCGAGACGAGCGACATGACCGCGCCCATCTCCTCTGGGAGCGCGTCCATGACGATGTCGGTCGAGTCGCCGACGTACACACCCGTCGGTTCCTCGAGCGCCAGCAACGCGGTCCTGCTCTCCGGCGTGAGCAGGTCCCGTGCGGCCCCCTCGGAGTCGGTCCCGACGGCCACGAACTGGTCGTCGACTGCCACCGTCTCGACCGATCCCGGGAGCAGGTCGATCATCTCCGAGCCCGGCCCGTCGGTGGCCGGACCGAGCACGATGCCCGAGTCGGTCGGGTCGTCGAGTTCGGCCTGGAGGACAGTGTAACTCTTCGAGGTACTACCCTCGTCTCCCGAGGCTCCCGTCGAGACGGTGTAAGTCGTCGCGCGGACCGCCCGCCCTCGGACGGTCCCGACGAGGTCCGGCACCGGATCCACCGAGATCGGGACGTCGATCCCGGTCCGGACCCGGGAGCCGAACCCGCCCTCGTCCGGACGCAGTCCCGCCTGTTCACCGATGGCCGCCCACCGGCCGACGCGGAGGCGGCCGAAGACGAACCAGCCCGCGAGTGCGAGCGCGACGACACCCCCTGCGACGGCCGTCCGCTGTTCGGTCGGCACCAGACCCGGAGCCACCGCTCCGACCAGGCCTGCGTACGCCGCGACGGCGAGCGCGACCCCTACCAGCAGCGAGAGGATCTGTCCGGCCGAGTAGAGCCGGTATCTGAGTTCCATCCGCGCTCACCCCGCCCGCCGTGGCCCCGCGATAGTCGCGCCCAGTCGTACTCCCCACCCACCAGTCACACCGCCGCGCTCCGGACCACCACATCGCGGAGACGCGCCGCCGCGCGGTGCGTTCGCCGTACTACGCGCCATACACGCCGGGAGAGTCGCTAGCGTCAACAGTCATGTCGCTAGACACGTAGTGTCGAGGAAGGGGGCGGCGAGTCGTCGATCGAGTCAGGCCAGTTCGCCCAGCGCGTAGACGGTGTTGTGGCCGGTGATCACCACGTCGACGGCGTCGCCGAGTTCGACCCCCTCGGCCTCGGCGCCGGGGATGGCCACCTGCCGGTAGGCGCGGTCGTACCCCACCAGCGACTCGTCGGTCCCGTCCTCGACCAGCAACACGGAGCGGGTGTCGCCGACCATCGCCTCGTGGGCGTCCCCGACGACGTCCATCTTGGCCTCGGTCAGCGCCTTCGAGCGCTCCTTCTTGACCGTCCCGCCCAGCCCCTTCATCTCGGCGGCGTCGGTGCCGGGCCGCTTCGAGAAGCGCGTGACGTTGATCTTCTCCGGGCAGGTCTCCCGCAGGAGCGCCTCCGTCTGTGCGAAGTCGGTCTCGTCCTCGGTCGGGAACCCGACGATGAAGTCCGTCGAGAGCGTCCACTCCGCTAAGTGCTCGTCGAAGGTGTCGACCACCTCGACGAACTCGTCGACGCAGTGCTGGCGGCGCATATCCGCGAGCACGTCGTCGCTGCCCGACTGGACGGGCGCGTGCAGGAAGTTGTACAGCTCGTCGTGTTCGGCGAAGACTTCGGCGAGTTCCTCGCGGACGCCGTGGACGCCCTTGGGGTTGGCCATGCCTACCCGCACCCGGAAGTCGCCCTCGATCTCGGTGCAGATCCGATCGAGGAGTGCCGGCAGGAGGCTCTCGCCCTGATTGATGTCCCAGCCGTAGACGCCGGTGTCCTGACCGGTGATCCTGATCTCCTTCGCGCCAGCGTGGACCAGCGACCGGGCCTTCCGGACGTTCTCTTCGACGGACGGGGAGTCGATCCGGCCGGTCGCCTGCTTGGTGATGCAGTACGAGCAGTCGCTCATACAGCCCCGGGCGATGGGGAGGATGCCGACGACGCCGTCGAGAACGGGGTCGGTGCCGTCGGTGACCGTCGGACACTCGCCGTTGCGGACGTACTCGGGGACCTCGTCCCAGTGGAGGATCTCTGCGTCGACATCGGCCTGTGCGAACTCCTCGCCCTGGGCCAGCGCCATACAGCCCGTCACGACGAGGTCGGCGGGCGTCTCGGCGTCGAGCTGTTCGGCCCGCCGGAGCATGTTACGCTCCGTCTTCTCGACGACGGTACAGGTGTTGAGGATAGCCACGTCGGCGTCCTCGGGACCGTCGGCGGGGTGGTGGCCGCCGTCCCGGAGCGACCGCTCGATCTGGCGGCTCTCACCCCGGTTGGCCGTACACCCGTAGGTTTCGATGTGATAGCGGGCCATCGCGTACACGGTAGTTCGCCCGCGCGGCCAAAAGCGCGACGGATTCGAGAGCGCCGAGCGAGCGACCGGATTCGTAGCGACGCCGCCGCAGTGGGTCAAATGCCAGTCGTACCGAAGCGGACCCTTTTGTCCACACTCGCCGACTGGGACGTATGAGCGAGACAGGGCTCTCCCGCCGACGGTTGCTCTCGGGCGGCCTGGCGCTGGGCGCGGCGGCCCTCGCTGGCTGTACCGAGAGCGAGGACGGCGGTGCGGGCGAGACCGCCGAGGAGGCGCTCAGGCTGACGCTCTCCCGGGACGACGGGCCGCTCCGCGAGTCGTTCGTCGTCGACCTCGCGACGAGCGATCCCGAGTGGAGCGAGGCTGCCTTCGCGGCGACCCTCGACGGGGAGGCGTACACGACCCAGTACCGGAAGCCGTTCTTCTCGACGCCCGACGATCCGACCTACACCGAACACGAGGGGATTTACTACCGCCTCGGGAGTGTCGTCGTCGGCGAAGAGACGGTGGCGCGGCCGGTCCTCCGCCTGTTCGAAGTCGCCGACGGCGAGACGCCAGCCTCGGCGGCCGTCGCGGCGGACCGGCTCCCCGACGTCGACAGTCGCGCCGTCCGGATCGCACACCTCGGCGCGCGGGCCCGGGGCAACACCGGCGGGGCCCCGTGGGGGCTGGTCCAGCGCGGCGGATACGTCTACCGCCGCGAGTTCTCGGCTGGCGACGTCCCCGAAGATCCGGGGGGCCAAAGCGAGTTGCTGGCTGACGACGGCCCCGACTACGTCACCTACCGGGAGCGAACGTACGAAGCCGATATCAGCCGCGAGACGTTTCACGAGCCGGTGTATCGGGCGACAGTCGAGCCGGTCGCGGACAGCCCCGAGCGGATGGAGGAGATCCTCCGCGCCCAGTTCGTCGGCGCGCGGTTCGACCGCGAGGGGCTCTCGGCCGACGCCCGCGAGGTCGTCGAGGCGGCGCGCGCGGACGGGTACCGCGAGACCTACCCCTACTCGGAGGGGTACCGGGAGGTCTTGCGGACGCTCAACCGGCGGGCGTTCGTCGACGGCGACATCGAGAGCGACGCTGGTGTCCTCGCAGACGAGCGACGGATGGTCCGCTACGACGGGGTGTACTACGATCTCAGGCTCCGCTTTGTCCCCGCCGCGGAGTCGTAGCGTTCTCAGCCGCCAGTCTGTCCCCGCCGCGGAGTCGTAGCCGGTCCCACACCTCTTAGTCCGGCGCCGCACAATCCCGACTATGCGCATCGAGTACGACCGGGACACCTGCATCGGGATGTTCAACTGCGTCGCCGAGTGGGACGCCTTCGAACGCGACGAGGACGCCGGCAAGGCGGTCCTGACCGACAGCGACGAGACCGAGTCGGACCTGTTCGTCCGCGAGGTGCCCGACGGGGCCGAACTCGACGCGAAGTTCGCCGCCCGCTCCTGTCCCGTCGACGCCATCGCCGTCTACGACGACGACGGCGAACAGATCGTCTGAGTCCGCTTCCCTCCGGTCACCGCACGGCCGACCGGACGACGCCGCCCGTGTGCCTCGATACCATACACCACGAACGAACAATCGGGAGTATTGTCTCTATCGAGCGGTCGAACAGGTCGACACCTACCCATATGGCCACCGGTCTGGGATATTGAAGGCAAAATCTTTTCATAGCGGCAGTCCAAAGGAATCGAGTACCACTTGGTGAGCCAGCGTGCCAGAAATGGAAACAGCGGAGTTCGAGACGGACCTCAGTCTCTTCAAATACGACAATCTGGAACAGTTGCCCCCGGCCTACCGCGATCTGGAGGAGGCCGAGCGGTCAGAACGCATCGAGGCGGCGCTGGCGGAACTCGGGGACGACGTGGTGATCCTCGGGCACAACTACCAGCGCCGCGAGATCGTCGAACACGCCGATTTCATCGGCGACTCCTACCAACTCTCGAAGGAGGCCGCCAACGCCGACGCCGACTACGTCATCTTCGGCGGCGTGACGTTCATGGCCGAATCGGCCGACATCATCACCGACGACTCCCAGTCGGTGATCCTCCCGAGCATGGAGGCCTCGTGTCCGATGGCCGGGATGGCCGAGGCCCTGCAGGTCGACGCCGCGTGGGCCGAGATCACCGGCGCCGCCCCCGACGAGAACATCGTCCCGATCACGTACATGAACAGCTACGCCGACCTGAAGGCCTTCTGCGCCGAGCAGGGCGGCCTGGTCTGTACCTCTTCGAACGCCCACAAGGCCTTCGAGTACGCCTTCGAGAAGGGCGACAAGGTCCTCTTCCTGCCGGACAAGCACCTCGGCGAGAACACGGCCCACCGGCTCGATATGGCCGAGGAGACCGTCGAGTGGGACCCGTGGGACCCAGAAGGCAAAGACGCCGACGAAGTCGTCGACAACGACATCGTCCTCTGGGACGGCTACTGCCAGGTCCACGAGCGCTTCCGCGAGAGCCACATCGAGGAGATCCGCGCCGACCACCCCGACGCGAACGTCGTCGTCCACCCCGAGTGCCGCCGCGAGGTCGTCGAGGCCGCCGACGTGGTCGGGTCGACCTCGACGATCTGCGAGGTCGTCGAGGAGGCAGACCCCGGCGAGACGTGGGCCATCGGCACCGAGATCCACCTCACCAACCACCTCGACCGCTGGCACCCCGAGGTGGAGGTGCTGCCGCTCTGTGGCGACGCCTGCATGGACTGCAACGCGATGCGCCAGATCGACCCCAACTACCTGACGTGGGTCCTGGAGGAACTCGTCGCGGGCCGCGAGCGAAACGTCATCGAGGTCGCACCGGAGGAGAAGGAACTCGCACAGGTCGCCCTCGACCGGATGCTGGAGATCTGACCATGAGCGAGACAGCCAGCGGCGACGCCGCCGACGCGGACCTCGACGACTACGACAGCTACGACGAGACGGACGTGCTCGTGATCGGGTCGGGCATCGCTGGCCTGGCCGCGGCGCTGGGCGCGGCCCGCGAGGGCGCCGACGTCACCGTCGCGACGAAGGCGACCCGGCCCGAGGGCTCCTCGTCGTGGTGGGCACAGGGCGGTATCGCCGTCGCCCGCGACGACCCCGAGCAGTTCAAACAGGACATCCTCGACGCCTCCGCGGGAACCGCCGACCCCGAGGCCGTCGACGTCCTCGTCGAGAACGCCAACGACGCCGTCCGCGACGTGCTGATCGACACGCTGGAGGTGGACTTCGACACCGCTGGCGAAGAGTGGGACTTCGGTCAGGAGGCCGCCCACGACGAACCGCGGATCCTCCACGTCGACGCTTCGACGGGCAAGGCGATCCACGTCCCCTTCCTGAACTATCTGGACGACCACGAGCAGGTGACGGTCCAGGACGACACCGCGGCGCTCGAACTCGTCCACCACGAGGGCCGGGTCCACGGCGCCCTGCTCGAACGCGAGGGGGAGGTGACGCCGACGTTCGCCGGTGCGACGGTGCTCGCCACGGGTGGCATCGGCGACCTCTACCCCCACTCGACGAACCCCGACGGGTCGACCGGCGACGGCATCGCGATGGCCGCACTGGCCGGTGCCGACGTGGAAGACATGGAGTACGTCCAGTTCCACCCGACGGTGTATCCGGGCGGCGAGGCGGACGGTGCTGACGGGGCCGCCGAGGACGGCCCCTTCCTCGTCAGCGAGGCCGTCCGCGGCGAGGGGGCGGTCCTCCGGAACGGCGAGGGCGAGCGGTTCATGCCCGACGTCCACGAGGACGCCGAACTCGCGCCCCGCGACGTGGTCGCGCGGGCCGTCCAGGCCGAACACGACCGGACCGGACAGGTCGTGCTGGACGTGTCTCCCCTGGAGTTCGGGACGGAGTTCCCGGACCTCGCCGAGAAGTGCGAGGAGCGCGGCCTCGACTGGACCGAGGGAATCCCGGTCACGCCCGCCGAACACTTCCTCTGTGGCGGGGTCGACGTCGACGACAGCGGGCGCGCGACGCTCGACCGTCTCTACGCCGTCGGCGAGTGCGCCCGGACGGGCGTCCACGGCGCCAACCGCCTCGCGAGCACCTCCCTGCTGGAGGGGCTGGTCTGGGGCTTGCGAGCGGGCGAGGACGCGGTGGGCCACGATCCCGAGATCGTCGAGGCGCCGGAACTGCTCGACAGCGACCCGGCGCTGCCCGACAACTTCGCCGCCGAGAAGTTCGTCCGCCTGCGCCGCGTGATGAGCGAGTACGTCGGCCTCCAGCGCGACCCCGACGAACTCGGGCGCGCGCAGGCGGTCCTGCGCCGCCTCAAGGGCGAGGTCGACGCCTACGTCCGCACGCGCACCTCGCGGTCGCTGTACGAGCTCCGCGCGGCGAGCATCACGGCCCTGCTGGTGGCCCGCGCCGCCGCCGAGAACGGCGAGTCCGTCGGCACGCACCACCTCGTCGACGGGGCGGGCGACGCCGCGGCGGCGACCGACGAACCGACAGCGGCCGAACCCGAGGCCGAGGCCCAGCCAGACCCGTGATCACCGACGCGCAGGTCGAGTCGTGGCTCCGCGAGGACGTGGGCCACCACGACGTGACCAACCAGGTACCCGGCGACACGGAGGGGCGTCTCGTCGCCAAAGAGAGCGGCGTTGCGGCCGGTCTCGACGCCGCGGAAGCCGTCTTCGACTACCTCGACGTGACCGTCACCGACCGGGTCGAGGACGGTGTGGCCGTCGACGCGGGCGACGTGGTCCTCCGCGTCGAGGGGGGCGCCCGGTCGGTCCTCCGGGGCGAGCGCGTCGCGGTCAACGTCGCGGGCCACGCCTCCGGCATCGCGACGAAGACCCGCCGGGCCGTCGACGCCGCCCGCGAGGTCGAGCCTCGCGAGACCTCGGACGGAGCGAGCGGTGCGACCGCGAGCCGCGAGGAGAGCGACGACGTTCGGGTGGCCGCCACCCGAAAGACCACGCCCGGACTGCGCGGCGTCGAGAAGCGGGCGGTCGTCGCGGGCGGCGGCGACACCCACAGACTCGATCTCTCCCACATGGTGATGGTCAAGGACAACCACGTCGCCGAGATGGGCCTGGAGAGCGCCGTCGAGCACTTCCGCGAGCGAGTCTCGTTTGCCACGAAGATCGAAGTCGAGGTCGAGGACCCGGCGGACGCGCCGCGGGCGGCCGCCGCCGGTGCCGACGTCGTCCTGCTGGACAACATGACGCCCGCCGAGACCGAGCGCGCCGTCGGCCTGCTCCGGGACCGGGCGGCCGACCTCGGGCGCGAGGTGCTCGCCGAAGCGTCGGGCGGGATCACCGTCGACGACGTGCCCGACTACGCGGCGTCCGGCGTCGACGTCGTCTCGATGGGAGCGCTCACTCACTCGGCGCCGACGCTCGATTACTCGTTCCGGACCGGCTGACCGGTCAGGGTTCGTCGGCCCGGTCGTCCCCGCCGTCGAGGAGCCGGGCCAGCATCACCTCGTCCACCAGGTCGCCGCCGATCTCGTAGTGGTCCTCGCGGAGGGCCTCGACAGTCCAGCCGTGCGTTTTCAGGAAGTCGATAGCGCGCTCGTTCGTAGCGGGGAGGCTCTCGTAGACCTTCCGACAGCCGCGTCCGGCGGCCCAGTTGACGCCGCGCTGGAGCAGGTGACTGCCGATCCCGTGGCGGCGATACCCCTCGATGACGCCGAGCGTGAGTTCGGCCGTCCCGGCGAGTTTCCGGAGTTCCGGGACGGCCACGTGACACCAGCCGACCACCTCGTCGGCGACGGTCGCGACGAAGACGACCCGGCAGTTCGTCGGCGTCCGCCGGACGAGTGTGTCCTCGTACTCGAGTTGCTCGGCGACGCTCTCGGCGGCGATGTCGGTCCCGGCCGCGGCCACCTGCCGGATGACGCCGACCACGCCGGAGAAGTCGGCCTGTCTGGCCGGGCGGATCGTGTACGACAGCCCCGCCTCGCTGTGTTCCTCGGCCTCGCCGGACTGCAGCGAGACGACCAGATCGCCGTCGGCCGCTTCCTCGACGAGACCGTCGCGTTTCAGGATCGCGAGGTGGTGCTGAAACCGCTCGGGGTCGAGGCCGACGCGCTCGGCGACGGTCGCGGGTTCGACGGGGCCGTGACGTTCGAGAAACCGGTAGAGACGCTTGCGCTCGCCGGAGAGATCCGTGTCACCGATCGCCATCACGCGCTCTTTGCAGGCCAGCGACATGAGTCTGGCGTCGGTCGCGGCTGGTCGTCAGCGGGCGAAAAGCAAGGACGCCGTCGCGGAATCCGTCCGGCAGGTCGCCGGATCAGTCTTTCATGTACTGCAGTTTGTCGACCAGTTCCTCGGCGTCGGCGTCGCCCTCGGTGGTGATCTCGCCATCGTGGTCGTGCTCGTGGACGTTGACCGCGTCTTCCTCGTCGTAGTCAGCGTCGTCGCTCTGGTTCTCCTGTTCGGATTCGTCGTAGCTCCCAAAGCCCATATCCGATCTTCGTCCGTGGAGGTGAAAAGCGGTGTGGTCGGTCGCGCCAGTGGGGTATGTGATCGGGTGTCAGCCGCTCGCTGTCCGGATCGCGGGCCTCACCGATCCACAGTTGTTTTCGCCGTGGCCGGGCAAGACGCGGCCGTGAGCGAGGTCCGCCGCTGTCCGGGACACGGCTTCTTCGAGAGGGGCGAGTGTCCGGTCTGTGCCAGCGCGGGGCGGGGAGTGCTCGACGCCGAGTCGCGTCGGCGCCTGTCGAAGTACCTCTCCGGGGCGCTCAGACATTTCCCCGATGATGCCGGGCTCGCGCTCTCCGAGGCAGGGTGGACGCCGTTCGACGCGGCCGTCGGGGCCGTGGCACGGCAGTACGAGTGGGCCGACCGCGAGGCCGTCGCCGCCGTCGTCGCGACCGACCCGAAAGGCCGGTTCGAGCGCACCGGCGGTGAGGGCGGTGGACCGGACGCGTCCCGTCCCGACGACGACCGCATCAGGGCCGCGTACGGCCACTCCGTCGACGTGGACCTGGGACCGACGGACGCGCCGGTTCCGGACACGCTGTACCACGGCACCGCCCCGCGGAGCGTAGACGCCATCGAGTCCGAGGGACTGCGGCCGATGTCGCGCCAGCACGTCCACCTCTCGGGGACGGTCGCCGCCGCGCGCGAGGTGGGGCGGCGCCACGCCGCTGACCCGGTCGTCCTCGAAGTCGACGCGGCCGCGATGGCGGCCGACGGCCACCGGATCACGAGGCGCGGTCGCGAGGTGTACACCACCGACGCGGTGCCGCCGGAGTATCTCACGGTCCGCGAGGAGTAGGCGACCGCGTCCCGAAACGCTCTCCCGGCCGAGTCACCCAGCGTCACGCATGGTCAGAAGTATGCGCTGTGACGAGTGCGGGCACATCAAGGAGTTCGACGTCATCGCGGAGGCCCCCGAGCGGTGCCCGGAGTGTGGCTCGCGGTGGGGACCGAACTACTGATACTGTCGGCCGTAAGTTCGTAAAGATATTCGCCACCTCGGGGTGGCGAATTCCTTCGATATGTTATAGCCGACAGTATGATCGCGATCGGGACCGGGCGGCGGGAACCGTCGAACCGACGGCGACGGTCGGCGCGCTACTCCAGCAGGCTCTCACCGGTCATCGCCGCGGGCTTCTCGATGCCCGACAGTGCGAGCAGCGTCGGCGCGAGGTCTTCGAGCGCGCCGCCCCCGCGGATCTGTCGATCCCCGCCGGTGCCGTCGGGCGCGACGTAAATCACCGGGACGGGGTTGGTGGTGTGTGCGGTGTAGGGCTCCTCGACGGTGCCCATGTCGTCGGCGTTGCCGTGGTCGGCGGTGACGATCGCGTGGCCGCCAGCGGCGTGGACCGCCTCGATCAGCCGTCCGAGTTGGGCGTCGACGGCCTCGACGGCCGCGACGGCCGCGTCGAAGTCGCCGGTGTGGCCCACCATGTCCGGGTTCGCGTAGTTGAGCACCATCGCGTCGGGGTCCTCGGACTCGATGACGTCGACGGCGGTGTCGGTCACCGCGGCGGCGCTCATCTCCGGGCGCTGGTCGTAGGTCGGCACGTCCGGGCTCTCGACGATCCGTCGGATCTCGCCGTCGAACTCGACCTCGCGGCCGCCGTTCAGGAAGTAGGTGACGTGAGCGTACTTCTCGGTCTCGGCCAGTCTGAGCTGCGTGTGGCCGGTCTCGGCGAGCACCTCGCCCAGCGTGTCCGCGGGGCGGATCGGCGGGAAGGCGACTGGGAGGTCGAACGTCTCGTCGTACTGTGTCATCGTGACCACCCGGGTCTCGGGCGGGTCGGTGTCCTCACCCCAGTCCTCCGGCCGGATGTCCACGAGCATTCGCGTCAACTGGCGCGCGCGGTCCGACCGGAAGTTGAAGAAGGCGACGGCGTCCCCGTCGGTGAGGGCGGGGCGGTCCGCAATGAGCGTCGGTTCGACGAACTCGTCGGTGTCGCCGCGGTCGTAGGACGTCCGGACCGCTTCGACGGCCGATTCGGCGGTGTGCTCTGCGGTGCGGTCGACGATGGCGTCGTAGGCCCGGCGGGTCCGCGCCCAGTTCTGGTCGCGGTCCATCGCGTAGTAGCGCCCCGAGACGGTCGCCACGTGGCCGGTGCCCTGCTCGGCGGCGTGAGCCTGCAGGTCCGCGAGGTACCCCTCGCCGCCGGTCGGGGAGGTGTCCCGGCCGTCGGTGAACGCGTGAGTCACCGCCTCGACGCCCGCCTCGGCCGCGAGTTCGATCAGCGCGTGGAGGTGCGACTGGTAGGCGTGGACGCCGCCGTCCGAGACCAGTCCCACGAAGTGGACCCGGCCGCCGTTGTCGGTGGCGTAGTCGAACGCCGACTGGACGGCCTCGTTGTCGTCGATTGCGCCGTCGCCGACCACGTCGTCGGGCGGCGTCTCGACGTCCTCGCCCCGTTCGGCCCGCCACCGTGCGATGGCGTCGGTGACGCGGGCCGACTCCTGAGTGACGACGCGCCCGGCACCGATGTTGAGGTGGCCCACTTCGGAGTTGCCCATCTGCCCCTCGGGGAGGCCCACGCGGCGGCCCGAGGTGACCAGCGTCCCGCTTGCGCCGGTCTCGCGCAGGCGGTCGAAGTTCGGCGTCTCCGCGGCGGCGACCGCGTCGCGGACGCCGTCGTCGGGGTTGAGTCCCCACCCGTCGAGAATCACGAGCGCAGCCTTCATACAGGGGTAGTCGCCAGCGCTGGCCAAGTCGGTGTCGGTCGGCGAGCGGCGGCAGGCCGAGGCGGATGGGGGCGCCTGGCGGGAGGGCGTGATCGCCGGATGGCACCGGACCACTCGCGGTTCGCTGGCCGGGCTATCACTTATATTTCTGGCGCGTCTCCGCCCACCTATGGACGCACAGTCACTCTCCGACGACCTCGCCGATCAGATCGTTACCACCGCGCGCACCGCGACGGGTGACAGCCTCCGGTCGGTGACCTACTTCACACGCTCGAACTTCGAGCAGCTGTACCTCCGCGAGGACCTCGAACGGGACGCGGACCTGGACACGTTCGTCGGACACGAGTGGCGGGGCTTTCGGGACACGCGCAACGCCTACCAGACCTCGGAACTTGGCGAGTACCGTTACACCGTCCGGGCCTTCGAGAACGGCTATCTCCTGCGCGTGACCGGCGAGCGCGCGGGCGTGTTGATCACCACGGACGGCCTCCAGATGCAGTCCTACGAGGAGATCGCCGACGCCATCGAGAAGATGCTCGCCGAGGACCCCACGAAGGAATGACGCTCGATCCGGTCCACGTCGACGGCATCGCCCGTCTGGCGGGACAGGTCGGCCGGAGCGTCGACGCCGACGACCACCAGGAGATGGCCGAGACGGTGTGGACGGAGTTCCTCGATCCCCTGCGCGAGGACGGCGACGTGGTGCTCGAACCCCTCGACGAACTGGCCCGCCGGAAGGTCGACGTCGAGTCCGTCGCCTTACAGGAGTCGCCGTTCCCGACCCAGCACGGTCTCGACTCGGGGACGATCAACCCCACCACCTTCAAGAACGGCCTCGTGTTGGACGTCTCCCAGGCCGCGATGGCCGCCGTCCCCTCCGATCTGGAGCTCCACCGCGCGCGGACCATCGTGATGACCGCCCACTCGAACGACGACGACTACATCCTCCCCGAGGGCGACGAGTGGGCGATGGACGACGAGGGGTACGTCCGCCAGCGAGCCCTGCACGCCCCGCGGGTCGACCGCTACGAGCAGAACGTCGTCCACGCGCTGGCGCTGTATCTCGCCGAGAGCGAACACGCGCTCACGCAGGCCGATGTCGTCGATGACCTCCTCGTGCTGGACGGCCCGCTGTATCCGACGGGCCTGCTCAAGTGGGTCGAACGGGAGACGGTCCTGTCGGACCTGCTCAAGGAGGACAAGGAACCCCGCGACGTGGTCGGCAACTACGTCGCCCTCGTCGAGCGGTTCGTCGAGCGGGACGTGCCGCTGATCGGCTTCATCAAGAACAGTTCGACGAAGGCGATCACGCAGGTCGTCAGGCGCAAGACCAACGCCCCCTGGGCCAACGACGCGGCTTTCTTCGCGCGGATTCTCGAACGCCGCGACGAGGACGGCCAGCGGATCACCGACACGCTCACGTTCACCAACTGGTTCCGGTCGCGGGTCGGCACCGACGAGTTCCTCTCGACGCAGGGCGACGCGCTCGGCCTCGACCGCTCGCTCGATCACGAGGCCTACGAGGTCACCTTCTTCGTCGTCTACGACCCACGGGACGATCTGACCTACCGGGTCGAGGCGCCCTACGCGTTCACCCGCGACCCCGAGATTCGCGAGGCGCTGACGATGCAAGTCCTGCGGGACGTGGCCGCCGAGGGTGGCCCGCCCCTTGCCGTCGGGAAGGCCGACGAACTCGCGCGCATCGGCATGGAGGGCAAAGAGCAACTCCGGCGGCGCATCGAGGACGCGTTCGACGCCGACCGACAGCGCGAGTACGACGACAAGCGGTGGGGCGTCGACGTCGAGGAGTTCGCCTGAAAGGAACACCGCGATTCACCCACCCGAAACGGCCAGTATCGACCGTCTCAAAGACTTACAGGTCCTGACTGACGTGTCAGTTATGATAAAAAATATATACATACCTGTGCCGACTGTGTAGGAATGGAGTGAATTCATCCCGTGTGTTGTTGCACAGAGAGCGCGTATCGTGACTGGGAGACACGGCTTGACGCACTGCGGCCCAGCGCCAAGTTCGTGTACACGGTCCTCGAGTACGAGGGCCCGCTGACCCAGAAGACACTGGCAGAGGAAACGCGGCTATCGCAGCGAACGGTTCGGACTGCGCTCGCGGACCTGACCGAGTCGGATCTCGTCGAGGAGCGGATCCACCCGACCGACGCCCGACAGCGACTCTATGCCGTCGAATCCGACGCCGAGGCGGAGCTCGGCGCGGACGTGGAAACCGCCGACTGAGGCGTCGATTCCGGCGGCGCGCGAGCGGTCCGAGCGACGTGACGAACCGACACACTGCAGTCTCTTTCCCCACCCACCATCTTCCATCCGCCCGCTCGACACCGCGATCGGCGACCGGTCTGTCGGCGCCGACACGCACCGAGCGGTCAGCGACCGCTCCGATCGGGTGCGTCGTCGGTCGTCTCGGGACCGTCGACGGCCCCGATCTCCACGTCGTCGGTCGTCTCGGGGTCGTCGACGACCTCGATCTCCACGTCGTCGCCGTCGACACCCAGTCGGACGAACTGCGTGCGGACGTGTTCTTTCGCCGCCTCGACGGCGGCCTCGCGAGTCTCGAACCCGCGGGGCATCGGCGACTCGAAGGCGACGTGGCGCTCTTCGCCGTCTATTCGCTGGATCTGCCCGCCCGACTCCACCTCGTAGAAGGCGTCGCAGATCCAGACGTACGGGGCGCCCTCGTCGGGCGCGCCCTTGAACGACGGGGGCTGTTCGCCCCGTTCGTACAGCGTCCCGGTCAGTGCCGTACCGCCCGCCCGACCGCGGATGAGAAGCATACCCACACCTACGCGGCCTGTCGATAAAAGGCGTGCGGCGGCGGGAACAGTGCCCGAGTCCGATCAGGACCGGGTCGGGGGGCGGCACCAGCCGACCGTCGGGTCGCGTCCGGGGGAAACGCGTTTGACTCTCCGGACCGACGTGCTCGGTATGTCCGACCTCGGGGACTTCACCGAATTCGAGCCTGACGACGGCGACGGCGCCGCGTCGGGGGACGACACCGGGAGCGGGACCGGTGACGCGTCGACCGACAGTGCGCCGACCGGCGGCGCGCAGTCGACCGGCGACGCGGCGTCCGCCAGCGACGCGACCGACGACTTCGAGGCCGTCGACGTCTCGCCCGCAGGCCGGGAGCGCGGCCTGGGTGTCATCTCCGCCTCGGAGGGCCTGCGTATCAGCGAGGACAGCCGCGAGACGGAACTCCGGGCGTACGTCACCGTCCAGAACCGCTCGGAAGTCCGTATCGGCAAGTACCTGCTGGCCCCCTATCCGGACGGCGAGCGCCTCTTCTGTCGGATCACCGCCCTGGAGTACGCACAGGAGTTCCGCGCCGACGACGCCACCGAGATCCACGCCCGCCGGGCGATGCGCCAGTCCGGCATCGACGAGCAGGACTTCAAGTTCGTCGCCACGCTCGAACCCGTGGCAGTGCTCTATACGGAAGGTGAGGAACTCAAGCGGCGGATGACCGACCGCGTCCCCAAACCCGAGACGGTCGTCCGCGAGGCGACCGACACCGACGAGATCAAGACCGGGCTGAAGATTCCCGGGGACGGCGTCTTCCTCGGTCACCTGGCGGTCGGCGGCGAGAAGGTCCAGACGGGCGCCGACCCGCCGACCATCGACTACCGACTGAAGGACGACTACGAGGACGGCGACCCGCTGGTCTTCCGGCACACCCTCGTCGCGGGCGGGACGGGGTCGGGGAAGACCCACGGCGCCAAGAACGTCCTCCGGCAGTACCTGGCCGACGAGCGCTCGTATCCCGTCGAGACCGGCGGCGACCGCGAGGTCGACCCCGCCCTGGTGATGTTCGATCCCCAGGACGAGTACGCCCAGTTACACGACGACAACCCCGAGATGGACGAGGCGTTCGCCCGCCGCCTCGAACGCGAGGGGATCGCCCACGGTGGCGTCGAGGACACCGTGGCGTTCGTCCCGAAGGTCCGGGGTGCGGACTACTCGGCGAGCCATCACCGCGCCGAACAGGTCCGCTTTACCGTCCCGTTCTCGATGGTCCACTCGAACCCCTGGCTCATCGCCGGGAGCGGTCTCAACGAGAACCAGTACAACGCCCTCGCGAACGTCCTCCTCCCGCTGTTTCGTGACCGGGTCGGCGCTGACGGCACGTACGACCAGTTCGCCTCTTTCCTCGGCGAGGCGCTCCGGGAGGAACTCGACGAGACCGGCCGGGTCCACGAGGCCACCTTCGACGCCGTCAAACGCCGCGCGCTCGGGTTCGGCGGGGTCTTCGACCAGGACGCCCGCCCGATCACCGATCAGATCCACGAGTTCGTCCGCCCCGGCGGGGCGACGGTCGTCCCGACCTACCACATCAACAACGCCCGGGCGACCGAGACGATCGTCCTCGCGCTGGCGTCGCTACTCGTCGACGAGAAACTCTCCAACAGCCCGCGTTTCGACCGGATCAAGGAGACGCCACTGATCGTCGGGATGGACGAGGCCCATAACTTCCTCACCGACGCCGACACCGCGCAGGCCCGCCAGGTCATCGGGAAGTTCACCGACGCCGCCAAACAGGGCCGCAAGGAGCGACTCGGTCTCTTCCTGATCACACAGGACCCACAGGACATCGCCGACCCCGTCTTCAAGCAGATCAACACGACCGTCGTCCTCAACCTCGGCGACGAGGACGCCATCTCCGCGGTCAACATCCCCGCCAACCTGGAGGAGAAAGTCCCCTACATGGAGAAAGGCCAGATGGTCGTCTACTCGCCGGACAACTCCGACCCCGTCGAGATCAAGGGCCTCTCGAAGTGTCTCACCAGGCACGGCCGGGACTGACCGGCGGCGATCGGACGTTCCCCCGTCGGTCGTCCGACGGGGCCGGGTCGACTGATCGTCACTCCACGGGCCTGTCGTCGGCCCGGTCGAAGTCGGTCCGGACGACCCGCACCACGGCGAGCAGGAACGCGACGTAGAACACCGTTCCCGCGCCCGCGGCCAGGTACTGTACGAGCGGATCGGGGCCGAACACCGGCCCCCAGATGAGCAGTCGGACGACCATCGCTGGCCCCATCAGGAACAGCATCAGGAGGTTCGCCATCACTCCCGCTACGGTCCTGAGACAGTAGAAACCACCGGCGACGGAGAGCGACCGCCCGACTCCAGCAGTCAGCGACCGCCACGGACGCTCACAGGCGCAGCGTCTCGGCCCCGTCCCACCGGGGGTCGAACTCGGCGCGCATGTCGGCCGCGAAGTCGGGGTCTTTGAGATCGATGGCGGCGAACGTCTCGCCGTCGGTCAGCGGGTGCGGGACCTCGATACAGACCTCGGTGTCGTCGATGATCTCGAACGTGCCGGTGACGTCGTCGCTGACGCGCGTCTCGAAGCGGTCGTGATCCTGGAGTCGCTCGCGGTAGTCCCGCCCGACGCTCTCGGGGAGCGTCTCGACCAGTTGGGGGGTGAGCAACACCGAGACGGTGACGCCGCGGTCGAGGGCGTCCTCGAGCGCTTCCGTCAGGCGCGTGGCAGCCGAATCGAGGTCGAACTGCCCGACCGGCGAAGACGCCACCATCACGATGCGCTCGTCCGCGGCCGCCAGTCGCTCGATCTGGAGGTCGATCGCCGCCGCCTGTCCGACGGAGGCCGTCCAGAACGTCTCCTCGACGGGCGCGCCCGTCTCCAGTTGCCCGACCAGTTCCTCCACGATGTCCTCGTACTGCTGGACCTGCTGCTGGAGTTCCCGCTTCTTGTCGGCCAGCAGACGGTCCATCGCAGCGTCCGGTTCGACCGCGACGTACTTCTTGGGCCTGCTGGCGGTCTGACTGCGCGCCAGCCCCTGGGTCTCTAAGCTGTTGAGCACGTCGTAGATCCGTCCCATCGGAACGTCGCTCGCTCTTGACAACTCTTTTGCAGTTGTCGGCCCCGAATCGAGTAGCGACCGATACGCCCGGGCTTCGTACTCCGACAGGCCGAGGTCCCGCAGATCTGCCATACTCGATGTACGGAGGCGAGACGGTAAAACCTACCGGCAGTTTACCACTCTCGGTAAGTTTCCGATCAGCGCCCGGCGCGCGGACGGACCGCCGACGAGTCACGGCTTCGTGGCGTCTCCGACCGCCCGGTCGGCCGCCTCAGCGCCTCTCCTCGGCGTGTCAGCGACGGTAGGCGTAGTGGCCGATCCCGGGGACCGAGACCAGGTACGGGAACGTGAGGACGGCGCCCGCCACGTGGGCCAGTCCCAGCAGGCCAGCCACTGGCCGGGCAACCACGCCGGGCCCGCCCCGTTCGACCGCGCGTCGACGACCAGCGAGACGGCGACCACGAGAGCGACCAGGACCGAGACAGCGGTCGCAGCCGTCCCGACGACTGCAGCCGCGATGGCGACCGGCCAGCGCTGTGGACCACCGAGGGCGCCGATAGCCACCCGGACGGCCGATGCGAACAACCACAGCAGCGGGGAGACGACGAACGCGTACACGCCGTGTCGCCACGGCGAATCGAAAGGGATCACCACGGCGGACGCCTGGCCCGGGGCCCGCATATGTCTTCGGGTGGACCGTGTGCAATCGAGGGCGACGCCGTCACTCGCCGGTCAGCAGCGCCTCCAGATCCGACGGCGAGTCGGCGCTCCCAACGGGGCCGCCGTCGGTCAGCAGAGCCGCCTCGCCGTCGTCGGCCCGGTCGTCGGCGGGCGAGACGACCGTCTCGTGGTCAGCCAGTCGGAGGGCCGCGCGGTGGAGGTCGCTCCCCGCGGGCGTCCCGACGGCCAGCACTTCCGGGTCGCGAGCGCGGGCGACGGCCGTGGCGTACGAGGCTACTTCGACACCCATGCGATCGGTGGCGTCGGCGAAAGCCGCGAGCGCGTCCGTGGCGGCCTCGCGGTAGCGATCCTCGCCCGTGAGGCCCCACAGGTCCAGCAGGGCGTCGGCCATCTCGGCGTTGGTGTCGAGCGGGTAGAGCGGGTCAGTGAGCAGTCCCGCGCCCTCGGTCGGGCCGTCGCGGAACGCACCCGACTCGCCTCCCAGGGTGTCGATGGCGTAGTCGGCGACGCCCCGCGCCGGGCCGAGGTCGCCGCGGACCGACCCCGCGGTGGTCAGTCCGGCCAGCGTCCGTGCCTGTGCGATGAGCAGTCCCGTCTCACCGGCCTCGTCGCCGTCGCGGTAGTGAGTGACCGCACCGTCCCCGTCGATCAGTTGCGAGACGAGGTGCTCGCGGGCCCGGTCGGCGAAGCGACCCACGTCCTCGTCGTCGGTGTAAGCGACGTAGGTCAGCAGGGCGTCGACCGCCAGGGCGTTGTGGCCCGCGAAGACCGTCTCGTCGACGGCGGGCGGGTCGGCCCCGGCCCGTTCGGTCGCTTCCAGGCGGTAGTAGCTGTCGTCGCCGCCCTGACTGGCGGCGAAGGCGTCGCCGGTCCAGCAGTCGGTGGTGAGATATTCGATCGTCCGCTCGGCCGTCTCGCGGTAGGCGTCCTCGCCGGTGTAGCGGTAGCCGTGGGCGAACGCCCGGGCGACGGCAGCGTTCTCGTCGACGAGTTTCTCCCGCTGGGGCGACCCCCAGTCCCGGTCGCGGGCGAACCGGTAGAAGCCGCCGTCGTTCGTGTCCAGCAGGTGGGTCCGGATCGCCTCCAGCGACCGCGTGGCCTGGTCGCGCGCCCGCACCAGGGCGAACTCCACAGTACGAGGGAGGGGAAACTTCACGTCGGTCCCCCAGCCGCCGAACTCCTCGTCGTAGGCCGCCAGTAGTTGCTCGACCATGTGCTCCTCGACGCGCGACGAGGGGTCGCCGCCGGGGGGTGTCGCCTCGCGGAGCTGCCGGGGGATCGAGCCCGCCTCGGCGCCCTTGCCGTCCCAGGTGCGCCGGACGGCGTCGAGTATCTCGCGGAAGCCGTCGACGCCGAGGAACGTGGCCCCGGTGATGACGGTCCCCTCGGGCGTCAGGAACACCGTCGAGGGGAACCCGCCCATGTTGTAGCGGTCCCGGACCCGCGGGTGGCGGTCGGCGTTGGCCCGGACGGGGACGAACCCGTCGTTGACGTTCGCGGCGACCCGCGGTTCCGTGTAGGTGGTCCGGTCCATCTCGCGACACTCCTCGGACCACGGCGCCCACAGCGAGAGCAACACCGGCTTGCGCGTCCGCTCGGCCGTCTCGAACGCCACCGGCCCCCACTCGTTCCACTCGACGTTCGTCTCGGCCGCTGAGTCGTCCATACCCCGGGTACGACCTCGGGCCGATAAGGGCTTTCTACCTGCGCTCTGTGGAGTCGATCACGTCTGCCGCCGTCACTCGAACGATTCACCGAGTATCTCGAAGATATCCACCGCTCTGTACTCCCGGTACCGCTCCTTGCCGGTCGTCTCCTCCAGCACGTCGCTCGCTTCCAGTTCTCCGATGGCGTTTCGAGCGGTCTGGTCCGACACGTCGAGGAGGTCGACGACGTCGCTCGTCGTCACGTACGGCTGTTTGAACAGTCGCATCGCGAGACGATCCGCCGCCGTTTTCTCGTGCCCGTATTCGCGCTCGTATTCCTTCCGGAGGTCCCGGAGTTTCTCGGTCCGGACGACGGCGTCGGCGGCCTGTTGACGGATTCCGTCCAAAAAGAACGTTATCCACGACTCCCAATCCCCGCGTTCGCTCACGGCGCGCATTTTGTTCACGTATTCGATCTTGTGTTCGTTGAAATAGGCGCTCGGATAGAGGTACGGTTTACTCAGATACCCCTGCTGGATCAACTGTAACGTGATGAGGACCCGTCCGAGGCGTCCGTTCCCGTCGCCGAACGGGTGGATCGTCTCGAACTGGTAGTGGACGATTCCCAGGTCGACCAGATCGTGATGTGCGCTCCCGGTCGCGATATATTGCTCCAGATCCACCATTAACTCCGGTACCCGATTCGAACTCGGCGGGCGGAACGGCTCCATGTGGGGTTCTAGCGGTGGGATGTGTATCGGTTTCCGACGGAACTCGCCCGGGGTGTCACACTGGTCGCGCACGCCGTCCAACAGCATCCGGTGGAGATCTTTCAACAGGGAGACCGTGATCTCCCCGCCCCCGGTTACGCGGCGAGCACCTTCCCGGATCTCCCCGCCCCCGGTTACGCGGCGAGCACCTTCCCGGATCGCCCCTTCGTAATTGAGGGCCTCGCGAACGTCTTTCCGTGTCGTATCGTCCCGTTCGATCTCGTCCGGCCTGAACACGTCCTCGATATCGATGTTCCCCCCCTCGATGAGGACCGACTCGACGGCTTCACGCCGGATCAGCGTCGTGTACACGAGCGGACTCGTATTCGATTCCTCACCGATGCCATCGAGACGCCCGAGCTGGTATATCGCGTCCTGCAGTGTCGTCTGGAAATCCGCGTCGAACTCGAACTCAGTGTCCGGCGGAAGGGTGTCCGGTAGATAGTACGACGACTGTCCGAAGGGGACGTACCGACCGGGCGCTGACTCCGGGAGCGTCTCTCGGGACACTTTGCTTACCTCTCCGTTTCGATCCACAACACAAAAATTCACCGCAAAATTTTGGTTAGATCCGATCAAAGACCGAAGCATTTATTTTTCCCGACCAAACGAGCACGCTCTAACCAAAACTGACCCGTTAGACATCCGGAGAGAGGTACTTCGTATCGGACGCGACTGTCCCGGTCACCGCTCGCGCACGACGACGAACTCCGCGAGGTCCCGCAGGTACTCCAGGGCCTGCGAGTCGGCGGCGTCCACGCGGGACAGGGCCTCTAGCGCCTCCTCGGACTCGGCGTGGGCGCGCTCGTTTGCCTCCTCGGGGGAGAGGCCCGTCACCTGGACCACGGAGGGCCGTTCCATGGCCTCGTCGTGGCCGGTCGGTTTCCCCAGGTCGTCGGCGTCGGCCGTCGCGTCCAGCACGTCGTCGCGGATCTGGAAGGCGATCCCCACCCGCTCGGCGTATCGGCCGACGTTCTCGACGGTGTAGGCGTCGGCGTCGGCGGCGATCGCCCCCAGCTCCGCCGCGGCGCGAAAGAGCGCGCCCGTCTTCCGGCGCGCGAGGTCCATGTACTCCTGTTCGGTCTCGGGGCGGGCGACCAGTTCCGTCGCCTCGCCCTCGCCGAGTTCGACCATCGCCTCGGAGACGGCCTGCATCGCCCGCTCGTCGGCCGAGAACAGCGAGAACGCCTCCCCGAGCAGGCCGTCGCTGGCGATGATCGCCGGGCCGTGGCCGTACTCCGCCCACGCCGAAGGGGTCCCGCGGCGCAGCTCCGAGCGGTCGATGATGTCGTCGACGACCAGCGACGCGCTGTGGACGAGTTCGATCCCGACGGCGAAGTCGACGGCGTCCTCGACGTCGCCCTCGAGGGCCTCACAGACCAGCACCGTGACCGTCGGCCGGACGCGCTTGCCACCCGAGAGCACGACGTGCTGGACCTCCTCGCCCAGTTCGTCGGGTTCGACGCCTTCGAGGACCGCCTCGATGCGCTCCTCGACGCGGTCCCGACGCCGCTCCAGGTACTCCATCTACTCACACTCGGGGCCGGTCGGTTTTGTAGCTGACGAACGACGTTCCGCAGCCGTCGGAGAAAGCGGCGACAGGCGACCGGGGTCAGTCCGAGACGGCGGCCTCGGCGGCGGCCTCGGCGTCGTCGGAGAGTTCGTAGAGGTTCTGACGGGCGTCCGCGAAGTAGACGTCTTCCTCGACGATACCGATCTCGTCGAGGCGTTCGAGCGCGTAGCGGACAGTGCGCGCCGACAGCATCGACTCCTCGACGATCCCCTTCTGGGTGAGCGGGCCATTGTACTCCAGTACCTTGTAGACGAGTTTGGCGCTGGGCGGGAGTTCGCTGAGGTTTTCCCCGTCGGTATCGGGCATCGATAGATGCCAGGAACGCCCGCACAATAAAGATTGAGGCACCGACGCCGCGAAAATCGAGAGCGGCGTGCCCGGGGCGGGACGCGAGGCGCGACCGTCCGCCCCTCCGGGCGACCGAACGAACGGCTTTTTAGCCCGGGTGGCCGACCAACGCGTATGGCTACCGAATCCGCGGAGGGCTGGGACGACCACCTCCGGGGGCTGACGGTCACGACCTTCGCGTCGCTCATGGGGATCGGCGCGGGCGTGGCCGCGACGGCCCTGGCGAGCGGCGCGACCGACCGGCTCGGGGTGTACCTGCTGGCCGCCGCGGTCGCCGTCCAGCTCCCGGTCTACTACGCCGTCGGGATGGACGTCGACGACTTCGGCGCGAAGGAGTACCTCTACATCGCCTTCATCACGTTCTCGATGTGGTTCGTGAGCTGGGGCGTCCTCCTGACTGCGGGGACCTCGCTGTAACGATGGCCGACGATTCCATCGCCGTCGTCGACCTGGACCGGTGTCAGCCCGACCGGTGTAACTACGAGTGTGCGAACTTCTGCCCACCCAACCGCTCGGGCGAGGAGTGTATCGTCACCCGCGAGGAGCGCTACGAGAACGACGAACTCTACGACGGCGACCCCGACCAGATCAGCATCTCCGAGGAGTTGTGTCTGGGCGAATCCTGTGGCATCTGCGTCAACAAGTGCCCGTTCGACGCCATCGAGATCATCAACCTCCCCCAGGAACTCGACGACGACCCCGTCCACCGCTTCGGCGAGAACGCCTTCTCGCTGTACGGCCTGCCCGCCCCACAGGACGGCCAGGTGACGGGCATCCTCGGTCCGAACGGCATCGGGAAGACCACCGCCGTGCGGATCCTCGCCGACGAACTCGCCCCCAATCTCGGCCGCTTCGGCGCGGGCGAGGAACCCTCCTGGGACGACGTGCTCGAAGAGTACCGCGGGACCGCCCTCCAGAACTACCTCGAAGACATGCTCGAGGGCGAGGTGAGCGTCGCTCGCAAGCCCCAGTACGTCGACCAGATCCCCGACCAGTTCGACGGCACCACCATCGAGTTGCTCGAGCAGACCGACGAACGGGGCGCGCTGGACGACCTGATCGACCGCGTCGGGATCCGCCCGGTGATCGACCAGGACATCGACACGCTGTCGGGCGGCGAACTCCAGCGCGTCGCGCTCGTGGCCTGTCTCGCGCGGGACGCCGACTTCTACTTCCTCGACGAGATCACCCCCTACCTGGACATCGGCCAGCGGATGACCGCCGCGCGCCTCATCCGCGAACTCGCCGACGAGGGCGACCGCTCGATGCTCGTCGTCGAACACGACCTGGCCATCCTGGATCTGCTCGCCGACACGATCCACGTCGCCTACGGCGAACCGGGCGCCTTCGGCGTCATCACCGACCCCAAATCGACGAAAAACGGGATCAACGAGTACCTCGGCGGCTACCTCGACAACGAGAACATGCGGATCCGCCAGACCGCAATCGAGTTCGAGGAGCACGCCCCCCGCGCGGCGTCGACGGGCGACGTGGTCATCGAGTACCCCGACCTCGCGAAGTCCTACGGCGACGGGGAGTTCTCCCTGACCGTCGAGGGCGGATCCATCCGGGAAAACGAGGTGCTGGGCGTCGTCGGCCCCAACGGCATCGGGAAGTCGACGTTCGCCCAGTTGCTCGCGGGCCGCCTCGAACCCACCGAGGGCGAGGTGGACGCGAGCCTCGACATCGCCTACAAGCCCCAGTACATCGAGATCGACCAGCCGATGCGCGTCGATAGCTTCCTCGCGTCGATCACCGACGACTTCGGCTCGTCGTACTGGAACACGGAGATCGCCCAGCCCCTGCAACTGGAGGCGGTCATGGAACAGCAACTGACCGACCTCTCCGGGGGCGAGCGCCAGCGGGTCGCCATCGCGGCGTGTCTCTCCGAGGACGCCGACCTGTACCTGCTCGACGAGCCCTCGGCGCACCTGGACGTCGAACAGCGCGTGCGGGCCACCTCGGCGATCCGGCGCTACGCCGAGAACAACGACGCCACCGCCCTGGTCATCGACCACGACATCTACATGATCGACCTGCTCTCGGACCGCCTGCTCGTCTTCGACGGCGAACCCGCCCAGGAGGGGTACGCCTCGCCGCCGGTAAGCATGCGAGAGGGGATGAACGAGTTCCTCACGAACCTCGATATCACCTTCCGGCGCGACGAGCGCACCGGCCGCCCGCGCATCAACAAGCCCGGGAGTCAACTGGACCGCCAGCAGAAGGCCGACGGCGAGTACTACTACAGCGACTGAGCGGGACTATCAAAGAACACACGCGTCACCGCTCTGCGCCCGTCGTGTCGTGTGCGGTCGCTCCGTCACCGCCCATCGACATCGGTTCGAAGTCGTCGAAGACCCCCTCTCGCTGGTGGACGACTTCGATCCGCACGTCGCCGTCTTCGACCGCCCAGCGGATCTCGTCGCCGGGCTCGATATCGAGTCGCTCCCGGATCTCGGACGGGATCGTGATCCCGCCCCGTTCGCTGACCGTCGTCTCGTCCGTCGCACCCATACACGAGCCTACGTGACTCGAACGGATAAACCTCATGTGGACCCTCATGAGGGTTGTCGCCGATCTCTGGGACCGACAGCGTCGTGGGGCCGCCGCCCCACGCGTCGGTATGGGAACGATCAGTGCGGACTTCTCCGGCGAGACGGTGATCGTCACGGGCGCGAGTTCCGGCATCGGCCGCGCCGTCGCGCTCGGGTTCGGCGAGGCGGGTGCGACCGTGATCAACGCGGACGTACAGGCCGACCCGAAAGACCGCGACGCTGAGACGCCGACCCACGAACACATCGACGAGACGACCGACGGGCGCGGCGTCTTCGTCGAGACGGACGTGGCCGACCCCGAACAACTGGAGTCGGTCGTGACCGCCGCCCGCGAGTTCGGTGGCGTCGACGTGATGGTCAACAACGCCGGGATCCACGTCAGCCGCGAGTTCCTCGACGTGACCCCAGAGGAGTACGACCGCCTGCAGGCGGTCAACGCCCGCGGCGTCTTCTTCGGGACGCAACTGGCCGCCCGCGACATGATCGACCGCGGCGTCGAGGGGAGTATCGTCAACACCGCCTCGACGACCAGCGCCCGCGCCGAGTGGGAGCACTCCCACTACGCGGCGACGAAGGGCGCCGTCCAGATGATCACCCGGAGCGCCGCGCTCGAACTCGCGGAACACGGGATCCGCGTCAACGCGGTGGCGCCCGGTCCGATCGCCACCGAGATCACCGACGGCTGGTCCGAGCGCGCCCCCGAGAGCGTCGGCGACGGCCGATCGCCCCCCACCCGCGCCGGTCGCCCCGAGGACCTGCGGGACGCGTACCGCTATCTCGCCGCCGACGGCGCCGACTACGTCACCGGCGAGACGCTGTGGGTCGACGGCGGCGACAGCCTCTAAGCGGGCGCGCGAACGACGGCTATCCCTCCAGATGCGGATCCGGCGTCACGTCGGGGATCGACCACTCGGCGGGCGTCGGCGTCGGATCGGCCGGATCGTAGGGGTCGACGTCCGCGCGCAGCGAGTCGGCCAGCGGGAGGTCGCTCGTCCGGATCCCCTCGACGACACAGCGCGCCAGTTGATAGCTCCCGTAGTCGGTGTGGTGGGTCCCGTCGACGAACGCGGCGGCCGACCCCTCGGGACCCAGCGCCTCGTAGAGTCGCTCGCTCGCGGCGTGGAGGTCGATCAGCGTCACGTCGCGCTCCCGGGCGAACTCGCGGGCGGCGTCCGCGTAGGCCGCCAGGGTGTCGACGACGCGCCCCTCGTCGTCGAAGCGTCTGCGGTGGGGCGGCGTCAGGACGACCGGCGTCACGCCCCGGTCGCGGGAACCCTCGACCATCGTCGCGAGGCCGTCGAGGTAGCCCGATTCCGCGGGCGACCCCTCCTTCATGTCGTTGTGCCCGAACTGGACGAACAGGTAGTCGCCGGGCGAGAGCTGACTCCGGACCTTCTCCCACCGGCGTTCGTCGATAAAAGAGGCGGCGGTCCGGCCGGACTCGGCGTGGTTGGCGACAGCCACACCCGGATCGAGAAAGCGTGTGAGCATCTGCCCCCAGCTGTTCCAGGGGCTCGTCGACTGGTCGGTGACCGTCGAGTCGCCCGCCAGGAAGAGAGTGGTCACGTCGTCGACTCGCTCGACGTCGATCGCGCAGATCCCGGGCCGGGCGTCCGAGAACTCCAGCGTGAGCCGGTCGTCCCAGCGGAGCGTTCCGACCTCCCGATCCGTGAGATCGACCGATCCGCCGTCGGGGAGGTCCGGCGTCCGGACGTCGACGGTGAACTGCTCGGTGCGGAACTCGCCCGCGTCGGTCGCGACCCGCGGGCAGTGGAGACACCGCGACCCGGCCTTGACAGTAGTCCGGGTCGGGGCCTCGGAATCGCCCAGCAGGAGCGTCACGCGGTAGCATCCCTCCGGGACGTCCAGCCCGAACCAGAAGGGGCCGTCGGCAGTGAGCAGGTCGCGGGTGAGCGGGTCGTCACCGCCCCGGTCGAGGGCAGTGACTGCCGTCTCGCCGAGCCAGCCGTAGCCGCGTTCGTGCGTGTAGGTCGTCCCCGGTGCGAGCGATTCGTGTCCCTCGGCGGGCGGCGTCGAACCGAGGTCGAACCGCCAGCGCGTGGTCGCGTCGCGATCCATACGTCTCGGGACAGCGCCGGAGAAGTAGTGCGTTCGGATACGGCGTTCACGACTCGGGCGCCGCGGGGGTGGCGACCGCTTCGGCGTCGGCGGCGGACGCCGACTCCAGTTCGATACAGACGACGCTTCCACGGGGGTCGTTCTCGCGAAAGCGGACCCGCCCGCCCGAAGCGTTGACGACCCAGTGGACCAGCCACAGGCCCAGGCCGCTCGTGTGCTCGAGGTCGGTCTCGAAACCGCGTTCCAGCGTCTCTACCTGTTCGTCGGGGATTCCGGGGCCGTTGTCCGCGACGGAGAGTTCGATCCGGTCCGGATCGGGCGACCCAAGCGAGACCTCGACGCTGGGCGACTCGATGTCGTTGTGGACGACGGCGTTGTCTAGCAGTTCGGCGACGGCGGACTCGACGAGCGGATGTGCGATCACGGGGCACGCCTCGGCGTCGGGTACCCGAAGGTCGACGTCGTACTCCGTTCGGATCGACTCGGTCCCCGCGCGGACGATGTCGGCGAGGTCGATCACCTCGCGCTGGCTCTCGTCGGCCTGGAGGACACACTCGGCCTCGCGCGCGAGTTCGCTGATCTCGACGAGTTCGCCGGTCTTGCGGTGGAGGACCCGGAGGTGGTCGTGATCGTCGGTCTCGTCGAACAGTTCGGCTCGACCGCGGATGACCGTCGCCTTGTTCCGGACGTCGTGTCTGAGGACGCGGTTGAGAACGGTCAACTGGGCGCTGGACCGCTCGGCGTCGTCGCTGGCCATCTGACGGCGACCGTCGTAGAGGCCGACGATCAGGCCGAGGGGTGCCCCGAACGAGGCCGACCCGACGAGGACGAAGACGCGGTCGACCATCCGGACGCCGTTGGCGGCCTGATAGAAGACCGTCAGCCCGGACCCGACCGCGAGCAGCAGTGCGCCGATCAGACACCACGCGGCGACCCGGAGCGTGTACCGGCGCCGGAGTGGTGTCTGTCGGATCCAGACGCCCGCACCGACGACGAGCAGACTGAGCGTCATCGGCACCATGATCCCCGAGACGAACGTCCCGAGCGTCTGCTCGTAGACGACAACCTGCCGGACGTGGAAGGCAAAGAGGACGACCCCGACCGAAACGGTCAGCGTCGTCCCGGCGTCCCCCGACAACCGATCGGCGGTCATGTGGTTTCTCGACACGAGGAAACCATCTCGCATAAACGATCGGGACGAATTATCACAGCTAATAGCGATCAGTGGTAGAACATTCGGAGCGCCTCGACCTCGCGTCCGTCCTGGTAACCGACCAGCTCGCCGTCGCGGTCGCGGGCGACCAGCGCGTCGAGATCCACCGATAGCGAGCGAACGCCCGCGGGGATCGACCGTCGACCGAGGACCTCGCCGTCGGGGTCGCGGAAGCCGACAGCATCGAGCAACGGGGGGTCGCCGGTCCGGTCGCGGAAAGCCACGTGGACCCGGCCGCCGTCGGCGGTGCTGTGGCCCCGCGCGTGTGCGACGAAGTCCGACCGCCAGGTGATCCGCGGTGTGAGACGGACCGCTGCGTCCCACCGAGCGGGCGTCTCGGCGACGAGTTCGACCGGGAGCGTCGCGTCGCCGACCCGCACGGCGTACTCGCCCGGCCCGTGGTCGGGGGCGTCGGCCTCGAACCGCCAGTAGCCTCGCAGTGGCGGGATCGAGTCGCCCACCGCCGCGTCCGTGTCCGCGAACAGTTCGACGGCGCGGCGCCCGTCGCTCCGGTCGCGGGTCGCCACCTCGGCGTCGATCCGCCCGGCCTCGGTGTCGACGGCCGCCTCGACGAAGGCGAAGGCCGCCGACTCGTCGATCGGGTCGACCGGGCGGAGCCACAGCAGGTCGGCCTCGGCCCCCCAGAGGCCGCCGCTCGACCGGTTGAGGTAGAAACTCGTCCCGACGATACCGGCGGCCGCGAGACCACCCAGAACCGTTCGGCGCGTCGCCCGTCGCATCGCCCGGCGTAAGAGGCGGACCGGTTTAAGCGTTCGTTCACCTGGATTCGGCGGACCCGCGGTCGATCACGGTCCGGGCCGAGTGGAGGTGCCGGTCAGGCGTCGAACCGCCGCTCGGCGGTCACCTCCTCGATGACGTCACAGACGACGTCCATGCCGGTCTCGGCCTGTTCGTGGGTCATCACCAGCGGCGGCAGGAGGCGCAGGACGTTGTCGTCGCGACCGCCCGCCCAGACGAGGACCCCCCGTTCCATGCAGCGCTTCCGGACCGTCGAGAGGACGTCGCTGTCGGGGTCTCCGTCCTCGTCGACGAGTTCGGCGCCGACGAACAGGCCGAGACCGCGGACCTCGCCGACGAGCGGGCTGTCGACACGCGCGAGGCGCTTGCGCAGGTAGACGCCGAGGTCGGTCGCGTGGTCCAGCAGGTCGTGATCCTCGACGTACTCGATAGCGCGGACTGCGGCCCGCATCGCGACGTTGTACCCGCGGAAGGTGCCGGTGTGGCCGCCCGGTCCCCAGGTGTCCAGTTCCTCGCGGTAGACCGTCGCCGAGAGCGGGTGACCGTTGCCGATGGCCTTGCCGACGGTGATGGCGTCGGGCGTCACGTCGAAGTTGTCGACCCCCCACCACTCGCCGGTCCGGCCGACCCCGGCCTGGACCTCGTCGACGATCAGCGGCACGTCGTAGTCGTCACAGAGGTCCCGCAGCCCCGACATGAATCCAGCGGGCGGGACGACGATGCCGCCCTCGCCCTGGACGGGTTCGACCCAGACGCCCGCGGGGTTGGGCATCGCGCCGTAGCGGTCGCCCAGCAGCGTCTCGACCTCCTCTAGGGCCGTTTCGACGGCCGCCTGGGGTGCCCGGTCCTGCCGGAACGGGTAGGGGTACTGGGCGTGTTCGACCTCCGCCAGAAGCGGAGTGTAGTCGCGCTTGTACTTCCCGTCGGCGCTGAGGCTAAACGCGCCCGCCGTCTCGCCGTGGAACCCGCCGTAGAAGGCGATCATGCCCTGGTTCCCGGTGTACTGCTTGGCGAGTTTGATCGACCCCTCGACGGCGTCGCTCCCGGTCGGGCCGCCGAAGACGACCCGGCTGTTCCCCGCGAGGTCGCCGGGCGCGATGCGGTCCAGCGCGTCTATCAGATCCAGTCTGGGTTCGGTCGGGAAGTCCAGCGAGTGGGGAAGCCGACCGGACTGCTCGGCGACCGCCTCGGTGACGTACGGGTTCGTGTGCCCGACGTTGAGGACGCCGATGCCCGCGAAGAAGTCGAGGTAGCGGTTGCCGTCGACGTCCTCGACGGTCGCGCCCCGCCCCTCGCGGAGCGCGATGGGCATCTCGGTCGGGTAGAGGACCGCCGAACTCTCCGTCGCGCGCTGGCGCTCGCGCAGGCGACGCGACCGGGGGCCCGGTACCGCCTCGACCGACGGGGCGTCCTCGAAGTGGAGCTCGTGGATCGGCGGCGAAGCTGGCATAGACGCATCTCAGGAGTACAGCCGTTTCCGTGTTGGTTTCGTCCGAATCCTCTCCGGTTCTCCCGGGGCGGCCCACTGGGCTCGGGGTCACGCCGCACACGTCGGCGCCACGCAGATCGGACGGGGCCCCGAAACGCACATCCGGCCAGCGGGCGACAGGAGGGTATGCACGACTACCACGTCCACTCCTCGTACTCGGACGGAGAGATCCTGGACCTGATGGCGGCCGCCGCCGCCGACATCGGACTGGACGGGGTCGGGTTCGCTGACCACTGCATCGTCTCCGACCGGGACTCGCCCCGCGAGCACAGAGATCGGTTCGGGTTCAACCTCGATCGGACCTACGAGCGGCGCCGGACGGCCATCGCCGCCCTGCGAACGGAGTACGACCTCCGGGTGTTCGACGCCGTCGAGATGGACTACCACCCCCGCGACGAAGGAGCCATCGCGGAGTTCCTGGCCGATGCCGAGTTCGACTACGCCATCGGGAGTGTCCACGAGATAGCCGGTCACAACGTCCACTCGGACTACTTCGACGGCCGGACCGCGACCCAGCAACGCGAGGCCGTCGCGGAGTACTTCGAGAAACTGGTGGCACTGATCGACTCCGACCTGTTCGACGTCGCCGCCCACGTCGACATCGTCGAACGCAACCCCGCGCTCCGGGGGTACGCCTCCCCAGAGGACTACGAACGGGTCGCAGCCGCGCTGGCCGACAGCGATACGATCACGGAACTGAACGCCGGGCGCGTCAACCGTGAGTACGGCGAGTTCCATCCCGCACCGGCGTTCCTCGCGACCCTGGCCGAGTACGACGTCCCCGTGACGGTCGGCTCCGACGCCCACCGGCCCGCCGACCTCCGGGAGCGACACCCGACGCTCCGGGAGCGTCTCGACGACAGCGCGGTCGACGTGGTCGACCTCGACGTCTGACCGGCGACCGACAGTATCAGGAGCGGGCGGGGCCGATGGCTCGGGGCGGAAACCGCGACCGTACTACTTCGAGTCCAGATCCGCGTCGACCGCGTCGTCGAGGCCGTCCTCGACGCCCTCGAACTCCTCGTCTTCCTCGAGGGTCGTCTTCGTGTCGTCGCCCTCCTGGGATTCGGTGACGGTCTCGTCGCCGGTGACCGAGACGAACAGTTCGCCCAGTTCGCGCGTCCGATCTCGCTGTTGACTCTCGCTCATTGCGTTCCTAGCTACGACGGTCGATAATATATCCGTAGTGCCTAACTGAGTAGGTTCTGGGGCAGCGTTTTCGCCAATCCGCAGTTTCAGGCCCGTTATCCGTCGAAAACGCCGCCGACCGGTACCTGGTGGCACACGAGACAGAGCGGATCACGACCGTCGGTCTCAGGTGCGAGTCGCGGCCGTCAGCCGCAGGTGCGGGCCGGTCACATCACGTCGCGCTGGCAGGAGCCACAAAGCGCCTCGTCTTTGATATCGACCTCTCGGACGGTCGGGGAGAAGCTCATCACGCAACGCTTGTTGTCGCAGTGTTCCAGTCCGAGCGTGTGGCCGACCTCGTGGATGACTTCCTTGCGGACGCGGTCGGCGAAGACGTCCTCCTCGGAGCGCCGGGAGACGCCGCCGTCCGAGGAGGTGTTGAGCCGATAGGTGGAGATGACCGACCCTTTCCCGTCGAGATAGGCCAGGCCGAAGACGTAGTTGCGGCGGTGGTAGAACAGGTCTTTGCTGGTGATGGCGATGTTCTTGTCGCCGTCGCCTACGCGGGTCGCGAGTTTGATGAACGACTCCGCGCTGTACTGGTCGCGACCGCGGTCGTACGCGCCGGAGGGGATCGACTGGGTCTCGTGCATCGTCACGTCGCTCTCGTAGACGGCCCGCAGACTGCCGGAGGCCTGGCGTTTCACCTCCGCGGGGACGTCCCCGACCGGCACGACATCGACGTGCATACGGAGCATATATGAGCGGCGACGTGATAAATACCCCGACGTGCTCACCGAGACGCGCGCCGCGCTGGTCGAGCGACTGGGGTCGTTCGACCCGCTCGTGGAGGTCGGGATCGGGAACAGAAACGACGTCGCCGCGGCGCTGGCCGAAGAAGGTCACACCGTGACGGCGACGGACGTCCACGACCGGTCGGTCCCCGACGGGGTCGCCTTCGTCCGTGACGACGTGACCGATCCCGACGAGTCGGTCTACGAAGACGCCGAGACCGTCTACGCGCTGAACAGCCCGCCGGAACTCCACCGCCCGCTGATGGAACTGGGCCGGGCCGTCGACGCGGCCGTCCTCTTCACGACGCTCGGGGCCGATCAGCCGACGGTCCCGGTCGAACGCGAGACCCTCCCCGGCGAGACGCTCTACCGGGTCCGGGCGGTCGGACCGTCCCGCCGGTCGTGACGCTCACCGTCCGGCGGGGCGTCCCCCGGTGATCCCGCCAACGCTTATGCGTTCGTGGGTTCGATGTACACACAACAGGTGAGCGAATCATGGGAACCACTCGCGTCAATTTCCGACTGCCCGAGGAGTTGATCGAGAAGGCGGACGTGGCCGCCGAAGTGACCCACAGGAACCGGACCGAGGTCGTCGTCGAGGCGCTCCGGGAGTACCTCGACGAGATCGAAGACCAGGAAACGTTCAAACGGGCCGTCGTCGAACTCTATCTCGACGGCGAGATCGGATTCGACGCGCTAAAAGAGATCGTCGGCCGGCAGGACGCCGAGTCGGTCCGGGCCTCGAAGGCGATGCTCGAACGGGGCGACGAATTAGCCGACGACCTCGCAGAACTGTAGCGGGATCCGGGAATGATCGTCGCCGACACGTCCGCGCTCGTCTCGCTGGCGTCTATCGACGTCCTCGACACGCTCCTGACAGAGTTCGACGTCCACACCACGGAGACGGTCGTCGGCGAACTCGAAGACACCGGCGACTACGAGGACGCACACGGGGACGCCGCCGAGGCGGTCCTCGACGACCGCGACAGGATCACCATACACAGGATCGAGGGGACGCTCGAATCGTCCAGGATCGACCGCGGCGAGGGCAGTTGCGCGCTCCTCGCCGCGGAACTCGACGCCGAGTTCCTGCTAACCGACGACCTCCGGGCGCTCCCGGAACTCCAGAACGCCACGACCGCCGAGGTCGCCATCTCGCCCGTCGTCCTCAAGGCGCTGGTCCAGCGGGAGCGGATCGAGGCCGAGCGAGCGCTGGCGGAACTCGACAAGCTCGCCAAGCGGCGCTCCTGGCTCGGACAGCCCATCTACGAGAGAGCCAGGGGCCTGTTCGAGTAAGCGCACAGCCACGGGCTGATCGGCCGAGACACCGCCTCGGCGCACCGGCCCCGCCCCGACGAATCCGGAACGTGCTTTTAGCTGGACACGCTCAGGGCAGGTAATGAGAGCGGACGCGGTCGTCCTCGACATCGACGGTGTGCTCGTCGACGTGGCCGACTCGTATCGCCGGGCCATCGTCGAGACCGTCGATCGGGTCTACGGCGACACCATCGAGAAGGCGGCGATCCAGCGGTTCAAGGACGCCGGCGGCTTCAACAACGACTGGGAAGTGACGTACGCGGCGGCGCTGTACGTCCTCGCGCGACAGGCCGGGTCGCCCCTGAGCATCGAGACGTTCACCGGGAAGATCGCCGCGACGGGCGGCGGCCTCTCGGCGGCCGAGACGGTCGTGCTGGACGTGCTCGACCCCGCCGAGCGCGAGCAGGTGATGAACGACTGGGACCGCGAGCGCCTGCGCGACGTGTTCCAGCAACTGTATCTCGGGAGCGACCTCTACCGCGACCTCGAGGGCGGCGACCCCGACCTCGATACCCGGGGATACATCCACGACGAACCGGTGCTCGTCGAGTCGGGCACCTTCGACGCGCTGGCGGCCGGTCGGGACGTGGGCGTGCTCACCGGCCGCCCCGCCGCGGAGGCCGACATCGCGCTAGAGCGAGTCGGACTCGACGTGCCCGACGCCCACCGCTTCACGATGGACGACTGGGAGGAAGGGAAACCCCACCCGCGCGCGCTCGCGACCCTCGCAGAACGGTTCGACGCCGACCGCGTCGTCTTCGCGGGCGACACACTCGACGACGTGCGGACGGCCGTCAACGCCGACCGCGAGGACGACCGTACCTACCGCGGGGTGGGTGTCCTCACCGGCGGGCTCACGGGCGAAGCGGGCCGCCGGAAGTTCGAGGACAGCGGCGCGGCCGCGGTGGTCGAGTCGATCAACGACCTCCCCGGACTGCTCGACGACGCCGCGTAGCGATTGATCGTGGCCGCGCTCGGTCGCCGACCGACCGGAGTTCGGCAGAGCGGAACACGACGTGCGCGGCGTCTACGGCCAATAAACGCCGAAATCGGGCATCTCGAAGCGTCCTACGGCGAATCGACAACGCTTATCGGCCCCTCACTCCTCACCGCCCGACATGGACATCGCGCTGCTTGGCGGGACCGGCGATATCGGCGAGGGGTTAGCGCTCCGGTGGGGCCGCGACGCCGACCACCGGCTACTGATCGGGTCCCGGAAGGCCGACCGCGCCGTCGCGGCGGCCGAGGAGTACGCCGGGACGATCACAGATCACGGCGCCACCGCGACCGTAGAAGGGGCCGACAACGAGGCGGCGGCCGCCGCGGCCGACGTGGTGCTGTGCTGTGTCCCTGCGTATCACCTCGTGGATACGATCGAGGCCGTGGGAGACAGTCTCGACCCCGGCGACGTGCTCGTCTCGCCAGCGGTCGGCATGAAACGCGACGAGGCGGGGTTTCACTACAACCGCCCGGGCGCCGGGAGCGTCACCGAACTTGCCGCGCGCGCCGCGCCCGAAGCGGTGCCCGTCGTAGGTGCGTTCCACCACCTCTCGGCCGAGCGCCTCGCGGACCTCTCGGTCGAGATCGACGAGGACGCTCTGCTCGTCGGCGACGACGAAGCGGCCGTCGAGACGGTCGCCGAACTCGCCGAGGACGTCACGGGACTGCGCGCACTCTCGGCTGGCGGCCTCGCGAACGCCGCCGAGGTCGAATCGCTGACGCCGCTTTTGATCAACGTCGCGCGCAACAACGAACGGCTACACCACATCGGCGTCACGTTCGACTGACGGTGCGTCTCCGGAGGAAGCGTCCGCGCGTCTACGCGCCCGCCTTCTCGAAGGCGTCCTCGATGTCGCCCGCCTGCGTGACGCCGACGAACCGTTCGACGATGCCGTCGTCGTTCTCGACGATCAGCGTGGGCAGCGAGCGGACCTGATACTCGTTGGCCACGTCCTGCTGTTCGTCGACGTTGATCTTCTCGAACTCGACGTCTCCGTACTCCTCCTCGAGATCCTCGAGGATCGGATCCTGGGTCTTGCACGGCCCGCACCAGTCCGCATAGAAGTCCTTGAGCGTGACTGTCATACGTTCGTTCGGACATTGCAAACCGGCCCGCATAAGGGTTTTCCACTGCACGTACGGACGTGTCAGCGCTTCTGAACCGCGCCGAGCACGGTCAGCGCGGATCGTCGACCGTAGCGGCCGTCGGGATGACGAAAGGCTTACCACAGCGCGCGGGCGAATCGGAAGTGTGAGCAGTGACAGTAACAGCGGCGGTCTGATGTCCAGTGCCGGGCTCGTCCGGTACTTCGACGCGGAGGACCGTAACGCCATCACCATCGACCCGCGGACGATCATCGCCTTCGGCGCCCTCTTTGGCTTTCTCGTGATCATGCTCCGTGCGTTCGGGGTGTAGCCGGGACCGTCGTGGCATCCGTCTCCGCGGACAGTGACCGGTAGTCGCCCGCAACACAATTATAGTAGCTCTTGAAAGACAGTGCACAGACGATCGCACGACTGCGTGCGATCGAGTGTGCGGATGCGTTCAATCGCTGCTATATTCCCGCACGGCCCGTAGCTCGGCCACGGCAACCAGACGACGCCGCCAGCGCCGAAGCGACGAGAGGGGGCACCCGTGAGCCTCCTCGACCGGATCGCCTTCAGCGTCGAGTCGTGGCTCGACGCCCTGCTGAACCGCGCGTCGAATCCGGCGGCCGAACTCGACTACTCCTACGAGCAACTCCGCGACCAGTTACAGGAATTCAACCGCGGCATCGCCGAACTCACGACCCAGAAGAAACACCTGGAGCTCCACCGCGAGCGCTTGGATCCTCGGTCGAAAAGTACGACGAGCAGGTCCGCGAGGCCGTCCGACAGGAGCGCGACGACCGGGACCGAACTCGAAGAGACGACCGGCTGACCGACGGCGGGCACTCGAGCACGACCGTCGGGCGGATCGAACGGACCGGATCGTCCGATCGACCGCGACGTTTTCAAGCGCCGCCCGCCAACCGCGGGTATGCACTTCGACCAGCGGACGCAGGAAGCCCTGCGGGAAGCCGGTCTCTCGACCGACGAGATCGCGGCCGTCTCCGAAGCCGTCGTCGAGCGGACCGCGGCCGACGCCGAGCGCCTCGAAGCGTTCTTCGCCGACCGCGCGACGGTCTACTCGGACATGGACCTGGCCCACGCCGCCGACGACCGACCGGAACACGCCGTCGAGTACCTCGACCTGTTCACCCACGCCGCGGACATCCGGGGCTATCTCCGGTTCGACTCGTGGGGCGTCCCCGTCGAGGGCGGGCGCGTCCTCGGCGAGGACGTGGTGGAACTGACGCTGGGCCCGACCGTCGACGGACGGGTCCGGTTCGCCGCCGACCGCGAGGAGCTATGACGACAGGCACCGACCGGATCACCGCGACGGGAGGCGGGCGATGACCGACGGCGGGGCGGAGACCGGCGACGGAGCGAGCGGGAACCCGCACGCGCTCCGGGTGCGGGGCATCTACACGACCGCGCTGACCCGACTCGCGATCGAGACGGACGGTCTCGATGTCGTCCAGGCCTCGCCGCCGATCCGCGAGCGCTTCGGCGCCGACTTCGGCGACGGGCCCGCGGACGCGACAGTCGCGACAACCGACGACCGCCAGGGCGTCGGCGTGACCGGAACGGACGGAGCCGTCGCAGTCGCCGTCGACGCCGCCCGCGGGATCGGCGTGGACGCGCTGGCGTGGCGCGACCCCCTCCCACGCGGGGCGGTCTTCGCGGGCGAGGTGACCGAGACGCTCGGCAGCGGCGCCGTCGTCGACCTCGGCGAGGGGGTCGACGCCGACCGCGATGGATCCGACGACCACACCCTCCCGACGGCCGCCCGCGACGTCGAGGGTTTTCTCCCCTACTCGAAGACCGCCGCGCACGTCGAGACGGGGGACCGCCTCCGCGTGCAGGTCAAAGAGGCGGCCCCGCCGTGGGGGAGCGGCCGCCCGGTGCTGGACACGACTGTCCGCGTGGCGGGGTCGCTCGCGACGCTCGTCCGGGGCGGGGCCTCCGGCGGGACCGGCCCGGAACTGGCCGACCTGCTCCCGACCGATCCGCCGGAGGGATGGGGGATCGACTGGGACCGCGGGGCCGACGACGCCGATCTTGACGCCCTGGGCGCGGCGCTGGAGGGGGTCCGGGAGCGCGCCGTCGCGCTCGACGACGCATTCGAGTCGGCTCCGGCGCCCGAGGAGGCCGCGCCCCGCTGTTACTGGCCGGGCGAGCGGACGGCGTGGGTGTGGTTCGGCCGCGAGTCCCGCTTCGGCCTCGACGACCGGCGGCGCGCCGTGACGGCGACGATGCCCGGCCACCACCGGACGAAGGCCGCCGACGAACGCGCCAGCGCCGCCGTCGACTTCGTCGAGGCGGTCTGCCCCGACGCGGGCGACGGGGAGTTCCCCTTCGGCGCCGTCACCCGGCAGTTCGGCCCCCAGGAGGGCGACAGCGTCGACGTCGTCCACGGGAAACCGGACGGGCGCGCCTTCTCGCTGGGGACCGCCGAGGTGACCACGTGCGAGGCCGACGGGACCGTCGTCGTCGAGCGGAGCCTCTCGGCTGGCGGGACCTACGACGCGTTGGGGACGCCGATCGAGGCGGGCGACACGGCGGTGACGAAACTCACCGAGGGGAAGTGGTGGTACCCGACTGTCTACCGCGGCGCGGACGACGGGCGCAAGGGCACCTACGTCAACGTCTGTACTCCCGTCGAGGTGTTCCCCGGCGCGGTCCGGTACGTCGACCTCCACGTCGACGTGGTCAAACACGCCGACGGGACCGTCGAACGGGTCGACGACGACGAACTCGACGCGGCCGTCGACGCGGGCGAGGTGCCCGCGGCGCTCGCGGAGAAGGCCCGCAGCGTCGCGAGCGCCGTCGAGAGCGCGCTGTAACTACGCCTGCCTGTCGGCCCACGTCGACGAGAACGACCTGACGGCGGGCGACGCCTGCGAGTGGTCACCGGAGTGAGCACCCGGCCTCTCAATTTGACGGGGCCCGCGTCAGTCGTCGCCGTCACCGCGCAGTCGCCACGCACTCAGACCGAGGCCCGCGAGCGCCGCCAGCGGCCCGAACCCGGAACCGTCCGCGCTACTCGTGGTCTGGGGCGCCGTCGCCGTCTCTGTCGGGGACGCGGTCTCGGTCGGTGTCGCAGTGGGGGTCGGTGTCGGGGTGTCGGTCGGCGGCGGGGTGAACGACTGTGGCGTCGGGACGGGTTCCGGGGTCGCGGCCGACGTCGCGGCGGGATCGCCGTCGCGGTCCCTGGGATCGGGAAAGACGAACACGCCGCCCTGGCGCCCGTCGACGCGGCCGGCGTCGGTGCTACCAGCGACGAAGTACTCCCCCGGAACGGCCAGGCGGGCGGTCCAGAAGTAGCCCTCCGCGGGCGCCTTCCAGGCGGCGAGTCGTCGCGGTTCGCGCGGGTCGCTGACGTCGTACACGCGGACGCCGCCAGCGTACCAGGAAGTGTAGAGGTAGTCCTCGACGAGGTGGAAGTTGTGGGCGGTCGTCCACAGCGGCTGGCCGCTCGGGGACGTCGTCCGGCCGGGGGGTTCGATGGTCACCAGAAACGACGGGTCGCGCACGTCGCTGACGTCCCAGAGGTCGATCCCGCCGGGACCGCCCGTCGGATCCCCGGCTTCCTTGCCGACCGCGAGCAGGTCGCCGGCCGGATCGGTCTCGGCGTAGTGTGCGTTCCCCGGAAGGTCGCCGATCTGGTCGCCCATATCGTACCGCATTCGGTCCAGTCCCCGGTGGCCAGCGCGGCTGAGGACCGACGGCTCCGACGGGTCGGAGACGTCGAGGACGAAACAGCCAGCGTCCCAGTGGGACAGATACGCCCGGTCGCCGGTCGCGCGGACGTCGTGGAGGTTGATGAGCGGGTCCGGAATACTCGCCCAGCGGGCGTCGTGTGCGACCGGGTCCCAGGTCGCGACGTTGTCGAGACTTTCCCCGCTCACGTCGACGATGCCGAGTTCGGGCCCCGTGTGGTAGGCGTAGTCGCCGTCGAGGTCGCAGTTGTGGACCGGGCTGCGGAGCCCGAAGGTTCCTTCCAGCGCGGGTTCGGCCGGGTCGCTCACGTCGTACAGCGCGAGCCCGTGGAAGCCGGTCGCATCCTCGCCCGGCCCGCCGACGAGGAGCCGGTCGTCGTCCCAGGCCACGTCCATGACGGTAGTCATCGGGCCGTCGTCGCGGTCCGCCAGCGCCGGGTCGCGACGCGTCAACAGCATCGGATCGCCAGGATCACTCAGATCGACCGTCGCGAACCCGTCCCCGGCGGCGACGAACGCCGTCGTGCCATCCCCGGAGAGGACCGTCTCGTGTGCGATATCGATTCCCAACTGTCCGACCGGTTCGAACGTTCCCCCCTGTGTCACCGTCGTCCGCGGTTCCGAGGGGCGTCCGGCGGGGTCGTTCCTGGCCACGCCGTCATCGCGTCGGTCACCGGCCACGGATCCGATCACCGTACCGGCACAGGCGGCACTGATCACCGATCGAATCGCCGTACGTCGTCTCACACCGGCCGTTCTGTCCGCTGCGGTAAAATTATTTTTTGAAAACACTTTTTGCCGTCGCGAAATCGGGGCAGTCCCGGATCGGACGGCCGCCGATCACTCGTCCCCACGCAGGCGCCACGCGCCGAGGCCCAGACCCGCGAGCGCCGCTAGCGGTCCGAACCCGGGGCCGTCGGCGGCGGTCGACGGGGCAGTCCCGTCCGTCTCCGACCTCCCGGAGACCGGAGCGTCGGCGGTGGGCGTGTCGCTCTCGGTCGCGGTGGGCGTCGCGGTGGTCGACCCACCGGGCGGCGTCCCCGGCGTCGCGGTGGCCGGTCCATCGCCCCCGTCGAGCGCCGTGTCATCGGGCGTGAGTGTGGCGGTCGGTGTCGGGTTCAGATCGGGGAAAGCGTCCGACTCGGGGGCGCGCGTCGCCCTCGCGGGGTTGTCTGTCGGGTCCGGGAAGACGTACAGCGCGCCGGGGGCCTCGCGATCGGTGGGGTCCCGGAGACTGCTCGCGACGACGTACTCGCCGGGGACGGCCGCCTGCGCGGTCCAGAAACTCGCCCGGTCGCCGTCGGCCCACGCGCTCACTTCGACGGGGTCGGCGGGATCCGAGATGTCGTGGATCCGGACGCCGCCGCGGTACCACGACGAGTAGAGGTAGTCACCGACGACGTCGAAGTTGTGCGCGGTCGTCCAGTAGCCGTCGCGAGTCGCCGACTCGCCCGCGGGCGGTTCGGGCGGGTCGATCGTCGCCAGATGTGCGGGCGCACTCGGGTCCGCGATGTCGTAGAGATCGATCCCGCTCGGGCCGCCGACGTCGTCGCCGGGGCCGGTCTCGACGTCCCAGCTCTCGCGGCCGACCGCCAGCAGCGACCCGTCGCCGTTCGGTCCCGCGACGTGAGCGTTACCCGGGGGTTCGAGGAACGGGACGCCCTCGGCCTCGTCGAGTTCGAGCAGTTCCTCGGCGGTGTACTCGGCGACGTGGCCGAGATACGACGGGTCCGCGGGGTCGCTCACGTCGAGGATCCACGACCCCGCGTCCCAGTAGGCAAGGTACGCCCGGTCGCCGTGGACGACCACGTCGTGGAGGTTCCGGAGCGACGGCGACACGTCCCCGTAGCGATCGTCGTGGTCGACGACCGACCAGCGCCCGACCCGCTGGGGGTCGGCCCGCGCAAGATCGACGACGACGAGCGCCGTCCCGGTGGTGAGGTAGGCGTACCGTCCCTGCAGGTCGCAGTTGTGGACCGAATGCTCGGTCCCGTAGAACGTCCGAAGCGAGGGATCGGTCGGGTCGGTCACGTCGAACAGGGCGACACCCATCAGGTCGGTCCGCCCGTTGGCGGGGCCGGCCACGAGCAGGTAGCCCCGATCGTACTTCAGGTCGAGGATTCCCGGAAGGGGACCGCCCTCGCGGTCCGCGAGAATGGCGTCCCGGCGCGCGACGACGGTCGGATCGGCGGGCGTCGAGAGGTCGACGACCCGGAAGCCGTCGACGGTGGCGACGAAGGCGTACGCGCCGTCGCCGGTCGTGACGGCCTCGCCCGCCCGGTACGGCCCGGCCGCCGAAGTGGGGAGCGCGGCCCGGCCGAGCGGTTCGAACGCTCCGGATACGGTTCCGGTAGCGGTCTCGGAGCGGGTCGCGGTGTCCGCCCCGACCGCGCTCTCTGACTGTCTCGGGACGGCCTGCGCGTGGCGCGGCGTCGGATCGACGGATCGGACGTCACGACCGGAGGCGGCCTGCCCGGTGAGACCGGCCGATCCGACGAGTCCGGCCAGCGAGTGGAGGTAGCGGCGGCGGCGCATACCCACTCTGAGGTCCGGCGCAGTATATGGGTTTGGCGCGTCCCGTCTCTCTCCGGTCGCGAGACCGCGTTCAGCGGTGGCGGTATCGCGAGGCTTTTTCCTCGCGGGCGCGAACCGTGGATATGTTCGAGACGCGGCCCGACCGCGGGAGCGAGGTCGTCCTCGTCGGACGGTCGAACGTCGGGAAGTCGACACTGATGCGGGAACTGACCGGCCACACGTTCGACACGGGCCAGCGTCCGGGCGTCACCCAGCAACCGAACCACTACGACTGGGCGCCCGAGGACTTCGTGTTGACTGACCTGCCCGGGTTCGGATACATGAAAGGCGTCCCCGACGACCGCCGCGAGCAGATCAAGACCGACGTGGTCCGCTACGTCGAGGACAACGCCGAGAAGATCCTGGTGGGAATCCTCGTCGTCGACGGCAAGTCGGCCGTCGACATCATCGACCGCCACTCCGGCCCCGACGAGATCCCACACGACGTGGAGATGTTCCACTTCCTCCGGGACGTGGGTGTCAGCCCCGTCGTCGCCGTCAACAAGATGGACAAAGTCGACGATCGCGACGAGCGACTCGACGACCTCTGTGACCGACTCGGGCTCTACCCCCCCTGGAAACAGTGGCAGGAGACAGTCGCTCCGATCTGTGCCAAGCGCGGCGACATCGACGCTCTGACCGAGGCGGTCCGACACCACCTCCACGAAGCCGAACGCGACGACCTCTTTCAGTTCTTCTAGCGGTCGGCGCTCGAAAAATGCGACGGAGCGACGTCGACGCGGGGCGGGACCACCGCGTCAGGCCCCGGACGCGACGTCGTTGATCCCGCTCTGGATCAGGAACCACGAGATGGGTCCGAAGACCAAAAACAGCAGGAACAGGATGCCGCTGCTCTGGTCCGTCACCGCCTCGCCGCCGTCGGCGAGCATCCACTGCCCGTAGAACGGGACGATGACGAGGATCGGCGTGAGACTCGCGTCCGTTCCCCTGTCGAGCTGATCTGCCGTCTTGTACATCCAGTACAGCGAGTAGAGACCGAACGTGACGACCGTGAGCGCGACCTGTTTCCCGAGCGACCCCTTCGTGAACGCGGACGAATCTGTTACTGTCGTCATACTACACGTCCAACACGTCCCATCTTACATATAATTCCACTGGTAACAGGAAGTATTCTCCGCCTACGGGAGGGAGCCAGCGGCTACCGGCAGGGAGACGGCAGTGCCTCGTCGGCGAGTTCGGTACAGAACGGGGTACCCGTGCGGGCTCACGCGGGTACGTACGGTCGGGAGGTCAGGCGACGTTGAACCCTTTGTCCCGAAGGAAGTCTTCGACGCGCCCGGTGTGGTTGCCCTGGAGCTCGATCTGGCCGTCCTCGACCGTCCCGCCGCAGGCGAACTTGGACTTGAGGTCGGAGGACAGCGTGTCCATGTCGACGTCCTTCGGATCGAATCCCTCGATGATCGTTACCTCTTTCCCGTATCGGCGCTCGTCGATGCGGACTGTGATCTCCTGGGACTCCTTGGCGACGTCCTCGCAGACGCAGAGCTCCTCAGGCAACCCGCACGTCGAGCAGACTTCCGACATTACGGTTCGGCCTACGAAATCATCCTATTAAACACTGTCGGGACTTCACACGCGGCGCACAGCCCCAGCGGGCAAGAGAGCCGCGGTCAGGCCGCGACGAGTTCGTCGACCAGCCCCATCGCCTCGTCGGCATCGTCGCGGGTCACGCTGTCGCCGTAACGGGCGCGCTCGCGGAGCAACACCACCCGCCGGGCGCGCTCGTCGGCGCCGATGTCGGCCACGTACTGGCGGGGCGTCTCGTTGGCCCGCCGGGGGCGGTACCGCCGTTCGAGCAGGTACTCGAGTCGTTCGAAGGCGCGTTCGGCGTCGGTCTCGGGGTCGACCGTGGGCTGGTACCGCAGCCAGGCCTCGCGGTAGAGCCGCTGGGTGACCCCGGAGCGACGCAGGCCGACCGCGAGCCCGAGCAGCGCGATGATCCCGAGGCTGGCCTCCTCACGGGAGGGCAGTTCCGGTCCGCCGCCGTCGCCGCCGGACTCCCCCTGTGGACTCGAGGTGGTGCCGTTCAGTGTTCCGTTCGCGCCGACCTGTGACGGACTGATTCCCCGGCGGTCCTCGCCGACGAGGTTCGGGTCCGGTCTCGTCCCGGCCGGGGACTGGATATCCCCCGAAGCGTTGGCGTCGGGGCGGGGCGTCAGCGGCGCTGGCGTCACCGTCGGCGTCGGCGTCCACTCCGGACCCAGCGTATCGTCGGTGTCGACGCCAGCAGTGCCGTTCTCGCGGGCCTGTTCTAACTGTCGGGTCTCGGCGGCCTCGCGCGGGCTGGCGGGTGTCGGGTCGAAGCGGACCCACCCCTGATCGGGAAAGTAGACCTCGACCCAGGCGTGGGCGTCGTACCCGCGGACGACCCACTCGTCGCTGCTGACGCGTTCACCCGACGTGTACCCGACCGAGAGGCGGGCCGGGATACCCTGTGTCCGGAGCATCGTCGCCATCGTCGTCGCGAAGTACGTACAGTACCCGGCGTCCATCTCGAAGAGGAACGCGTCGGCGACGTTCCCCTCCGGCCGCTCGACGTCCAGCGAGTAGTCGCGGTTGCGTTCGAGCCACCGCTCGATGACCGCGGCCGTCTCGTAGGGGTTCTCGGCGTTGGCGGTGATCCGCGCGGTCCGCTCGGCGACGCGGTCGGGCGTGCTCGACGGGACGCCGGTGTAGCGCTCGCGGACCCCCTCGGGGTAGTCGGTCCCCGCCGAGCGCAACTCCTCGGTCGAGGGGTCCGGGACCCGACTCCTGACGGTGAAGCTATCGCCCGCCTCGAGCGTCCCGGAGAACGCGAGCCCCCCCTCGTTGGTGACCCGGGCGCCACCAGCCGCGGCGCCGGACACCGACACCGGTTTCCAGGCCGACGGGAGGACGGTCAGTCGGTCGAGCACCTCGTAGTTCTGGGTGAGCGGCTCCGTACGACCGGGCGGCACGCCGAGACGGCCGCTGTAGGGACTGCTGCCGCCGGTGCGGACCCAGCCGTCACCGGTGTAACGGTCGTAGCTCCCGATCTGCCAGTACTCCGACCGGGAACTCTCGACGCGGAAGCGGACCTCCGGCGACAGCGAGATGTCACCCTGGATCCCGAGTTCGCTGTCGGCGTTGACGAGACTGGCCTCGACGGTGTCGGCACCGCCGCCGGTCGGCTGGAGTCCCGACCACGGGTCGTAGGTCCGGTCGGGTCCGGCCGGGACGACCGACACCAGCCCCGACAGCAGGATCATCGCCGCGAGCAGCACGGCCAGGGGCTCGGCGGCTACGAGAGAGTCGCCGCGGCGGTCGACGTCGCCGACGCCGACGGCCACGAGCGCGCCGATCACGCCGAGCAACACGACCGGTGCCCAGGCGTCGCCCGTCAGCACCGTGAAGCCAAGCGCCGTGCCTCCGACGAGCGTCGCGATCACGTACCACCGCCGGAGCGCGAAGTACCACGTCAGGAAAAGCGGCGCGGGCGAGACGCCCAGCACCCAGAGGTCGGCGTTCGTGACCTGCAGCAGCGACCGCCCGGTCAGGAGCGCCACCGCGTCGGTCACGAGCGGTCCGATCGGCGGCCACCGCGGCAGACTGGCCAGGTACAGCGTGATCCCGACGGCGAACAGCCCCGCACCGAGCACCACCGCCCGCCGGACCGGGAGCGTCTTCGAGAGGGTCACCGCGGCGGCCAGCGTCCCCAGCGCTACGGCGACGAACGCCGCCGGATTGCCCGCCACGTCGATGTAGTAGTAGAACACCGAGACGTACGACAGCGTCAGCAGGCCGACGCCCCCGAGCGCGACGGCGCGGACGGTGTCGAGACCGTCTGCGTCCCGGTCCGTAGTCGCCGTCTCGGGGTCGCCGAACAGATCCATCGGGGACCGATCGAGGGCGCTCACGCGTCGGCACCCCCCTCCTGCCCGTGCGCGGTCGCGAGCGGGTTCTCACGGCTGACGGTCATGGCGTCGAGCGTGTGGCGCTCGGCGCCGAACTCGACGTCGACACCCCCGTCGTGGGCGTGGATCCGCACGTCGGCGCCCTCCCAGGTGACCTCCGGGAGCGCACCGGCGCCGGTCCGTGCCAGCGCCGCCAGCAGCGTCCGGCGGTGCTCCTCGTCGCGGCCCATCGGGACCGACGTCGACGGGAGGTGGAGTTCGACACCCAGGCCCGCGTCGAGGCCGGCGACGGCCAGGCTGGCGGCGGCCGCGGCCATCTCGTCGGCGTGGCCGTCGTCGGCCGTCGCCGCGACGACGACGTCGTGATCGGCCTGTCGGTCGGCGAACTCCGTGACGTACATCGTCTCGGGGTCCTTGGCGCTGGATTTCCAGTGGACGTCCCGGAGCGGGTCGCCGGGGACGTACTCCCGCAGCGAGTCGAACTCCTGGCGCTCGACCTCGGAGATGTCCAGCGCCCGCTGGACGAGGACCTGCTCGCCCGCGAGCTGGTAGACCGACGGGTAGACGAGCACCCGACGTTTCCCCGCGGGAGTGTACGTCTCCTCGACGAGACCGAGCACGTCCCGGACCCGGACCGTCATCGGTCCGAGTGTGTACTCGCCGCGGCGGTCGAAAACCAGCGTGTACTCGAACGTGTCGGGGAGACGCGCCTCGACGGTGGCGCCCTCTGCCCCGATACCGTCGGGGATCTCCTCCTCGATATGGGCGACCCCCTCCCCGGAGACTTCGACGGTGATCCGCCTGCTGTCTCCGGGGAAGCCAGCCGAGACCGGGCTGCGATCGACCGACGGGCGATCGCTCCGGCGGACCTGGACGGCGGCGCCGACCAGTGCGATAGCCCCCGGTGCGGCGACGGCGTTGAGCGTCCGGGCACCGAACCCGAACGCCATCAGTTCTGCGGCGACGACGACGGCGAGGAGCCCGTAGCCACGTCGTGTCAGTCGCATTACTCCACGGAGATGGTATCGAGCGCCTTCCGGACCACCTGTGTGGCCGTCTGTTCGGTCGTCCCGGTGCGGACCCGGTGAGGGAAGACGACGGGTGCCTCGGCCTGGACGTCGTCCGGGATGACGTAGTTCCGGCCGTCGAGGACCGCGCGGCCCTGCGCGGCCCGGAGGACGGCGATAGAGCCGCGAGGGCTCACGCCCAGTTCCGACTGCCTGCGGGTGTAGCGGGCCAGTCGCGTCACGTACTCGCGGACGTCCTCGTTGACGGTGACGCCCGCGGCCGTCCGGCGGGCCGTCTGCAGGTCCGCAAGCGTCGCGACCGACGCCAGTTCCTCGATCGGGTGGTGTCCCACCATCCGGTCGAGCAGGGCCGTCTCGTCCTCCCGCTCGGGGTACCCCAGCGTGAGTTTCTTCATGAAACGGTCGAGTTCGGCCATCGGGAGTTCGTACGTACGGTCGCGCTCGACGGTGTTCTGGGTCGCGATCACCGTAAAGGGGTCCGGGACGTCGTGAGTCTCGCCGTCGACGGTGACCTGCTCTTCCTCCATGGCCTCCAGCAGTGCCGACTGGGTCTTCGGGGGCGCGCGATTTATCTCGTCGCCGAGCACCACGTTACCGAAGACGGGACCGGGACGGAACTCGAAGCTCTCGGTCTGCTGGTTGTAGACGTTGACGCCGGTGACGTCGGAGGGCAACAGATCGGGGGTGAACTGGACGCGCTTGAACGTCCCGTCGAACGACCGGGCGACGGCGCGGGCGAGCATCGTCTTCCCGACCCCAGGGACGTCCTCCAGGAGGACGTGCCCGCGGCCCAAGAGCGCGGTCAGGATGTGCTCGATCTCGTCACGGTGGCCGAGTATCACCCGTTCGACGTTGTCGATGACCCGGGTCGCCACCTCCTGTGCGTCGTCGACGTCTTCGGCTGTGCTGTCCTGCGGGGTCGAAACCGCCGTATCTGTGTCGGTCATGGCTGGCTACGGGATCGGTGTGTCGTCCGCGGCGCGTCGAAAGAACCCTTCTCCTGGGGCGTGCCGGCGTCGGTCCTGCGGGGCATTCGGTATCGCGCCTAAGGGCCCCACGCAAGTAACTCTGCTGGCTGTGTACACGTCACACACAGGCCGGGCGAACGGACGCCGCGCTCCGGGGACCACAGTAGGTAGGCGCCGCTACCAGGACTTGCAGTCGGGACAGACCAGGCCGTCCTCGCCGCGCCAGCGCCGCTCGACGGTCGCTCCGCAGGCGGCGCAGGTCCCGCCGTCCGGTCCCCACCCGTATGTCGACGCCGCCGGGTCGACCGAGTCGGCCGCGACCGGCGCGCCCTCGTCGGGTCCGCCGGAACTGTCGCCGTCTGGCGCCTGGGCGGGTTCGGCGTCGTCGGCGTCGGCCTCGACGTGATCGCGGCTGCTCGCCGCGTCGTCGGTTCCGCTGTCGCCTGACCGCTCCGCCTCGTGCGAGTCGGTCTCGGCCCCGCCAGCGTCGAGGAAGTCGTCGAGCGACCGCTCCTCCATGCCCGGACGTGAGAGTCGCCGTCCCTTAGCGCTGACGGCGACAGACACTGCCGGGCGCGTCCGCCGCTGGCGTCAGGGCACGAGGCGGTCCAGCAGCCCCGGCCAGGCGTCGTCGATCACCGCGTCGGCGGCGTGCTGGCCGCTGATGAGACACATCGGCATCCCGATCCCGGGGCCGGTGAACGACCCCGCGTAGTAGAGGCCAGCAAGCGCCGTCGAGCGGTGGCCCGGCCGGAACGGGCCGGTCTGGCCGAGCGTGTGCGCGAGCCCCAGCGCCGTCCCCTCGGGCAGACCGTAGCGGTCAGCGAACTCCGAGACGCAGGCCCGCCGTTCGACGACGATCCGGTCCCGGAGGTCGACGCCCGTGCTGTCGGCGAGGTCCGCGAGGACCCGGTCGCGAAAGCGCTCGCGCAGGTCCGGGTCGTCGTCGAGGCCGGGCGCGACCGGGACGAGGACGACCACCGCCTCGTGGCCCGCAGGCGCGACGGTGTCGTCGGTCACCGAGGGGACGTTCACGTAGTAGGCGGGGCGGTCGGGCCAGCGCGGGTCCCCGAAGATGCTGTCGAAGTGGGGGTCCCAGTCCTCGGGCAGGACGAGCGTGTGGTGTTCCAGCGGGTCGACGCCGCCCTCGACGCCGAGATACAGCATGAACGCCGAGGGGGCGAGCGTCCGCGAGTCCCAGTAGTCGGCGCCCCGTTCGTCGGTCCCCTCAGGGAGCAGGGCCGCGTCGGCGTGGACGGGGTTGGCGTTACAGACCACGCGGTCCGCGCTCCGGGTGCCCCCGTCGGCCGTAGTCACGCGCAGGCCGCCGCCGTCCGGGTCGATCCCGGTGACGCGTTGCCCCGTCTCGAAGTCGACGCCGAGGTCCCGGCCGAGGTCGGCCATCCCCTCGACGACGCCGTGGATGCCGCCCTCGGGGTAGTAGACGCCGAGGTTGAAATCGACGTGAGACATGAGGTTGTACAGCGCTGGCGTGTTGTGGGGCGACCCGCCGAGGAAGACGAGCGTGTACTGGAGTATCTGCTGGAGGCGCGGGTGGCCGACGTACCCCTCGACGTACTCCTGCATCGACCCCAGCAGGGTGATCCCGCGCCCGGCCCTGACGAGGCCGGGGTCGAGACAGTCCCGCAGTCGCGAGCGGTCCTCGTAGACGAACTCGTCCATCCCCACGCGGTAGCTCTCTTCGGCGGCGTCGAGGTAGTCGTCGAAGGCCGCGCCCGCGCCGGACTCGAAGGCCTCGAAGACCGACCGGACGTGGTCGAGATCGCCGGACATGTCGACCCACGCCCGCCCGTCCCGCGTCGTGACGACCGGCCCACCGTCGTCGGCGGCCGCGTCGCCGTCACCCGCGGCCAGCCCCGTCCCCGGGACCGCGCCGCCGTCCTCGCGAACGGGCGCGGCCGGCCCGTTCGCCCGCGTGGGATCCGCCGCTCCACTCACGTCGTCGCCGGCGAAGAACACGCGGTAGTGGGGGTCGAGGTGGGTCAGGTCGTAGAACTCTCCGGGGTCGCGGCCGAACGCGCCGAAAAACCGCTCGAAGACGTCGGGCATGAGGTACCACGACGGCCCGGTGTCGAAGCGAAAACCGTCGGCCTCGACGACGTTTGCGACGCCGCCGAGCCGGTCGTGGCGTTCGAGGACGGTCACGTCCGCCCCCGCCTGTGCGAGGTAACACGCCGCCGAGAGGCCGCCGAACCCGGCCCCGACGACGGTCACGGCCGCCCCCGCGAGGGGGCGCTCGGCGGCGATCCGTTCCCGTTCGGCCCGGTGGCTGGCGATACTGTCTGTCACGGTGGTAGTTAGGAGTCCCCGCCCGTCAGCGACGGCCCCGAGTGCTGTGGGGATTCAAGTGATCCGAGGGCCGAGAGCCGTGCGATACGGTGTTGCCGACGATCTCAGTCCGCCGCGACGGTCTCTTCGGCGTCCTGAGCCTCTGCGAGCAGTTCGTCGACGGGTCGTCCCGTCGGTTCGTTGTTCAGCAGGACGTCGATCGGTAGCGTCGGCGCCCCGTCGATGAGGTTCTCCATGACCACCAGTCGCTCGCGGGCACGGGACATGCCGACGTAGAAGACGCGGCGCTCGTTGTCGGTCAGGGTCGGTACCGGGGAGGTGCGCTTGGTGAACTCCTCGTCGCCGGGCACCTCGCGGTCGCTCTGGTCGACGGTCGCAGCCATCTGTTCGACGACCTTCTCGGTGAGGTCGGTCGCGACGAAGACGTGGTCGGCCTCGCGACCCTTCGCGCTGTGGATGGTGCCGACGCGGACGCGGTTCGGGTCGAAACCGGTGTACTCGCCGCCGAAGTACGCCTCGACGGTCCGCTCCTGGAAACTGGTGACCTTCCGGAGCATGTCGGCCGCGGCCCGCGGATCGGGCGCGAACGGCGCATGGTCGCGGATCAGGTCGGGTTCGACGTAGATCTCCTCTAAATCGTCGGTCTCGCTGTCCTCGTCGATCGCGTCGAGTTCGTCGAAGAGGTCGTCGCGCTCGCCGGTGCCGAACGCGGAGTCGGCGAACATGTCCGCGAGGCGGCGCGCTTCGAGGACGCTCATCTCCTCGTCTTCGTCCAGCGCCTCGATGGCGCTGACGTACTGGCTGAGCCGGTCGGTCCACATCCGCTGGTCGGTCAGGCAGGTAAAGGGGATCCCCTCGTCGATGAACTCGTCGATGAACTGGAACATCTGGTAGCGCGCCCGGAAGAGGACCATCGCGGTGCCGTCGTCGTCCTCCTCGACGGTCCGCCGGACGTTCCGGACGAGGTCGATCATCGAGGGGTCCTCGACGCCCTCGACGCGGCCCCCCTCCTTGCGGGGGTTGAGGTCCTTGTCCTGTCGTTTCTCGATGTGACCGACTTCCTTGTTGACGACGTTGAGGATCCGCGAGGGCAGTCGGTAGGAGTTGGGCAGGACGTTGTCGTCGGTGACGTCCTCGTCCAACAGGAGGTCGGGGTCGGCGCCCTGCCAGGCGTAGACGACCTGGTCGTCGTCGCCAGCGATCAACACTCGATCCATGTGGGGACGCCACTCCGAGTAGACGTCGTACTGCAGGCGCGTGATGTCCTGGAACTCGTCGATGACGAGGTGGTCGACGCTGGGCAGCAGGGAGCGCTGCTGGACCCGTTCGAGCATATCGGCGAAACCGACGATGTCGTGTTCACCTTTGAAACTGCGCCAGGCCCGGATGGTCTCGGGGACGCTGATCCGGTCGTCGTCGGAGGGCCAGGTCGGCGTGTACTTGTTGCCGGTCTGGGCGTTCGGGTCCTCGTCGGGCGGCAGGCGGACCGTCTCGATATCCCACTTGAACGGGACGTCGTACCAGTCCGAGACGTCGCGGCTGGTCCGCTGGAGCCACTGGCTGGTGGCGATGATCTTGTTGCCGATGGTCGTCGAGCGAGCGGTCCGGCGGCGCGACCCCTCGTACTCGTCCTCGTACTCGACGCCGTACTCCTCACAGAAGTCGGCCTTGTCGGATTCGCCGACAACGTCGCCCCGCGAGAGGTTCAGCAGTTCGTAGGCCTTCGCGTGCATCGTGCAGACGTTGCCCTTCAGCGCACGCGGGTTCTCGTCGAGTCGCTCGGCGAGTCGCTCGCGGATCTCCGCGGCGGCTGCGCGCGTGTACGACACTACCAGCACGTCACGGACCCCGACATCGTCGTTCTCCTCCAGCAGTTCCTCGACCCGGTCGAGCAGAGCCGTCGTCTTCCCGCTCCCGGGACCACCGAACAGGCGCGTCACCTGGGTGGACGGTTCGGTCATTACACACTCGAAGGGGCTTCTCACGCATAAACCACGTGGCTTCGGTTCGCCAGCCCCTCATGGGGACGAACGGTCACCGGTACAGGGAGACGTACAGCATCGAGAACCCGATGATGAAGGGGAGGGTCTCTGCCAACCCGAAGAACGTCCGGATCAGTTTCGTCGCCTCCCCGACGCCGAGTTGCGTGATGACGCTGCTGATCGCGACACCCATGCTGATGAAGGCAAACCCGACGAACGCGAACTGCAGGCGCTCGGAGGGTCGCTTGCGGTAGGCCTGAAAGCTGATGAGCGTGATCCCGAGCGTGAGCCCGAACACCACCATCCGCATGAGCAACAGCAGGCCCCTCAGTACCACCGTGGCGTCTACCATCTCTGTGTTCCTCCTTGTCCCCCTCTCACGTCCGTTGTCTCCCGTGTCCACACGCCGTCCCCGGCGTCTCGCGACGCCCCCGCACAGTGAGTATTGTAGCCGGTCCCGAGACACACCGACCCGGCCGCCGACGCGACCCGGAACCGATCGACGATACGCGCGATCAGTCCGGGTTGAGTTCGTCCCAGAGCTGGCTGAACCGGTCGGGGAGGTTCTCCTCGCGGTAGATCCGCACCTGGTACTCGTCGTCTTCGAGCCTGATGACCGTCGACTCGAAGTTCGACTCGTAGACCTTGTAGTGGTTCCCGTCCTCTGCGACCAGCGTCTGGTCTTTGATCAGATCGTACTCCGAGAGCATCTCGATACGACGGTACACCGTCGGCAGCGAGAGATCACACTCCTCGCTCAGTGCCTTCGCCGACTGAGGTTCCCGGCTGATCGCCGCGAGGACGCGCCGGGCGTGTTCGTCGCCGATTGTATCGAGGATATCCTCGATGCTCCGTTCGTCGTCCACTGTCGAAACATTCGACGGAGGTGTTACAAAGACCTTTCGAGGGTCCGACGGTTGTTTCAGGCTGCGAAAACGCCCCGGCCCAATTATGAATCACCCGACACTACAGACGGGTGCGGATCGAAGGCAGGCACCGACGATCGCTCGCGTCGTGCGAACCCGTGTGTGCTATCGGTGGGGTGTGGGAAGGTCCGCGCCGCACCCGCTGGGGCCGTCCCCCCCGACCCCTGCGGGCGCGGCACGCCCCGGTCGTCGGTGCCTGTCTCCGATCCTCATCGGACGAGTTCGCGCCGGGACGTTCCCCGACACCGTTCCCATCTGACCCGAAGCAGGTCCGGACGCTCGGCATCGCAGTGTTCCCGCGCGGCGCTCGATCCGGTGTGACCCATTCCCCCCCTTTCCCCCCATTTCCCTCTTCCCAGACGCGACACCTCCGCAGCCACACCTCCCTGACAGCGGCTACAGGAGCTCTTGAACGCGTCTGCACACTCTCACACGCGGCGAGAAGACGGACTCGCTCGCATCGCTGGTCGTGACGGCGAGTAGTGTAGCTCGGTTCCGGATCGCGCCGACATCGGGGCCGACGTGTCCCGAGAAGTCGCTACGACGAGTCGGGGCGGATATCCGCCGCTACAGGGCGGCGAGTTGCCGTACGCTGGTACGGCCGCGATATCAGTCCGATCGCCTCGTACGCATTACTGTACCGGCGACCATCCGCAGACAGAACAGGCTGTCGCGTCCGTGTCGTGTAGTCCGCCGCAGTCGGGACACTGCTTTTTGTTGTAGTTGTCCTCCCATCCCTGGGCGTCGACGTCGTGTCCGCGCTGGGTCAGGAAGTCGTCTAACAACTCGTCGGTGTTCTGTGCGGACGCCATACATGCCATGGTATAACACACCAGCATATATGTCTACTGGTCCCGTCATACGTTACCACACAACGAGACAGAGCAAGCGGAACTGCCCGCGACGGACCCGAGCCAGACAGCCACCAGCGCGGCGGCCAGCGTCCCCGCGGCGATAGCGAACGCGCGATAGCGGTCACCCGTCTCGAACGCCCGGACCGTCTCGACGGCGAACGACGAGAAGGTCGTGAACGCCCCGCAGAACCCGGTCCCGGCCACGAGAGTAGCCCCCTCCCCGACGGACATCGCCAGGACGACGCCGAGCGCGAAACTCCCGCAGACGTTCACGACGAACGTATCGAGCGTCCGGGCTTCGAGACGGGCGGAGACGAGATATCGAGCGAGAGCGCCACAGGCGCCCCCGGCACCCACGAGCAGCGCGTCGACGGCGCTCACGCCAGCCACCTCGCGACCTGCCGTCCACAGAGGACCGCGACGAACCCGCCAGCGTAGTTCGCACCCACGTTCGCGACAGCCAGCGGGGGATCCAGTGTGGCCGTCTCGGCGGCGAAGGTGCTGTAGGTGGTAAACGACGAGAGAAAGCCCGTCGCGAGGACGAGGCGCGCCTCCGCGCTGAGGGCGTCAGCGAGACGCGCCCCGTAGAGGACGACGCCGAGCGCGAAACTCCCGCAGACGTTCACCGCGAGCGTCCCCCACGGGAACACCGCGGGCAGTGCAGCCGTCACCCCGTACCGGGCGACGGCGCCCGCGAACCCACCGACGGCGACCAGGACGACTGGACGAGCACGCGCCACGGGGGAAGGCGATCCGGTCATCTGGACTCGCTACGCCGAACCGACACTCGTCGGTTCCGGTTCGAGGGCGCGATACGCGCCGCTGATCGCCAGTGGCGTGTCGAGCGACCATTTATACCGGAAGCCGCGACCAGTCCGGGCCATGCAGCCGACAGAACTGTGTGCGGACGAACGTGCGATCGAGGGGTTGCCGATCAGACTTGTCATCGCCCTGGTCGTCGGCGTGGCCAGCCTCGGGGTGATGATGAACACGCTGGGCGGGATCCAGACGCTCGGCGTCTCCGAACTGGACGTCAGACCCACGCCGGAGGTCGTCGGTCCTGGCGAGACCGACGTGAACGTAACCGTCGTCGACACGGAGGGCGACCGGGTCTCGAACGCGACCGTCGTCGCGAAAAGCGGGACTGCGCGTCTCGACTCGGTGGCGACGGCACGTACCGACGGAAACGGGACCGCGACGCTCAGCATCGACCCGGCGCTCGGCCCCAACCAGGACGACGGGACCGTCGCGTTCCAGATCAAACCGCCCGCTGGCGGACAGTACGCCGACGACCGCGGTAACACGGCGGTACTGGTGGTCGCCGAGTGAAAACGGGACCGACGGCGGACCGGCGGAGATCGGAGCGCGGAGTCCGCCAGCGGCCGCCAGGACCCGCAGTCAGTCCCCGTCCCAGTCGATCCAGCCCTGCTCCCAGCCAGCGCGGCCCCGGGCGTTCCGGCGGGCGAACTCCCGGTCCTCCCGGCGGGTGCGGTTGCGCTCGACGGTGTCGGGCTGTTCGCCCTCCAGCAGCATCGGCTGGAAGGCGACGCCGCCGAGTCGTTCGCGTACCTCCCCGTCTTCGACGACGGCGATGGCCTGCTCACCGGCGCCGTGGGGCATCACCAGCCGACCGCCCTCGGCCAGCTGGTCGACCAGCGCTCGCGGGGGGCTGATCGCGGCCGCCTCCAGCAGAATCCGGTCGTAGGGCGCGTACTCGGGGAGGCCGTCGGCGCCGTCGCGGCGGTCGACGAGGACGCCCTCGTAGCCCGCCTCGGCGAGGTTCTGGCGAGCGTCGATGACGAGACGGCGGGCGATATCGATGGCGTGGACGTTCTCGGCACCGGCGATCTCGGCCAGCACGGCGGCGGTGTAACCGACGCCCGCGCCGACGACCAGCACCGAGTCGCCGTCCTCGGCGTCGAGGGCTTCGAGCAGGCGGCCGACAGTACTGGGCGAGAGGACGCGGGTCCCCAGCCGCTCGAAGGGGCGGTCGGCGTAGGCGCCGCGCTCGTCGCCGACGAAGGCGTGACGCGGCACCGCGCGCATCGCCACGGAGACGCGCTCGGAGCGGACACAGCCCTTACTCTCGTGTTCCAAGCTGTCGACCATGTCCTCGCGCAACACCGCGGGTTCCATACCGCGGTACTCGACGCCGGACGATAATGAATGGCCCGCTCCGGCGGGATCGGCGCGTCGAGGCCGCCGACGCCCGACCGCTCACTGCATCCGGACGAACCGGACGCTGCCGTGGCAAGAGCGGTCGAGTCCCCCGTCGGCTCTGGGGCGCCCGCGGATCAGCACCTGCTGGCCCCCTCCGATCGGTCCGAGCACGTACCCCTCCGGTCTGACCTGATCGACGACCGCGGGCGGGAAGTCGGCGGCCGCACAGGTGAGATACGCCCGGTCGAACGGCGCGGCCTCGGGCCAGCCCTCGCGGCCGTCGCCCGCGCGCACCGAGACGCCGCCGTATCCGAGCCGGGCGAGGCGGTCGCGGGCCGCCTCGGCGAGGCGGTCGTGGTACTCGACGGACCAGACGTGCTTGGCGCCGACGAGTTCGGCCGTGATCGCGGCGTGGTAGCCACACCCTGTCCCGATCTCCAGCACGTCGTCGCCCGGCGAGAGGGCAAGCAGGTCGGCCATGATCGCGACCATGTGCGGGGCGCTGATCGTCTGGCCCTCACCGATGGGGAGCGGGCGGTCCTCGTACGAGCTGTCGCGTCGCTTTTCGGGGACGAACTCGTGGCGCGGGACCCGGCCCAGGGCCGTGAGGACGCGCTCGTCGTCGACTCGCCCCTGCTCGCGGAGGCGGTCGACCAGACGGGCGCGCCGTTCGGCCGGGTCGGTCATCCTACCAGGCCGACCACGCCGTGGTCGACTCGTCGCGGACGTAGAGCCGCTTGATGTCTTTCGCGAGGGCGCTATCGCCGTCGTGGTCGAGTTTCTCGTGCTCGTAGCCGTGGGCGTCCTCGCGGACGAGGATCCCTTCGACGGTGAACTCCTCGTCGGCGAGGTCGTCGATCTGTCCGACGACGAACTCGTAGTCGCCGGGGACCTGCGCGCTGACGGCGCGGGTCTCGTTGCCGCTCTGGGGGTGAATCGTCACGTCGACGGTGACGTTCCCGACGGCGCGGGTCCAGATGGTCCGGACGTCGGCCACGTCGGCCTCCTCGGCGCGCTCCTCGTCGAGTTCGAGACTCGTGATCCGGACGGTCATGATCGCCTCGTCGGTCTCCAGCAGGAACTCCTCGCCGACGGCCAGCGTCTCCTCCTCGGGGACGTCGACAGTCGCAGTGAACGACTCGCCGTCCTGGGAGACGACGACGTCGCGTTCCCGCTCGCTCGTCGAGGGGCGTTGCTCCTTGTGCGTGTGGCCACACTCCGTACAGCGAACCGTGGCGTGGCCGCCGCCGGTCGTCAGCACCTCGTGGACCGTCTCCAGTCCGGGCGAACACGAGGGACAGACGACCGCGACGCGTTCCGCGGTTTCGGTCATACCCGTAGTGTTGACGCCGCGAGCGTAAAAGTCCGTGGAGTCACGCCCCGGGACGGGGCCGTCGGTACGGCGCGCTATCGGCCGGGAGTGGGTCCCTACTGGGCGCTTGGCAGGTCGATCACCTCGCCGTCGGCCTCGACGGTCGGGTCGCGGACGATGCCGTCGAGGTGGATCGGCGCGTGGACGTCCCCACCGATACCGTGGTCGTCACCGATGGCGATGTGGACGGTCCCGGCGGCCTTCTCGTCCAGGAGGACCGAGCCGACCAACTCCTCGACCGCGAGGTTCGTCCCGATCCCCAGTTCCGCGAGGTTGTAGGCGTCGTCGCCGACCTCCTCGGCGGCCTCCTCGACCTGCGCGCGGATCTCGTCGTCGCTGATCCGGGTGACCTGGCCGTCCTCGACGTCGAACTCCAGGGTCTGGCCCTCCTCGAGGCGCCCGTGGGGCATCATCGTCCCGTCGACGACGTACGTGCCGTCGGCCGTCTCCGGGCTGACGAAAATCTCGCCAGCCGGGAGGTTCGACATGTCGCCGGGATTGTGGACGATGCCCGTATCGGAGAGCCACTCGCGGTCGCCCGGCCGGAACGTGACGTCGGTACCGAGATCGGTCGTCACGCGGATCGCCTCGGCGCCAGCGACCCGCTCGCGGAGGCGCTCGCACTCGTCGCGGATCGATTCGTAGTCGGCGTCGAGTCCGGTCGTGAACACCTCCTCGGTGATCCCCGGGAGCGTGGCGACGCGGGCGCCAGCCTCGTTTGCGGCGGTCCGGGCCTCCGTGTGGGTGAGGCTCTTGGTCGTCGGCGCGAGGACCACGTCGGCGTCGGCCATCGCGGCCGCGACCGGCGCGGGCGGTTCTGCGCCGTGCTGGTCGCCCGGCGGGTAGCGGACGATCACCGCGTCGTCGGTGATCTCGGAGGCCACCTCGTAGAGCGCCTCGCCGACGGGCTGGCGCTCGTCGTCGGTGACGACCGCGCAGGACTCGCTGGACTGGAGGTTCAGACACTGTTCGACCGCCGTCTCGGCGGGCGCACCCAACGGGCTGTCTGGCATACCCGGAGCCACGGCCGTCCGGGGGTTAGGTCTTTCCCGCCGCCGTGGGCGACCCCAGTCCGGTGGCCGACAGCATCAGTCCGCGTCCCGGACGAGGCCGTCCAGCAGGTACTCGGCGCTGGCTCGAGTGGTCGCCATCGGCACGTCGTGGACGTCACAGATGCGCAACAGCGCCGAGATGTCGGGTTCGTGTGGCTGTGCGGTCTGTGGGTCCCGCAGGAAGACGATTCCGTCGATCCGGCCCTCGACGACCTCGGCACCGATCTGAGTGTCGCCGCCGTCCGGCCCGGACTCCTTGCGTTCGACGGCCAGATCGGTCTCCGCGGCGATCCGCTTGCCGGTCGTCCCGGTGCCGACGAGATCGAACGCCCCGAGGCCGGTCTCGTACTCGCGGACGAGGTCGATCATCTCCGGTTTCTCGTCGTCGTGAGCGATGAGCGCGACGCGCGTCATGCCAGTACCTCGCGGTCCACCGTGTTTAGGTATTCGGCTGTCGAGCGGGCGCGGCCCGACGAGGACGGCAGCGAGCGCGCGCGGACGAAGAGCCGCCGTCCCGCGTCCGCGGTCATACGGATTGTTGTAGATCAGTTCCGGATAGCGCCAACCCCGGGGTTGGCGCGTACCGGTAAATCGCTACAATAAACCGTATCAGTCCTCGACCTCGAGCGTCCCGTCGTCGCGGAGGGTCACGTCGTGGCCTTCGACGTCGAACGTCAGCGTGTCGTCGTCGGGGTCACCTTTCAGCAGGCGCTGGACCTCCTCGCGGTCGACGTACTCCTCTAACTCCCCGATCTCGTCGGCCTCGGTCTCGGTCGTCGCCGCCACGCGTTCGGCCAGAGCCGCCTCGATGGGGCGTGGCTGTAGCCAGTCGTCGTCGGCATCCTCCCCCTCGTCGTCCGGACAGAATACGTAGAGCGTGTCGTTCGCTGGCATGGCCGTATTTCACTTTCTTTCCATATAATCCCCTGTCAGTGGTTTCACGTCCTGAAAAGACTCCCCCGTGTCGTCCCCCGATCTGTCGCTAAGAAAGAGGGGACAGCGGACCGACTAGTCGTAGCACTCTCTCCGGTGCTCGAGCGGTCACGCGTCGATGCGAGAACCGGGATACCCCGGCTGGCGGTGTGGGAGATCGTCCGGGTACTGGATGTCAGAGGCACGATCCGGGCGCTCTCCCGACACCGGTGAACCGTAGTAGCACTACCTCAATTAAGATTGTGGTCGGTCGCGGTCATACTGTCGGCTATACCATATGGAACGAATTCGCCACTCCGGGGTAGCGAATATCTTCACGAACGGATAGCCGACAGTATCAGTCGAGCCGTTCGCCCTGGTACGACCCGTCGTAGGTGTCTGCGTGGGCGGCGTCAGCGAGGACGAGCTGGGCGATACGCGCGCCGCGCTCGATCTCGACGGGGTTGTACACCTCCAGCAGTCCCTCCCCGCGCCCCTCGTATCCGGCGTCCCAGACGGCCGTATCGAGCATACAGGAGTTTCGCAGCAGCGACGACCGCGGGTAGAGGAACCCGATGTGGTCCTCGGGGATCCGGACGGTGTCGGCGTACTGGACGACGTATCCGCCGGGATCGAGGTGATAGGTTCCGTCCTCGGCCGCGAGCTCTCGGCGGTCGCCGACGGTCTTGCCGTCGGTCCCGATCCGACCGGGCTCGACCTGCTCGAAGACCGCGCCGAGCCGGAGATCGACGCCGTTTGGCTGTACCTGCGCGTCGTCGACGCCGCCGAGGGCGTCGGCGACGAACTGCCCACTCTCGAACATGGTACGGCCGTCGGCCACCGCTCCAATGAGCGTTCCGGCTGGCACCAGTCGCGGTCCGACCGCGTCCGTGACCCGTCCGATCGGACACCGCCCGCGCCTCATCCGGGGGGCTCGGCTCGCCGGGCGCGACTCGTTCCCCTAGTCGTCCGCTGAACGCGCTGTCGACGGCCGACGATGTGTTCACCGATGCCGAACGAACGGACAGGTAATTCTAACGTAGATTCTTCGGGATGCCGAAAAAATCGCCACAGAGCGGCCGTCTCGGGGGTGCGGGACCCGCTGTGACTCGCGGGTTTTATATCCGCGCGTCTTCCATTGTCGGACGTTATGGGACAGACACTCACGGAGAAGATTCTAGACGATCACCTCGTCGAGGGTGACCTCGAGCCCGGCGAAGAGATCGGCATCGAGATCGACCAGGTCCTCACACAGGACACGACGGGGACGCTCGTCTGGCTGCAGTTCGAGGCGCTCGACCTGGACGAGGTCCAGACGGACCTGGCCGCACAGTACTGTGACCACCAGACCTACCAGTTCGACTTCAAGAACACCGACGACCACCGGTTCCTGCGATCTGCGGCTGGCACTTTCGGCGCGTATTTCTCGCGACCCGGCAACGGTATCTGCCACCAGGTCCACAAGGAGCACTTCGCCGCGCCCGGCAAGACGCTGCTGGGATCCGACTCGCACACGCCGACGCCCGGCGGCCTGGGCGAACTCGCGATCGGTGCGGGCGGCCTCGACATCGCCGTCGCGATGGGCGGGGGCGCCTACTACGTCGAGATGCCCGAGGTCGTCAACGTCCGCCTCGAAGGGGAGCTCCCCGAGTGGGCGACCGCGAAAGACATCATTCTCGAGATGCTCCGACGGCTCTCTGTCAAGGGCGGCGTCGGCAAGGTGCTCGAATACACGGGCCCCGGCGTCGAGTCGCTGTCGGTGCCCGAGCGGACGACCATCACGAACATGGGGACGGAACTGGGCGCGACCAGTTCGATCTTCCCGACCGACGAGAACACGCGCGATTTCCTCTCGCGGCTCGGCCGCGAGGACGAACACGTCGAGCTCTCGCCGGACGAGGACGCCTCTTACGACGACGAGATCGTCGTCGACCTCTCGGAGCTGGAACCGCTGATCGCCGAGCCGTCGATGCCCGACAACGTCGTGCCCGTCCGCGAGGTCGAGGGCACCGACGTCGAGCAGGTCATCATCGGCTCCTGTACCAACGGCGCCTACGAGGACATCCTGCCGTCGGCGAAGATGCTCGAAGGCCGCGAGATCGACAAGAAAACGGAGATGATCGTCGCCCCCGGCTCGAAGCAGGCCTCGGAGATGCTCTCGCGTGAGGGCTGGACGGCCGAGATGATGGCCGCTGGCGTCAACTTCTCGGAGGCGACCTGTGGCGCGTGTATCGGTATCGGCCACGTGCCCGCCTCCGATTCGGTCTCGCTGCGAACCTTCAACCGCAACTTCGAGGGTCGCTCCGGGATCGAGGACGACAACGTCTATCTGTGCTCGCCGGAGGTCGCGACCGCCGCGGCGCTGGCGGGCGAGATCGTCGACCCGCGTGACCTCGCGGACGACCTCGGCGACCTCGAGGACCCCGGCTTCGAGATGCCCGACGAGTACTACGGCAGCGACGCCGACATCATCGAGCCCGAGAACGCCGTCGACGACGGCCTCATCAAGGGGCCGAATATCGGCGACGTGCCGCTCAAAGACCCGCTCGAGAGCGATATCTCGGGCGAGGCGCTGCTGAAGATGGACGACAACATCACGACCGACCACATCATCCCGGCGACCTCGGACATCCTGATGTACCGGTCGAACATCCCGAAGCTGTCGGAGTTCACTCTCTCGCGGGTCGACGACACCTTCGCCGACCGCGCGCTGGAGGCCGAGGGCGGCACCCTCGTCGCCGGAGAGAACTACGGCCAGGGCTCCTCGCGCGAGCACGCAGCCCTGTGTCCGATGTACCTCGGAATCGAGACCGTCCTCGCACAGAGCTTCGCCCGCATCCACAAGGCGAACCTCTTCAACTTCGGGATCGTCCCGCTGGAGATCGACGAGGAGACCTACGAGCGCATCGAGCAGGGCGACGACATCGAGATCGTCGACGACGCCGCCGAGGCCGTCCGCTCCGGGCAGGAAGAGTTCACCATCCGCGTCAACGACGACTGGGAGGCCACCGCGACGCTGGACGCCTCCGAGCGCGAGCGCGAGATCCTCGCCGACGGCGGGAAGCTCTCGCACACGAAGATGCAGTACGACGAGGGCACCGACGCGCCCGCCGACGACTGACGACCGGTAGCTGACGGCCGACGACTACCGCCGCGGCCCCATTTTTTGCGAGCTGACTCGGGTCCTGCGACCGGCGGGTCCGCCGACGCGGCTGCCGTCGCCAGCAAGGCTTTGTGAGTCGCGCTACTACCGGAGGGTGTGACGACCGTCGCCCCGAGCGCCGACGAGGAGGGCCCGACCGTCCGCCAGGCCGAGCGCGCGGACCTGCTGGCGGTGTTTCACATCGAACAGGAGTCGTTCCCACAGCCCTGGCCGTTCTCGGCGTTCGAGCAGTTCCTCGGCGAACCCGGCTTTCTCGTCGCCCAGCTCCCCGAAAGCGAGAGCGAGCGCGACCCCGCCAGCGTCGGCGACGACGGCCGCGTCGTCGGCTATGTCGTGGCCGATACCGTCCCCAACCACGGGGAGCCGCTCGGCCACGTCAAGGACATCGCCGTCGCCCCCGAGTGTCGCGGCGAGAGTATCGGCACCCATCTGCTGCGCCAGTCGCTGTCAGTGCTGGCCGAGACCGGCGTCGCCAGCGTCAAACTCGAGGTCCGCGAATCCAACGACACTGCCCGGTCGCTGTACGAATCCTTCGGCTTCCAGCATCGCCACACCGTCCCCCGTTATTACGACAACGGCGAGGACGCCCTCGTGATGATCCGCGAGGGGTGAGTCGGGCAGGACGCGTCGAGACCGATCGAACCGGACACCGTCCGGACTCCGCTCCCCGCGCCCCGGATTTTTAAGCGTAGCGCGTCAACTCCGCCCGCATGTCTTCTCGCAGGTCGCGACTCCTTGAGGAGATGGTCTGGCCGGAAGTCGAATCGGCGCTCGAACGCGGCACGCGGACGGCGGTCGTCGCGATCGGTTCGATCGAGCAACACGGCCCTCACCTCCCGTTGAACATGGACACGCTGGACGGCGACGAACTCTCGCGGCGGATAGCGGAAAAACTGGGGGACGCGCTCGCCGCCCCGACGATTCGGCCCGGCTGCTCGGGACATCACATGGAGTTTCCGGGAACGATCACCGTCCCGCCCGAGACACTGATGGACGTGATCCGGGCGTACTGCCGGTCGCTCGACGAACACGGCTTCGAACACGTCGTCCTGGTTCCGACCCACGGCGGGAACTTCGGTCCGGTCACGACCGTGGCGCCCGACGTCGCCCGGGAGATCGATGCCAGCGTGATCCCCCTCGCGGACCTCGACGAGCACATGGAGTTGCTGAACGAGGGTCTCAGCGACGCGGGTATCGACTACGACCAGGACGTGATCCACGCCGGCGCGGCCGAGACGGCGGTGATGCTGGCGGTGAGCGAGGACCTCGTCAGACTGGAGAACGTCGAACCCGGTCCCGAAGGAGATATCTCCACCGCTCGTCTTCTGAGCGAGGGGTTCGAGACGATCACCGAAAGCGGCGTGCTCGGTGACCCGACTGAAGCGACCGCCGAGGCTGGCGAAACCATCATCCAGAACGTGGTGGATACCTACGTCGACCACATCGAGAAGGAACGCCGGTCGGTCTGATCGTTGATCTCCACTGAAGACGGACGTACGCAGATGTGCCAATCAACCGCTTCGATCCGATCACGATCGATACCAGCGCTTTCGAGCGCGTCTATCGTGGACACCATCGGATAGGCCAGCGAGAGCGGTCGAACAACCGCTGGCGGGTCCCGCGCTGCGCTCTCGCCGATCGGACAGTTCCGTCGCCGCTCCGCGCCGGTTTCGCCGCGCGCGAACCCGCAGGTCTTTGGCCGTCCGTCCGCTCTCCTCGGGCATGGGCTACGCGTGTCCGGTCTGTGAGGCGCCCCAGTCCGACGCCGAACACCTCGCCAACCACCTCGCATTCACGGCGATGCTCGGCGACGACGACCACGAGTCGTGGCTCGACGAGCGGATCGAGGGATGGGCGGACCTCGGTCCCGAAGAGTTGGCCCCGGAACTGACCGAGTACGCCGAGGAGGAGGAGTATCCGCAGGTCTTCGAGGACACGACCGACCAGGGCGACGGCCACGGCCACGATCACGGCCAGGGCCAGGGATCGGATCACCGGAGCGGCCACGACCACGGTCACGGGTCCGGGGTCGGCGGGCGCGGCCCGGGCGGCGTCGATCTGGGCGACCCCGACGCCTACGACACCGAGACCGATCCGGAGGGCGTCCTCGAGGAGGCGCGAGAACTGACCCGGCGACGACACGCCGACAGCGAGGGTGACGCGGACGACGAGGGCGACGAGAGCGACGACTCGGGGACCGACCAGACCGATTCTGCCGACGAGGAGTAGCGCCACAGACGGTCGCCAGAACGGGACGGCGCGGCGACTCGCCGACGGCCCGCCGCCGAACCACCTACGCCTAACTCGCTCGGGCCGGATCGACCGATATGGACACCGAAGGACGATTCTCCCCCGAGACGGCCGACGCGGCCCGGGAGCGCTACGGGGCGCTGGGGTCGACCGCACAGGTCGTCGTCAAGGAGGTCGCGAAGGCCATGGAGTTCGACGCCGAGGAGTACGACCGCCGGGTCACCGGCGAAGTGATCGAGACGGCGCGAGACGCGCTCTTCGCCTCGTCGCTGGAGGTGACCGTCGGCACGCGCGAGGAGTACGAGGCGTGGGTCGACGACCACCCGGAGTACGAGACCCACCTCGTCGGCAGCGAGAACGTCGACCGGGTCGTCTGGCACGCGGCGCCGTTCGCCGAGACGGTCGTCGCCGCCACCTTCCAGGACGAACGGCGCGCCGCCGTGGGGACCCTCCGGCGGCAGGCGTTCGGCCGCGTCTACCGCGCAGTCGTCACGGACCAGTCCTGAGAACCGGCAGCGAGACTCTCAGTAGACGTTCATCGCGGCGAAGCGGTCGTCGTACCCCTCGGCGCGGGGGTTCGTGGGTTCGACGTCGGTGAGGACCACGCGGTCGAACTTCTCCCAGGAGTTCTCCCACCCGAGGTGGGCAAACTCGGCGCGACACTTCAGGACGTGGGCGAGGCCGTCGCGGTGGAACATCCGCCGGGTGGCACCGTTTCGGAGCGCGGCCACCAGGTCGGTAGCGTCCTCGATCTCGGCGTCGAGTTCGATCCACGCCTCGCCGATGGTCGGGGCGAGATGTGCGTACGAGGAGACGTAGGTCGGTAGTTCGGCGTCGCGTGCGATCTCGCGGGCGCGCTCGTTGTCCCACGGCCAGTGTTTGGGGTTATATACTTCGACGGCGTCGATGCGGTCCGCGTACTCGGCGATGTCCTCGCGGGTGACGCTGAGCGTCAGAAACTCCGGATGGGGCGCGATGACGGCCGTCTCCTGCTCGGCGAGTTCGGCCATCGTATCCTCCAGCGTGAGGAAGTCGGGGACGGGGTAGTCGGGGTCGACCGCGAGGACGTGCTTGCGGTCGGACCACTTGCCGGTGAAATACTCCCGACCGGGGACCACCAGCAGGTCCTCGTCGGAGAAGCGCTCGGCCCGGCGGCGGATCGTCGAGAGGTGCGTGAAATGCGGCGCGTAGACGAGGACGTCGAGACCCGCGGCTTTGGCCCGACGGACGACGCCCTCGTCGAGCACCTTCACGTGGAGGTCCACGGCCACCCCGTCGCCTGCCATGGGTTGTGCTACGCAAGCGGGCGCTTAGGTGTTACGACAGCGGTCGAGAGACGTCGATCGAAACCGGAAACGAGACGGTCGGCTCCGCCCGCGAGCGCCGATCAGGACCGGAGTTTCGAGACGACGTCGCGCAGACTGAACAGTTTCCGTCCGGCTCCCAGCGTCGTCCCGAGGACGATCATGAACACGTACAGACCGAGCGTCGAGAGCCAGACGATCACCATCGCCGCGATGGCGGCCCAGTCGCCCAGGTAGTAGAACGCGCCCATGGTCATGAGGGTGCCGTACAGCAAGACCAGGTAGGGGCCCCAGCCGGTGGCGTGACCGCGGCGCTGACGCCTGCGGACGTACCGCTGGAGTTCCGCCCGGAGGTCGTCGCGGTGGACGGTCTTCTCGTCGATACGCGTCTCCAGATCTTCGAGATCAGCGCGCAGCGAGGCGACCGCCTCGGGATCGACGTCGGCCTGGAGGTTCTCGAGGTCGTCGTGGAGGCTCGCGACCTCCGCCTGGAGGTCCGCGACGCGGTCGTCGCCGGGTCCGCCAGCCGAAGCCGAGTCGCCGTCGTCGGGGTCCGGGTCGTCGCCGCCGGAGTCCCCGCTGTCATCGGTCGGACTCCCGGCAGCGCCCGAACTCCCGTCGTCCGGGTCGCCGTCACCCGCCGGACTCGGATCGGCGTCGGGGCTCGCGTCGTCGCCCGGAGCGGCGTCGTCACCGGCCGGGCCTGTCTCGTCGACCGGGTCGCCGTCGCCGGGGCTGTCGTCGTCACCAGTCATGCGCGCTCGGTGTCAGACGCGTCGGTCGGGTCCGTGTTGTAGTTGCCGGTCTCGTCGGTCCGGCCCGACAGGACGGCGTTGAGCGACGCCCCGACGAGGATGACGATACTGCCCACGTAGTACCACGTCACCAGCAGGAGGACGACACCGAGGACGCCGTAGAGGGCGAACTGCCCGGCGTTGGCGGCGTATATCCGGAACGCGGTCCCGAGGACGGACCACCCGACCGCCGCGAACACCGCCCCGGGGAGGGCGTCGCGGACCGCCCCGCGTCGGTCCGGAAAGAGGTAGTACAGCGGGAAGAACGCGACCGTGAGGACGATCACGAGGCCAACCGACCCCAACAGGCCCGCGAGCGCGGCCGAGGAGACGCCGACGAGGAGGCCGACCGCGGCGACCGCGGCCAACCCGGTCGCGACGCCCGCGAGGGCGACGGCGGCGTCGCGCACCTGTCCGAGAAAGCCCGGCGCCACCTCGGTCCCGTAGATCCGGGAGAACGCCACGTCGAGGCCGCGGAACACCTTGAGCGTACTCCAGACCAGCAACGGGAGGCTGATGATCGTCGCGGGGGCGCGCCCGGACGCGCCGAGGAGGGTGTCGCGTACCAGGCCCTGCCCGACCGGCGAGAGAGCCCCCCCGGTCCGTTCGAGCGCCACCGTCGCCAGCGACTCCCCGCCGAGGGC